>Ga0163179_10003406_pt1 | contig 10814 bp, 7 predicted proteins | sample AtlANTMetagenome_FD_109643 | JGI IMG/M metagenome (GOLD analysis project Ga0163179, IMG submission 109643) | Marine eukaryotic phytoplankton communities from the Atlantic Ocean - Atlantic ANT 2 Metagenome | ecosystem: Environmental > Aquatic > Marine > Oceanic | place: North Atlantic Ocean... | reverse complement strand
CGTCGATGCGCCGGGCAAAGTGTTCGGAATTGTTATAGGCAAACATGCCGCCCAAAACCACCATCCCGGCGATGCCCGCAAGCAACAACATCGGCGCACCGGCGACGAAATACATCACGCCCCAAGCAAAAAGGATCAGCGCGGCCTGACCGAAATCTGGCTGCAACGCCAATGCCACGACGATCACGGCGGCCAACATAAAGGAATAGAGCCGCCCCGGAGGGCCACCAATGTCCTGAGCGGCGGCCATCAGCCATGCGGCGGTGATGACAAAGGCGGGTTTGAGAAACTCAGAGGGCTGCACCGAGGCGAAACCAAAGGAAAACCACCGGGTCGCGCCTTTGCCAAAATCCGTCCCAAAGAACGGCAACAACAGCAGCGACACAAAAGCGGCGGCAAAGCCCACCACGGCGAAACGGCGCACGCGGGCCGGGTCCATCATGGTGATCAGGATCATCACGGCCAAGCCGATTGAGCCAAAGAACGCCTGACGCTGGACATAATAGAACGAGGCAAAATTGTTTCTCTGCGCCAAGGGCGGCGAGGCCGCGAGCCCCAACAAAAGCCCAATGCCGAACAAGATGAAAACGCATGACAGCGCCCATTTGTCGATTGTCCGCCACCAACGCGGAAGGACCGGCTCGCCAACCCGATCCGGGATGGAGCCATACACCATTTCTGTCATGGGACCGCCTACTGCCTCGTTTTTACTCATCTGCCCGATTTTTCGGGTCTATCTCACCAATCTAGCGTGTTTTGACGCCCCGCGCTACTACAGATTGCGCGCTTTGACGGTGCTGTGCGGTCCTTTGCTGACGCCACCCGCCTCTTGGGGACATATCCGGGAAACCGAATTGATCCCGGTCATTGATCTGGTGGGCGAGCCGCCCCATGGTGGCGCTAACAGATTTTGCAGCGAGAGAAGCGGAGACAAAATATGAAAATAGGCATCGTTGGCGCGGGTATGGTCGGATCGGCGGCAGGTTACGCCATTGCGTTGAAAGGCACCGCCAGCAAAATCGTCTTTGTCGATTACAATGCCGCCTTGGCCAAAGCCCAGGCCGAAGACATCGCCCATGCCGTGCCCTTTGCCTCCTCCACCGTGGTGACAGCGGGCGATTATGCGGACCTCAAAGGGGCCGGGGCGGTGATTTTGGCGGCGGGCGTTGGCCAAAAGCCGGGCGAAAGCCGGTTGCAACTTTTGGCCCGCAACGCCGAGGTGTTTCGGCAAATTATCGGCAAAGTCCTGGACGCCGCCCCTGACGCGGTGCTGTTGATTGCCACCAACCCGGTCGACATCATGACCCAGATCGCCACGGAGCTGTCCGGTCTGCCCCCCACCCGTGTGATCGGGTCGGGCACAATCTTGGACACGGCGCGGTTTCGGCATTTGATCGGCGAACATCTGGGCGTCTCGCCCCGTTCGGTCCATGCCTATGTGTTGGGGGAACATGGCGACAGTGAGGTTTTGTGTTGGTCCTCCGCCCGTGCCGGGGCCTTGTCGGTCAAAGAGTTTTCCGCCCAGATGCGCGTGCCCTTGACCGAAGGCATCAAAGCCAAAATCGACGATGGCGTGCGCAACGCCGCCTATACGATCATCAACGGCAAAGGCGCGACATGGTACGGGATTGGGGCCGGGCTTGAACGGCTGTTCCGCGCCGTTGCGCGTGATGAACAGACGGTTTTATCCGTGTCCATCGTGACGCCAAAGGTCGAAGGCGTGTCCAACGTCGCCCTCTCCATCCCCCGCATCGTCGGCGCGCAGGGCGTGGTCGCGGACCTGTTCCCGGAACTCAATGATGCCGAACACGAAGCGCTTGGGGCGTCGGCGCGACTGCTCAAAACCACATTGGATGCCTTGGAGTATTGAGGGGGCCGCCCGCAGGGACGGGCGGCTTCGCGGCCAACGTTTAGATCGTCAAAATCTTCGATCGTCAAAATCAAGGAAAACCCGCGTCAGCGGCTCAGATCCGCCCATATGTGATCAATGATCTCGGTATGAACCTGCGCACGGTCGGTGCCGTCGGGATCTGTGCACACCGGATCGTCTTGTTCTTCGGCCAAAATGGCCGCCCCCATCGGTTTGCACAGCGGCATTGCGCTGAAATGCGTGGCTGGAACAATCCGGTCGATCCTCGCATCTGGCAGCAAGACGGCAAAGCCGCTTGTGTCGAAATCAGTCGCCAAAAGACGGTCAGCGCCCGACCCCAACCCGATCAGCCGAGTGTGTTCCGACAGGCCTGCAACATCGGCACTGTCCACCCCCCAAACAAGCCCCGGATCAATCGCGCTCACATGCGTGATGCGCGGATCAGCATAAGATGCGTTCCAAGCCGTTTCATCGACATCGGTCAGATCAAGCCCCGCAGCCTGCACATCCCCGCAATGAACGGACGCCGCGCCATAGCTGTCGCAATGGGCGATATATCCCGCGCGATTGCCCCGCAGCCCCCCCATCGAAAGTGCCGTCCAGCCACCGTAGGAAAAGCCCGCAACCATCACGCGGTTTGTGTCCAAATGCCCCGCAAATTCGGGATCTGCCATGACCGTATCAAGCGCGAGACTCAGGTCTTGGACCCGCGTCCAGTGGTGCAAATTCGCCGCCAAATCAAAATCGCCCCATGTTGAATTTGGGTGATTGACGCTGATGACCACCGCCCCCTGTTCGGCCAGCCCCGAGGCCAACCATGCCAGGGACCGGACCGTCCCGCCCATGCCGTGGCTCAACACCACAACCGGATGAAGACCCTCCAGAACCGGGGCGTCTTCCACAATATCCACGCCGTAAAAGATCGGATTTTCGGCAAAGACGGCGCTGCGCCCTTCACCGTCTGCCGGATACCAAACCGCACCCTCCATATCCCGTTGGTGATGCGGTGCATATACGGTGAACGCTTTGTAGCCCGCCGGATCCGCGGCGGCCCCTGATGCCACGAGTGCAAGGCTGAGGCTGAGGCTGAGGATGGGGCTGAAGGCGAAGAGACGGGGCATGAAATACGTCATTGGTTACTCCATTTGAAAGGACATGACGGACAGGTGACCTGTTTTGGCCTATTGCGCGTCCTAAAACCTGTTTTAGGTCGCCAAGATCGGGTTTTAGGACGTAGAGAATGCCCGACACCCGCTCCAAAGGACCGCCGCCATGCCCAGCCTTGCCCATTCCGCTGATCTCCTCGCTTGTTTTGGGCTTTTTGCTGTTGCGCGTGTGGATCAATGGCCGCCGACACGAACCTTTGGTTCTTCTTTTGGCGCTTTGTGCCCTGCAAGGTTTGATCATCTCTCTGGCCCAGCATTACCATGTGCCGGGGTTTCGACACATCCAACCGATCACCGCCACTTTGATTCCACCAATGGCGTGGGTGGCGTTTCAAACCACGGCGATCCGGTCCTTTGCCACATCAGACCTTCTCAACCTGCTCGGGCCGTTCTGTGCGCTGGTAAGCCTTGCTGTCGCGCCAAACGGTCTTGATACGCTGATCCCTGTGCTGTTTTGCGGCTATGGCATCGCCCTTGTTTGGGTCAGTTTGCAAGGCGCCGATGCCATGCCCCCGATGCGGATCGCCGCGGGGGATCTGCCGGGACGGATTTGGCAAGTGATGGGCGCAACCCTCATTGCGTCGGGGTTGAGCGATGTCTTGATCGTCGCGGTACAAATATTGGGCGTGCCCGGCCTGCAACCTTGGATCATCAGCGTGTATTCAAGTGGGATCATCCTGATCATCGGCGCGCTCAGCCTCTCCACCTCCCTCGAAACCAGCCCGTCCGACGAGGACCCCGAGCAAGAGCTCCCCCTCTCAGATCACGACATCGAAATCGTGGCAAAATTAGAAACGCTGATGGCAAACCAGCACCTCTATCTCAACCCCGATCTGACATTGGCGCATTTGTCGCGCAAATTGCTCGTGCCCGCAAAACAAGTGTCCGCCGCGATCAACCGTGTGACCGGCGAAAACGTGTCGCGCTATATCAATGCCGCGCGGATCAAAGCGGCGCAGGAGGCGCTGGCCGCAGGGCAAAATGTGACCAACGCGATGCTGTCATGCGGCTTCAACACCAAGTCAAACTTCAACCGGGAATTCTTGCGCGTGACCGGCACAAACCCAAGGGACTGGCAGGCGCAGCACATTGGCCCGCCGGCCTGATCGCCGCCGCCCGGCGCTGACATGTGGCCTGTGCTTGATCCGGGCGCAAAGTCCCCGCGCGCCTCACATCAGCTTTTCAACCTCGGCGGCAAAGGCTTCGCCGCGTTTTTCAAAATTCGGGTATTGGTCAAATGAGGCCGCCGCTGGAGCCAGCAAAACCGTATCACCCGGCTCCGCCTCAGCACGCGCTTTTGCCACGGCAACCTCCATGGTTTCGCAAATCTCATAGGGTGTATCGCCAATTTGCAGCGCGAAATCGCGGGCCGAAAAGCCGATGAGATAGGCCTTGGCCACCGCGCCCAAATGCGGTTGTAGCGCCGATATGCCGCCCTCTTTGCCCATCCCGCCCGCGATCCAGCGGATGCGGGGGAAGGCTTGCAACGCTTTGGCGGCAGCGTCGACATTGGTCGCCTTGCTGTCGTTCACATAGCGCACATTGTTCAACTCACGCACAAGTTGCGACCGGTGCGGCAACCCCTTAAAGGACGCCAGCGCCGTTTCGATGATCTTTGGCGGCAGATTCAGCGCCCGCGCGGCGGCATAGGCACAACAGGCGTTTTGATGGTTATGCGCGCCGGGCAGCCCCGACATTTCGCGCAGATCAATCGAGGCCGCTTGCCGCCCCTTGCGCCATTCAGACAAAAACCCTTTGCGCGCGAAAATATTCCACCCCGGCCCAGCCAGTTTCTGCCCCGAAGACACACGGATCAGGCGGCTGTCCTCGAACCCTTCGACCAATTGATTGGCCAAATAACGGCCCTCCTTCTCATCGACGCCAATCACCGCGCGGTCCGGCCCGCCCTCGGCAAACAACCGGCGTTTGGCGGCGAAATACCCGCCCATCCCGCCGTGGCGGTCCAGATGATCCGGCGACAGATTGGTAAACACCGCCACATCGGGGGTGAGCGAGCGGGCAATATCGGTCTGATAGCTCGACAGCTCCAGCACGATCACCTCACCCTCCTCCGGCGTCTCGATGTCCAAGACGCCACGCCCGATGTTCCCGGCCAATTGGGTGCGATGACCCGCACTCTCGAAAATATGGTGAATGAGCGCCGAGGTGGTGGATTTGCCGTTCGACCCGGTCACCGCAATAACGCGCGGCGGCGTGTCATTGTCCATCCAATCGCCCGCGCCGAGCGAGCGAAAAAACAGCCCGATGTCATTATCGACCGGCACGCCCGCATCCCAGGCCCGCGCGATGATCTTGTTCGGTTCTGGATAAAGATGCGGAATGCCGGGCGAAACGATGAGCGCGGACACGCCCTCGAACGCATCGGCCTTGGTCAGGTCATGGATGGTCAAACCTTCGGCCTCAGCCGTCTCGCGCGCCTCCACCGAGTCGTCCCAACACAGCGCCTCGGCGTCTCCGGCCTCAAGTGCGCGCGCCGTAGCAAGACCAGAGCGCCCCAACCCCAAAACCGCCACCTTGCGGCCCTCATATCCATACACAGGAATCATGTTTTCACCGTCTCTCTCTTTGCGCTGAACTATGTCGCGCGCCAGCTCAAATGACCAGTGGCACAAGAGATCAAAGCCACGCATCTCCATAAGAAAAGGGCAGAGTTGCCCCTGCCCTTCTTTTGTCTGAAAATATCCTGGGGTGACTGCGCTTTGCATAGAGGGACCGTGCCCCTCCCCCTGAAATCAAAGCGGCCTACCGCAGTTTCAGTGTCGCCAGACCGATCAACGCCAGCACCAGAGAAATGATCCAGAACCGGATCACGATGGTCGGTTCGGACCAGCCTTTTTTCTCGTAATGGTGATGGATCGGCGCCATCAGGAACACGCGTTTGCCGGTGCGTTTGAAATAGAGCACCTGGATGATCACCGACAGCGCCTCGACCACAAAGAGGCCGCCGACGATCGCCAAAACGATCTCGTGTTTCGTGGCCACAGCAATCGCGCCCAAAGCGCCGCCAAGCGCCAGTGATCCAGTGTCACCCATGAACACGGCCGCGGGCGGTGCGTTGAACCACAAAAAGCCCAAGCCCCCACCGATCAAAGCCGCGGTGAACACAAGGATTTCCCCCGTGCCCGGCACATAATGCAGGCCGAGGTAATCGGTGAAATCGACCCGACCGACGACATAGGCAATCGCGCCCAGCGTCGCCGCCGCGATCATCACCGGCATGATGGCAAGGCCGTCGAGACCATCCGTCAGGTTGACCGCATTGGCCGCACCGACGATGACGATCATCGCGAAAGGAATGAAGGCAAAGGACATGTTGACCAAGACATCTTTGAACACCGGAAGGGCCAATTGATAGGCCAATTCATCCGGGTGCACCATCGAGGCCCAGATTGCGGCAATCGCAGCAATCAGAAACCCAAGACCCAAACGGACCTTGCCTGAAACGCCTTTGGTGTTGGCTTTGGAGACTTTCGCATAGTCATCGGCAAACCCGATCAGGCCATAGCCATAGGTCACGAACAGCACGATCCAGACATAGGGATTGTCGAGCCGCGCCCACAAAAGCGTCGAAAGCAACAGCGCGGTCAGGATCAAAAGCCCGCCCATCGTCGGCGTACCTGCCTTGGCGAAATGGGTTTCGGGACCGTCATCGCGGATCGGCTGACCCTTACCCTGACGGCGGCGCAGCATGTTGATCAAGGGGCGGCCAAAGAGCATCGCAAAGATCAAAGAGGTGAAAAACGCGCCGCCCGACCGCATGGTGATATAGCGAAAGAGGTTGAAAACATCGCCCCCGTCGGACAGTCCGGTTAACCAATACAGCATCTGCGTTTACCTCTTATGCGTCGTTGGGCAGGCCGTGCCCCAATTTGCGCAGCGCGTCAACCAGAAGGCTGACTTTTGCGCCTTTTGAGCCTTTGATCAAGACGACATCGCCCGGCCCGACCAAGCTATTGAGCGCCTCACGCGCCTCTGTCGCGGTCGCAAACCACGCGCCCCGTCGCGCCTCTGGCAAGGCCTCATAAAGCGAGCGCATCAGCGGTCCAACACAATGCACCACGTCCAGCGCAGCAAACCATGGCAGTACGGCGAGGCCTTTGTGGATCGCCGTTTCTTGCGGGCCCAATTCCAACATATCGCCCAAAATCGCCACCCGCCGTCCGCCCGTGTTGGGCGTGGCTTTTGCCAAAACCTCAAGCGCTGCGCCCATCGAGGTTGGGTTGGCGTTGAACGCATCGTCAATCAACTCAATCGGCGCGCCCAAAGGCACTGTCACCGTTTCGCGCGCGCCGCGTCCCGCAGGGGGCGCCCAGAGCGCCAAATCCCGCGCCGCCTGCGCCACATTGGCGCCAAGCGCAGAAATCACCGCCAAACAGCCCACCGCATTGGCGGCAAAATGACGACCGGCGGTGGAAAGGCGAAAGTCGATGCTTTGGGTGTCGATCTCGGCCCCGGCCAATGTCACATTGGCAAATTTAGCATGAGCCAGCGTTGCCCCGTCCTCAAGATCGACCGAAATCAAACGCGCGGCACAGGCTTCGTCTTCGCCAAACCGGATCATGTCGCCGGACCAGGCCGCGGCCAAAATATCGGTGACAGCCAGATCACCATTGATCACCGCCACACCATTCGGCTCCAGCCCTTCAAAGATCGCGGCCTTCTCATGGGCAATACCTTCGATATTCTCGAAGGCCGCCAAATGCGCCGGGGCAACGGTGGTGATCATCGCCACATCGGGGCGGGCCATACAGGCCAGGGGTGCAATCTCGCCGGGGTGGTTCATGCCGATCTCAAGCACGGCAAACTCCGTGTCGCGCGGCATCCGCGCCAAGGTCAAAGGCACGCCCCAATGATTGTTGTAACTGGCCTCGGCGGCGTGGGTTTTGCCCTGTTGACTGAGGATCGCGCGCAGCATTTCTTTCGTCGAGGTCTTGCCAACGGAGCCGGTGACGCCAATCACCTTGCCCGTGACGCGGGCGCGGGCAGCAACACCCAGACGTTCGAGCGCGGGCAAGACATCGTTGACAATCAACAGCGGCGCAGCCTCTGTGACGCCTTTGGGCAAACGCGACACCAAAGCCGCCGCAGCGCCTTTGGCCAAAGCCTGTGCCACAAAGTCATGACCATCGCGCACATCGGCCAAAGCGACGAACAAATCCCCCGGCTGAAGCGTCCGGGTGTCAATCGAAATGCCTGTGATCTCAAAACCTTGCGTGGCGTGGCCGCCTGTGGCCGCCACCGCCTCATCCGAGGTCCATAAAACCCCGTTCACAGCGCGCCATCCAGCGCAGACACCGCCAATGAGGCCTGTTCGACATCATCAAACGGGAAAATATCGTCGCCAATCACCTGCCCGCTCTCATGGCCTTTGCCACAAATCAACAGGGCATCACCCGGCTGCAACGCATCGACACCGCGCAGGATCGCCTCGGCGCGATCCGCCACTTCCATCGCATCGGGCGCGCCCGCCATGACCTCGGCGCGGATCGCAGCGGGGTCTTCGGAGCGCGGGTTGTCATCGGTGATGATCACCAGATCGGCGTGCTCTTGTGCCGCGCGGCCCATCAACGGGCGTTTCGTTTTATCGCGATCGCCGCCCGCACCAACGATGGCAATGATCCGGCCCATGACATGCGGGCGCAGGGCCTGGATCGCGGTGGCAACCGCGTCGGGCGTATGGGCGTAATCGACAAACACCGCCGAGCCGTTGCCGCGCGTCGCTGCATGTTGCATCCGTCCGCGCACGCCTGTGAGTTCGGGCAGACAGGAAAACACTTCCTCCGGGTCGGCGCCCGAGGCCATGACCAAACCCGCCGCAGCCAAGACGTTTTCGGCCTGAAACCCGCCAATCAGATCAAGCCGGATTTGATAGATATTGCCCACGAAATCGACGCGCAGGTCCTGCCCCGTCGGGTCAAAGCGTTGCCCCATGACGCGCAGATCGGCAGCATCCGAACGCCCAACCCGCATCACATCAATGCCGCGCTCAGCACAGAGGCCCTCGATCTCCATCCCGCGCGCATCGTCAATATTGACCACGGCCACGCCGTCTTCGGGCAAAATCCGCGTAAACAACCCGGCTTTGGCGGCAAAATAGGCTTCGAACGTGGCGTGATAATCCAGGTGGTCTTGGGTGAAATTGGTAAATGCCGCCGCCGTCAAGCCGACCCCATCCAAACGGCGCTGTGCCAGACCGTGGCTCGACGCCTCCATCGCGCCATGGGTGACGCCCGCGTTTGCGGCCTCCGACAACATCCGGTGCAAAGTGATCGGTTCGGGCGTGGTGTGCGGGCTTGGGGCCTGCCAATCGCCTTCGACACCGGTGGTGCCGATGTTGATCGCGCGCATGCCCAAAATCTGCCAAATCTGCCGGGTGAAGGTCGCCACCGAGGTTTTGCCATTGGTGCCGGTGACCGCCACCATGACCTCCGGTTGGCGGCCATAATAAAGCGCTGCGGCATAGGCCAGCGCCTGACGCGGGTCTTCCACAACGACCAAGGCGGGATCGTGATCTTTGATCGCATCCTGCGCGATGCGCGCACCTTCGGGATCGGTCAAAATCGCCCGCGCGCCCATACGCAACGCAATTTGCACAAACTCCGCCCCATGCGCGCGCGCGCCGGGCAAAGCGGCGAACAAATGCCCTTCCATGGTCTGCCGACTGTCAACAGAAAGGCCGGTGATCGTACACTCCCGCCCGCCCTGCGCGGTCAATCCAAGCTCGGATAGCGTTTTCATCATGGCAACACCCGCCCTTTTTGCGACTTTGGTTTCGATTTGATCCGCATAAAGACCCGAACGGGATCAAAGCAAAACGCTTTAACGTGATGCGGTCAGTGTTAGCGCAGCTTGGGCACCGGTTTCAATCTCGGGTCGCATTCCCATCAAGGGGGCTGTGCGACGGATCACCTCAGCGGCAACCGGCACGGCGGTCCAACCGGCAGTGCGGCGCGGTTTGGGTCCTGAGGTGTCAGAGGCCTCATCCATGGTCACGATCAGCACATATTTCGGGTTTTCCGCCGGAAAGATCGACGCAAAGGTGTTGATGTTGCGGTCGTCATAATAGCCGCCCGTCGGTTTGGGTTTGTTCGCCGTGCCGGTTTTGCCACCGACATGATAGCCCGGCACCTCGGCAAAACTGGCCGTACCCGCCGGGTTTGACACCACTTGGCGCAGCATGGACCGCGCCGCGATTGAGACCTCTTCGCGCACGACGCGCGGGCCTTTGGGGGTAAAACCCGTGCGCTTGATCAAGGTCGGCTCCACCCGTGTGCCGCCATTGAGCACAGAGGCATAGGCGGTGGCCAGATGCAACGGCGAGGCCGACAGACCGTGACCGAACCCGATGGTGAGTGTCGAAAGCTCTGACCAATGCGGCGGCAAAAGCGGCTTGCCCGAGGGGGCCTCGGACAGTTCCACCGGGGTGGCTTCGAAAAAGCCCAGCGATTTGAGAAAGCTCTGTTGCCGCTCCACCCCGATTTGCTGTGCCACATGCGCGGTCGCCACGTTCGAGGATTTGACGATCATATCATTGAGGCTCAACGTCGGCCCGTAATTGTGGCCCTCGAATTCGCCAATGGTGTATTTGCCCCAGCGAAACGGCGGCTTGGCCGGGATCAAAGTCTCGGGGGTGGCAAGACCGATCTCCATCGCCTGCACGGCAGCAAAGATTTTAAAGGTCGAGCCAAGCTCATAGACACCTTGCACCGCACGGTTGAACCGCGGGTTTTCGCCGTCTTTTTGCCCGGCAAAGGTCG
>Ga0163179_10003405_pt1 | contig 10815 bp, 1 predicted proteins | sample AtlANTMetagenome_FD_109643 | JGI IMG/M metagenome (GOLD analysis project Ga0163179, IMG submission 109643) | Marine eukaryotic phytoplankton communities from the Atlantic Ocean - Atlantic ANT 2 Metagenome | ecosystem: Environmental > Aquatic > Marine > Oceanic | place: North Atlantic Ocean... | reverse complement strand
TTCCAGTAACAGCCTCCTCATGAATATCAATGAAAGCGATACTGTTCCAGGGAACCCGATCCTCAATGCGTTTCTCTGGGCTAATGGTAACAGCGTTAAACCCTGTCATCTTTAGAGGATCAAACCCGGAAGGCTCAATATCAGAAATGTTGTATACCAGAAGATCCTTCGAATCCGGCACAAAAAGATAACCATCCCAATAGGCAATACCACCAACATGAGACCGGTTCTTCGCTTCGCCCTGCCCTTCATCGAGGATAAAGACATTTCCCAGGGTTGCTGAAGGCATCAGGATCTCGGCAACAATGCTGGGGTGATTTTTATTTCCCTCCTTGTCCTTATAATAATAGGAAATAAACATACGCTCGTTTTCCGGGTCGGCGGCAACGCCCTGCGGGATGTAGTTATCATTCATGAATGGTAGGAAAAACCGATCCTGTAACCGACCCCTAAACTCCGCCAGATTTGTCTCCCCATAGGTTTCCATGATTCGCCGTTCCAATGGCTTGGCATCCTCGCCCTCGCCAATGTCATCGTGGTAGGAGGGAATGCCGAAGTATCTCGAACCGTCGCGGATCACCTTGGATTCAAGGTAAAAATCCGATAAGGCGTAATCATTAACCTCAATCGCATGAACCTTGGCATCCAGGTAATCCTTGAAGCCGTTCCCGGATCGCTCCGCCCCAAAGACAGGATTAAGGGTGCTGTTGTCAATGGCTCGCGTTGCCGGCGTCTGGTAATTACTAGCCACCTTTTGCGAATTCACCCAGAGATGAAGCTCATTAACATCTGCATGACCACGTCGCGCCACGAATGCGACATGATACCAAACATCCTTCTCAAGGGCTTCCGGTGTAGCGACCGTCACTTCCGACCCCTGCGGATTCTGATAATAGCACCCTCCTTTCAGGATGCCATTATCGATATAAAGCCGAAACCCGGTCTGCCCGCTCACCGTCGAGCAAATCGTCTGAACGGAAGTAGAAATGGAAGGCAGGCAGAAAAACGCCTGCACTGAAACATCACCGCTCAGGTCATTGTCGGCAACATCATCAGCACACACATAGCGCCTTGCCCCATTAAAATCCCCGTACCAGAAATCCTGAAACGCGTCACTAACGTTATCACGCTTGTATTCATTCTTTACCACCGCGGGAAGCCTCGTTGAATTCGCAACGTAATTGGAAATCCAGTCTTTCGGCTCCGTACCATCAAAGGGCCTGTAACGGTATTGGGTGATCAACTCCCCACTTGACTCCCCCTCATCGGGTTCCACTGAAAAAGCAGGCAAAATCTCCTTGGCAATATCAAGGGTAAGTGAGGAAGCGTCCCCTTTCTGCCTCATATTGGAAAAAACAACAATACCCAGTTCCAGGGACGGAAAGAGCCGCACGTGAGTATTCGCTCCCAGTTGCAACCCTGTCTTCATAACTGAAGGCACAGTCAGGTTATTCCATAAGCGGAGACTGTCCCATCCCATGGCGTAGTTGCTTAAATTATCCGGCTTCATCCAGAGAGCCTCCAGGGAAGCAGGTGAAAGAATCTCCCCTGCCATCAGTTTGCCGCAAAAAAGAGCCATTTCCTCGACCGAAGATTCCATTCCTCCGCCGAGAAGCTTCCAGCTGATATTATCCGCAGTGACTACCGAATTATTATGAAAAACCTCAGAGCGAAATTCATCCTCTACGCTGCGATCCTCCGCCCGAAGCGTGGATAACCCGAGTCCACTTCCAATGAGGTTATCAATAACCTCGCTAATTGGTGTTCCGGCAGCCCCCTCGATAGCTGCCCCCAGCAAGGTATAACCATGAGTGCTGTATTTGTAAGCAGTACCGGGAGTGCTTACAAGAGGATCATCCCAAAACAACCCGGCGGCCTCAACAGCGGTATCATACTGGGTGGAAACGTTACCCAACCCGTGTTCAGCATAATGGCCTGCCCCGCCACGATTCGAAGCAAGCTGGGCAACATTGTGAGTGTGATGTGATGGCAGGCCTTCTACATAACTGGAAGTCGGTAACGAGGGGTCAATCTGATCGAGCTCATCAAGGCAGTAAAGAAGCACACCTCCAACCGACTTACTGATCGATCCCAACCGATTTAAGGTCTGGGCCGAATACCAAATGCCCTCGTCATCCTGACAGCCAAAACCACGCTTATATAAAATTTCCCCCTGATGAACAATAGCAACCCCTAGGCCTGATTCACCTTTGTTGTCGAGGAACTCCTCGGCAAGCTCATCTACACTTGAACGCAGGGTCCAGTCCGGGCGGTCACTATTCTGGCGCCATACGCCTGCATAACGTATCCCCGAACCCGTTTCATATTGCTCGAAATCAGAAAGGCGGTAACCCATATCTCTGTGACGAAGCAACTGGTTGCGGTATTCCTTGGCAGTCATGTCACGGTATTCAGACCACCGGCGACCATTGCTATTCTTGATCCAAATGGCAGCATAACGCTCTTCTCCTTCAACCTGATAAGACTCAAAGTCATGAATCCGGTATTCTCCCGTGTATGCCTGAAAATCTTCTGCGAATTGCGAATCCGTTCTGTCACGGCGAAGCAACCAGTCTATGTCTCCTGTATTCTCAACCCATATCCCGGCATAACGTATCGAGTCACCCATGGCATATGCTTCAAAATCAACCAGAAGATGAGTGTCCTCGTGTTGCTCCATTTTTTCGGAAAAAGAAGAATCTGAAAGGTTACGATAAGATGCCCATTGGTATCCCTCGACATTTCCCATCCATATACCCGCATAATATCGTTCCCCGCCAAGAACATAACTTTCCTGGTCAATAAGTCGGTACCCGGCTTGCTGATAATTGACCCAATAGTCAGCGAACTCACTACTGGTCAAATTGTGACGTTCAGCCCATTGACGCCCGTCAAGATTCCTTTGCCACACCCCACTGATACGTTGCTGCCCATCAATTTCATCAACTTCAATGTCGACAAGAATATAGCTGCTTTGCCGATACTTTAAATCCGTTGCGAATTCCTGACTGGTATAGTTGCGCACCGATGCCCATTCGACTGAATCCGGATCTATTATTGTTTCACCAAATGCCGGGATACCGAGAGTAACTGACAGGCCAATCGACACACTAAGGATTGAGTCGAAAAATCTTTTCACCATCTCCTTATAAGGAACAGGCTCACCACTTGTCGAGAAGCAATCACCCATCACTCTCCTTTTTGGAAAGAACCCCAGCTTAAGGGAGTAAGGGAAATTTATCAAATGCACTCTTGCCCATTGATAAATATTCCCAACAGAAACACCCGGCTAACCGCTAGCGCGCCGAAGAAGGCACGATTCATGTCAGTTAGCCGGGTGTGGATTGTCCAATGCTCAATTCTCACCAAGTGCTAAAGCAAGGGTTGTGCCAATTTTTAATTCAGGTTCAAAAAAAGGAACATTTTAACGCAGTCACTCATCCAGCTGCTGCCCTTAACCCTGACGCAAACAAAAAAGGATCTCCGGGTCTTCAATGAAAGGCTTGCGCCTCCGGCCTCCGTATACCGCTCTCCAGCATCTCTAGTCCCGTTGACCCGTAGTGTGCCTAGCATAAATCAAGCTGAGGGATCAATCCCATTCTCGATCAGGCACCCACCATTACCTTCATCAATCATGCAAACCGGAACGCAAAGACCCGCCTGTCATATGACACCAAACCGCACTGAGAGCATACATGTAATAATTTTCTAATGAGTATGACAGGTATTTCACGTTGTGGGACTTGTGCCATGCCGCATCCCGAAGCAATATGAATCATCCGATATACCTTTAAAACCCAAATCCCCCTCAACTTGAATCCTATGAAGGTGTTCCCTATAAAAACGCTCATTGGTGTCCTTACCCTCATCATTGCATCAACTTGCCCCCCTGCTCCGGCAGAACTCCACATCACCGAGTTCATGGCAAACAACAAGAACACCATCGAAGATGAGGATGGCGATGCCAGTGACTGGATAGAGCTCTTTAACTCCGGCACCGAACCGGTCAACCTCGAGGGGTATTTCCTCACTGATACAGCAGATGCACTTACCAAATGGAGCTTACCGTCCGTCGAGATTGCAGAAAACGGCTTCCTGCTAGTATTTGCATCGGGCAAGGACAGACGCAATCCCGGATCGGAGTTGCATACAAACTTCAAACTTGCCAGTGACGGCGAATATCTGGCTATGGTTGCCCCAGATGGAAGCTCAGTCATCGCGGAATTCGGTTCTGAGGAAAAACCTATTCCTGAACAGTTTGAGGACTCCTCCTATGGGCTCATGCAGGAAGGTGGGCTGACCCCGACTGTCTTCATTGACTCTGATCAACAAGCCAAAGTGATGATTCCCACGGACAACTCACTTGGGAGTAACTGGACGGCAAACGATTTTGATGACTCCGAGTGGGAAGCGGCCCAAATGGGTATCGGCTACGACGAAAACGCGACTTACATTCAGGAGTTCGGAACAAACGGCAACCTAGGTGACGCGTTCAACAATGTAAACACGTCGGTCTATATCCGTATCACCTTTCAGATAAACGACCCGTCTACGATCACCAAACTCACCCTGAAAATGAAATATGATGACGGGTTTGTTGCCTATCTCAATGACACCCTGGTTGCCGATGCCAATGCACCCGGCGGGTTAACCTGGAATTCTGAGGCAACAGGCAACCACTCGGATGGTGAAGCCGTAGTGTTCCAGGAATGGGACATCACCTCCTTTATCAATAGTATTTCATCTGGCACAAACATCCTTGCCATCCACGGGCTCAATGACGGCATCACCAGTTCAGACATGTTAATCACTGCTGAACTAAGTGGAACCCGTATCACCGACCCATCACTGGGAGCACCGGGATACCTGGCCACACCCTCACCGAGAAGCTTCAACGGCGACACCTTTGCCGGCTTTGTCGCAGACACCGCTTTTAGTATCGACCGCGGATTCTTCGAAGACCCCTTCGATCTTGAGATCACCTCCTCAACGGAGGGAGCCGAAATTCGCTACACCCTGGACGGAAGCCCACCAACCCCTTCAAGTGGACTGGTATACACCGGTCCCATCCCAATAACAGGAACCACTGTGGTGCGGGCAATGGCTCACCTAGCAGGATTAAGGCCAACCAATATCGACACACAGACCTACCTCTTCCCTGAGGACGTGGTGAACCAGCCTCGTATGCGCACGGCCGTTACCCAATCGGCAACCTTAGGACCCCAAATGGTCGACTCCCTGAAGGCCGTACCTACCGTCTCAATTGTCACTGACAATCCCGGACCGTTCCAGAATGAGGGAGGCAGCAACATCCGCAGTGAGTCACCGGCATCTGTGGAAATGATTTTTCCTGACGGCAGGACCGGCTTCCAGGAAAACGCGGGCTTAAAACACTTCGGTGGCTACTACACCAACTTCCCTAAAAAGAGTTTTCGTATCGGTTTCCGTTCCCAATACGGTGCCACCAAGATCAATTACCCCCTGTTCGACGGATTCGACTACAAGCACTACCCGCCAACGGACCGATTTGACATCATGGACCTGCGAAGCGGTTCCCACGACATGCGCGCACGCGGTGCCTATATGTCTAACCGATTCACGGACGATTCGATGCTGGATATGGGTAACCTTGCCCCGCACGGACGCTTCGTACACGTTTACCTCAACGGCAGCTACTGGGGACAATACCACCTGCGTGAACGCTGGAATGCTGACATGGCTTCAAGCTATTTCGGAGGCCCCAAGGCCGACTATGACGCGGTTAACCTCAATGACGGATTCCGCAATGATGAAAAGGTCTACGATGGTGACGGTATTTTCTGGAACGAGGCAAAGGCACTAGCTTCAAGCGGCAACCCGTGGGACAACAACAACAACAACATTGATGTCGCCAACCTGATCGACTTCATGCTGCTCTGGGTAAGCGGCAACTCGGAAAGCGAGGTCAGACTACTCGGCTCCAAAGCCCAGGGACAACCCTTTCGCTTCCAGATGAAGGACGCCGACGGATACCTGCGCCCGACAGGAAAATCAGTAACGGATCAGGGCCCCTTAAACCTGATGTCAAGTTTGCGCAGCGGCAATGCCGACTTTGCCATGCTCGTCGCCGACCGTATCCATAGGCACTTCTTCAATGACGGAGCATTGACACCGGCAAAAAACATCGAGCGTTTGCAGAAACGCGTCGATGAGGCGCAGCCCGGATTTATTGCTGAATCCGCACGCTGGGGCGACCGCTTTCGTGAATACCAGGACTGGCTCAATTACCAGCAGAACCTGGTCAATAACCACTTCCCAGACCTTGCCCAAACCATGATCGGACGCTTCCGCTCAGCCGGAATGTATCCGGACATCATTGCCCCGATCTTCAGTCAGCACGGCGGTTCATTATCAGAAGACACCCCGCTGACAATAGCTACCGACGCCGACAGGATTTACTACACATTGGATGGAAGCGATCCTCGGTTCCCGGGTGGAGCCCCAAATCCTGACGCTCTCATTGCCTCCTTCGGCGGCGGTCTTCCGGCCCCGATCACCTATATAGCAAGCGGCCACGAATGGCGCTATCTGGATGACGGCAGTGACCAAGGCACCACTTGGAGAAACACAAATTTCGATGATTCCGGATGGGCTAGCGGTCCATCGGAGCTTGGATACGGCAGTGACGGAGAAGGTGCAGGGACAACCTTGGGCTTCGGGCCGGATGCTTCAAGCAAGTATCCCACCACTTACTTTCGCACGACTGTCGATATACCCGACCCCTCAATATTCTTTAACTTTTTACTAAGGCTAAAATACGACGATGGCATCGCCGTTTACATCAACGGCTCCGAAGTCCTAAGGCAGAATCTCGAACCCAATGCGAGCTTCAGCTCGTTTGCCTCCGGTAATGTTAACGATGAGAACGGATGGAAAGACTACACCGTGCCGAAGTCAGCACTTTCAGCCGGCAATAACGTCATCGCCGTCGAGATCCACCAAACCAGTGGAACAAGCTCGGACATCCGCCTCGACATGATCTTACGCGGTGAAACCAGTCAGGGAGGTGGAGACAACGTTTCTGATCCCCTTTTCCTTTCTCAACCCACAATGATTCGCGCTCGATCCTTCAATACGGCCAGCAGTGAATGGAGCGCGCTCAATCAGGCATTTTTCTCCATCGACACGATACCCGCGAGTGCTACAAACCTCGTTATTTCAGAGTTTCACTATCATCCCTCTAATCCAACCAGTGATGAAGAATCCCAGATCAGCAACGATCGGGATGACTTTGAATTTATCGAGTTTTTCAACCCGGGAACATCCGCATTGGATCTTGCCGGATTACGTTTTCAAGCCGGAATCAACTTTACATTTCCTTCAGGAGCCATCCTTCCCGCCGGACAATACATACTGCTGGCACGTAACCTTGACGCCTTTGAGGCCAGATACGGAGAAAGCAATGTTGCCTTTTATGAGTACAGCGGGCGACTTAGCAATGACGGTGAGGCATTGCGTATCGTCGATACGGATGACACAACCATCATTGACTTCACTTACAATGACCAGCTTCCCTGGCCGACCACTGCAGATGGTGAGGGATCCAGCATCGTTCTGATTAACCCGACAAGCATCCCAGACCATAATGACCCAGCTAACTGGTCAGCCAGTCGCAGCTTGGGGGGATCTCCAGGCACCGCCGAGGGATCCGGCATCTCATACGCAGTCTGGGCAACCCTGAACAATATTAAGGGATCGCCCGAAGATGACGACGATGGTGATGATATCAGTAACTATCTTGAGTTCCTTTTCGGATCGAAACCTACCCTTGCCAGTGATGCCCCTGCCCCCACCACTGGACTTACCCGAATTGGAGAAAACGATTACCTGACTATCACGTTTCGCAGGAACATGGACGCCGAGGGCCTTCTTGAACTGGAATTATCCGGAGATCTCGCGAATTGGTCCTCAAGTCCAGAGCTATTTGAAACCCTCTCCATCACAGACAACGGTGACAACACGTCCACTATCACAATCCGCCTTGCAAATCCTGTGAGAGAACTGAACCGACAGGTCTTTTTGCGCATGCGCGGCAGCTGATATCTTCATCTGTTCTCATAGAGTCCCATTGCTGGCAAATAACCTGAGCCAACTTCCGGCACAATTCCGAAAAGACCACCCTCCCTTCATGGCAAGTGGCTCTGTTTTACGCTGTTATTAATGATTTTCTGCCATTGCATTATAAAATCCATGGCCCCATAATTGGTGCATGCAAAACGGGGAAATTCACGGCATTGCCAAGCTCTTTTCATTAGGCACACTGCTCGCTCTGGCCTTTTTCTCCTTCAGTGGGTGTAAACCTGCTGAGGAAACAGAAACCGGACAAGCAAAGCCTCCTGAACAGAATAATGCCCTCGAACAAAAGTCCCCCACCGGCAAGCAAACCCCAACACCGAAAGAAACCACTCCCCCAGAAGCAACCACTGCTCCTGAACCAAGCACTCCCCCGGAAGAAATTGACTTAAGCCAATTAAAGCCAAACCCAATTGGAGATTTCACCTGGGAAATAAAAGGAAACCTCGTCACCATCATCAAATGCAAAGCCAGCGGCACCGTGGTCCTTCCGGAAAAAATTGCCGGGTTCCCAGTTGGCCGTATCGGGGCACTGGCATCAGATAGCAATACTCTCCCAAGTTCGCTGAAAGCAGCAAACGCCATCCCTGACGGAGTAACCCGTTTGGTCGTTCCCGAAACCCTCAAAAGCATTGGCGATGGAGCATTCTATGATTGTAAGAGTTTGACCATCCTGAACCTTCCAGATCAGCTGACAAGCGTCGGCAGGTATGCCTTTTACGGTTGCGATAAGCTCTCCAAGATCACTCTCGGCACAGGCCTTACAACTATCGGCGAAGGAGCATTCTATTACTGCGCTAATCTGGAACCTTTGATCTTGCCAGACACCCTCAACAGAATTGATGCAATGGCGTTTCATGGGTGCAACCGCTTCACTGAAATCACCATACCCGATGCCGTAAACAATATTTCACATGCCGCTTTTGACGGCTGCACCAATCTTGAAACAATCACGGTCACTGAAAAAAACGGCACCTTTGCAAGTATCGACGGAGTACTCTTCAATAAGGCTGGCCAAGTCCTTATAAAATGCCCGCAAACACGAAAAGGTGACTATCAAGCCCCTCCCTCAGTCACTGAAATTGCCACGGCCGCCTTTTATCGGTGTGCCTCACTGACATCAATCATCCTGCCTGATGGAGTCGCCAATATCCGCAATGATGCATTTCGTGAATGCACTTCACTGAAAACACTTAAGCTCCCGCAACATCTCACCAGCCTAGGTTCCTCAGCCTTCGCTTTTTGTCAGGCGCTTGAAAATGCCAGTATCCCTTCGGGAGTCACTACAATCGATAAGTATGTATTTCATGGGTGCAAAAGCCTCAAAAGCATTTCTCTTTCAGCTAACCTAACGAGTATCGGCAACCATGCCTTTAGTGGATGCGCCTCAATAACCGGTGTCTCAATTCCTGCAAAACTCACTTCGATCGGCAACAATGCGTTTGAGGAATGTGCCAACTTGGACAGCCTGACACTACCCGGAAAACTCTCGGCAATTGGCATTGCTGCCTTCAGGAATTGCCACGGGCTCAAACAAATTAATATACCAGACCCCGTAACCAATATTCAGGAGTTCACCTTTGCTGGTTGCGAAAGCCTGACCAGCACATCACTGGGTAAATCAATCACGAATATTGGCAACCATGCTTTCAATGGGTGCTCACAGCTCCGTGAACTCTCCATTCCGGATACAGTCACCACCTTCGGCGCGGGGGCCTTCGCCTCCTGCCAAAGCCTCGAAAGCATTATCATTCCTGAAGGTATCAATCACACCATTTCCACCTCTGCAAATACGGAGACAGCAAATACCCTCTCGCCCTTTAACAACTGCAGCGGGTTAAGAAAAGTCACCATCATGGTGCCTATGCCCAACGGCAATCACACGAGATGGATCAATAATGCAGATCTGGGAACCACTGGTATCAAAGAGGTCATTTTCGGTGAAGGAGTAACCAGTATTGGCGGTGATACATTTCGAGATTGTTCCTCTTTGGAAAATATTATTTTCCCCGAAAGTTTGACCACAATTGACAGTGGAGCCTTTCGCGGGTGCAGCAACCTCAAGCAACTCAGCCTTCCCTCCAAGCTATCTTCGGTTGGCAGCAGTGCCTTCAGAGAATGCACCAGTCTGCAAACCATTGAGCTTCCCTCCCCTATAACAGCAATTGCCGACCAGCTTTTCATGGGATGCGTCAGCTTAACGGGAATCAAGCTTGGCACAAACGTGACTAGTATCGGAAAACATGCCTTTGCCAATTGCACACGCCTCAAGGACCTCGAAATCCCGGAGAAATTGATCACAATCGGTGATGGAGCATTCGCCTCTTGCCAAAACCTTAAATCCATTACCCTTCCCGAGGGTCTCAATCACTCCATATCCACAGGGAATTCAGCGGAGACTCTCACAGGAACCTCTCTGTCACCGTTTTATGGATGCAGCGCACTAACCAGTGTAACAATCAAGATCGCCTCAATCAATACCGGTCATACGGCATGGATTGACAATGATCTGCTGAAATCAAATGCCATCACCGAAATTATCCTTGCAGAAGGAGTCGACGACATCGGTGATGGAACATTCAGGGACAAGGACAGCATCGAACAGGTTACCGTGCCCGTCAGTGTGAGCCGAATTGGCTCTGCTGCCTTTCAGGATTGTGCCAGCCTCAAGGAAATCTCTATCAGCCGGGTAACTGCCAGTAT
>Ga0163179_10003395_pt1 | contig 10840 bp, 8 predicted proteins | sample AtlANTMetagenome_FD_109643 | JGI IMG/M metagenome (GOLD analysis project Ga0163179, IMG submission 109643) | Marine eukaryotic phytoplankton communities from the Atlantic Ocean - Atlantic ANT 2 Metagenome | ecosystem: Environmental > Aquatic > Marine > Oceanic | place: North Atlantic Ocean... | reverse complement strand
GTTGCTGCCTACATGGCCAATCGTGCTGCAAGTGATCAAGATGCGGTTTTCGGGTTGCTGATGAAAGTGGGAACTGCCATTGCGCAGGTAGCGGTCAATATAGCGGATACTCGATCCTGGAACACCCTGCCCAAGCAAATACACTTTTGCCAGATCGATACCCCTCCGGGAGGGTCCGTCACGCTTTCGACTCCGGATGGTCGTTTTGTTTCAGACTTGATACTCGACGAAAAAAAATCTCATATGATATTTGTTCGCGCCATCGGAATGAATGCCCCTTTGACGATCGATGCCTTTGAATTATGAATCCTTTTCTCCACATTCTATGTCTTACCCTCTGCTCTTTCTTTCTCTTCGGGTGCAAGTCGGTGAACACCATCAAGCCTAGCGATACCTTATCGAAGAAAGCTTTTATCGAAGATGTTCGAGTGGTCACCGATCCCTTTTTGCAGAGTCGAGCCAAGGTTCTTGGGATTAACGAAACACTCACAGAAGGTGGTTTTCTCAAAATCCAGGTCGAATTGGAGAATCTCACTCCGACGACCAAGCATGTGGAATATCTTTTTGAGTGGTTTGATAAGGATGGGAACCTCATTCCATCGACCACACGGGCCTACCGCGTCAGAGAATTGCTCGGCAGGGAAACCATCTTTCTGCAAGCTGTTTCCCCTACCGATCAGGCCAGCGATTTCAGGTTGAAAATGATTCGAGCCAGACGATAATCCCTTTGCATCAAGTCATGACCAAACGCTCACTCACTTATTTTTCGCTTGCGGTAATGATCTCCTGTTTATGGGGATGTGCCTCCAAGTCAGCCTATGTCGACCCTGCTGGACCCAACAGCGCAGTGAATGTCGGGCAGATCAATGTGCAGGACTTTGCTGTGGCGGCCGACACCTTCGTGCAAGATATTCTCGGTAGGGTGGGTAGAGGCCAGTTGACTTCTTCTGAGGCCGGGAAACCTGCCATCATGGCCATCAGTCGGATTACCAACAAGACCCTCTATCACATTGACATCGATCAGCTGGTCAAAAAAATCCGCGTGGAGCTTAACCGGTCCGGAAAAATTCTCACGACGACAACCGTGGCCTACGGGGGCGCGGAAGATCCATTGGCCAAAGAGGTGCAGGAAACCTTGGCTCTTTCAGGGCAAGGAGTTGTCAACCGTCTTCCAGACTACACCCTTTCCGGAGCCATTCTTGCTCAAGAAGCACGCAAAAGCCGTCTCACGACGCAGGCCTCCTACATTTTTCAGCTAAGTTTGACCGATCGATCAGGGATCGCTGTTTGGGAATCGGAATACATCGTCACCAAGCAGGGCCGCAAGTCAGCCGTGACCTGGTAGTGGCTTCGAAGGTTTCTCTATTTCACTGGGAGGCCTGTCTTCTCTAGGGCCAAGATTAACTGGCCACTCTCTTGGGTGGGTTTTATGATTAACTTCATGAGATCCCTTTTAATGGCCTGCGGGCTCCTCTACGTGTGTTTGCTGACACAGGGAGCCAAGCCCAACATTCTTTTTATCGCGATCGATGATTTGAACGACTGGGTGGGTCCGCTGGGCGGGCACTCTCAAGTGCAAACTCCGCACATGGATCGACTGGCAGAGCGCGGGACAGTCTTTACCAATGCCCACTGTCAATCCCCCCTTTGCAATTCCTCCAGAACGAGTCTGATGACCGGATTGCGCCCGTCGACGACAGGCATCTATGGATTGGCCCCATGGTTTCGGCAGGTGGACTCCCTTAAAGATCATGTGACGTTGCCGCAATATCTCAAAAAGCACGGCTACCATACCTACACCACGGGTAAAATATACCACGGGGGCTACCCGCCCAAGGATCAGCGCCATCGGGAGTACGATCATTGGGGGCCTGGGGCGGGAGTGGGGGCGCGTCCTGAGCAGAAACTGGTGACCACTCCCTTCGGGAACCATCCCTTGGTGGATTGGGGGACGTTTCCGCACCGTGATGAAGACAAGGGGGATTGGAAGGTGGCGGACTGGGCCATTGAGACCTTGGAGGGCCAACCCGATGAGCCCTTTTTTCTTTCCGTGGGTTTTTTTCTTCCTCACGTACCCTGTTATGCCACTCAGCCATGGTTTGACCTTTATCCCGCTGAGGATCTGATACTCCCACCCGTGCGCTTCCAGGACCGTGATGACACACCGTTGTTCTCATGGTATCTGCACTGGAGTCTTCCCGAGCCTCGTTGGGAATGGCTCAAGAAGGCAGGAGAATGGAAATCACTTGTCAGAGCTTATCTGGCCACGGTGAGTTTTGTCGACAGCCAGGTAGGACGTGTTCTGGATGCGTTGCAAGAGCAGGGTTACCAGGAAAATACCGTGGTCGTGCTTTGGTCGGATCATGGCTGGCACCTCGGAGAAAAGGCGATTACCGGTAAAAATAGCCTTTGGGATCGATCCACGCGCGTGCCTCTTATTTTTGCGGGACCCGGTGTTGCCCGGTCCAGTCGATGCCAAAAACCGGCGGAACTGCTCGATCTCTACCCAACCCTGGCCGATCTGGCAGGATTGCCTCAGCCTGAGGGCGTCGAAGGGCATAGTCTGATTCTACAACTCAACGATGCGGATGCGCCCCGCGTCTGGCCTGCGATCACGACTCACAACCATGACAATCATGGCGTGCGCTCCGAGAGATGGCGTTACATCCGCTATGCGGATGGCTCGGAAGAGCTCTACGACATGCACCGAGATCCACAGGAGCTGAAAAATCTGGCGCAGGACGTATCCTTAAGCCACATCAAGCAAGAGCATGCTGCCTTTCTGCCTGAGCAAAGCGCCGGTCCAGCACCGGGTAGTCGACATCGTATTCTGACCTATGAAGACGGGGTTCCCACTTGGGAAGGAACCGTCATTCGCCCCGGAGATCCAATCCCCTTTGAATGAGGGGGTCGTTCATGATCAGAGGGAGAGGTTCACTGTCGAACCCGAAGAAAAAGGGCCTCATGGTTCAAGAAGCTTCCTGTCCATTGGGTCGATGATTCGGAAGCCAGGATGGAGGGATCCATGGCGCTCCAATGGATCAAATCTGAAGAAGTTTCTATGCGATACTCCTGCCCGGGCTGACTTTTCCACTCCAGCAGCCAAGTGGAATGAGCTCTGTCAAAATGGTATTGGGATAGGGGAATGTTCCTCGGCGACGAAGACACCAAGGGATAGAGATCCAGGTCAAGGGAGCGAAAATATGCCATACGATGTGGGATCGTGGCTTCAATGGTGCGTAGAGTCCTGGAGTCCATGCGGTCAGCCAGATGCTCGGCTGCGAGAAAGAGAAGGAAACTTTCTGCCACGTCTTCACGTATGGGATAATCCATCGCGTAGTGTGAAATGTAAGAATCATCCTCTTGTTGTGCCTGTATCCACTCCTGGGACTGAGCATGGGCCTCATCCAGTGAGGTATGACTTGCCTCATGGATCAGCGTTTCCTCCAGGATGCCACTGGAGACATATTCGGCTGCCTGACCGGTATGGATGAGTAAATTTCGGTTGCCTCCACCAAAGGGCATGTCCCCTCTGTGAATCCATACTGTATCGACATCCTTTCTCAAGGAAGTGGGCAGTTGACCGATGATACGGGCGTATTTCAGGGCCTCTTCGCGACTGGTTGCCCCAAATTCAGGATTGACCTGAACTTCAATACTCAAACCATCGTCATAAACTGCATGAAAAAGAAAGGCCTGTTGTCGTGTCCACCCGGGAACGCGGCGATCATACATGGTGCGCATTCCTGTGCCGCGTTCCTCTATCGATTGAAAGCATGAAGGGTCGCTTGCTGTCACGATCTCCGAGCTCACGAAAATCGTACCCCAATAGGGCGGTTCAGCCCCATTCAGGATTGGGAGGCTCAAAGAAAGAGCCAGAAGCATGGTGGAACGCCAAAACACGGACCCTCTCATTTGAAGGCAAACCCACGGGTTCAGATCGAGACTTTGTAGGAATCCGCCGGTTTGGCACTCAGCGCAAATCCAGCCATCAGTTGGGGTACCTTTTCCAGGTCCTTGAGGTGAATCATTTCGACAGGCGAATGCATGTAACGGTTGGGGATACTGATCAGTGCGCTTGGAATGCCACCTCGCGTCCAAAAAATAACATCCGTGTCGGTTCCGCTGGTGGAGGAGACGGCCTCATGTTGAACTGGGCATTTGATTCTCTTGGCAACTTTCTCCAGCTTTTCAACGACCACAGGATGGTTGGGGCCTCCATGAGTCAGACTGGGGCCTTCCCCCATGCGGACATCTCCATGAATGGCCTTGTTAACGGTGGGGTAATCGGTCGCGTGGGTGACATCGGTGACCAGTGCCACATCCGGCTTAAGTTCGTAGGCAATTTGTCGGGCGCCCAGGCAGCCACCTTCTTCCATGACATTGGACACCACGCAGACTTCTGCTTTGAGTTTTTTACGATCCTGGTGAATCAGACGAAGGGCTTCAGCAATGGCAAAAGTACCCACTCGGTTGTCGAAGGCACGAGCGACTGCGAAATCGTTCCTGAGGAGCTGAAATTCTCGGTCAACCGTGATGGGATTGCCAATCCGAACCAGCGAAATCGCCTCCTTTTTGGATCGAGCCCCAATGTCGACAAACAAATCATGAATCTGAGGCTTTTTGTCCGCATGATCCAATTTGGAGAGGTGAGGCGCGACGTTTCCAATGACTCCCGATATGGGACCTTTGGCCGTATGAATGAGCACGCGCTGGGCCTTAGATACCGTGGCATCGACCCCTCCTAATTTCCTCACATAGATGAAGCCTTGCTCATCGATGTAATTCACCGCGAGTGCAATTTCATCGGCATGAGCGGCCAACATGATTTTTGGGGATCCTCCGGGGTTGATGACGGCCACAGTGTTCCCGTAAGCATCATACCATGTTTCATCGGCCAGTGGCCGGACGCGGTCCAGCCAGACGCGCTGCCCTTGAGTTTCATGCCCAAATGGGCTTGGTGTATTGACCAATTTTGCAAGGAATTCGATGGCGTCTTTTTTCATGACTTGTTGGCCCACACTGTGCCCGGTGCGTCGTTTCTGCAAGTGTAAAGGACCATTCATGACGTCTCGTCACTCGGAGCTTGAACCGGTGCACCTCAATGTTAATTTCAAACCATGGCACTCCCCCGGACCATTGTTCAGACCACGTGGGCTGGGTCCCTTCGTTTCGGGTTGGGGGTGTGTCTGGTTTGGGGAGCCTTTTGGGCATTTGCCAGCGAACTTTCTTCGGCACCATCTGCTGAATTCAACGTGCCAACGATTCAGTCGCTTCTCCAGGATCACTGTGTTTCGTGTCACGGTGGAGTTAAGAAAAGGGGTGGTTTTTCAATGGTTTCCCTGGAACCCATGCTGGGCAAGGGCGATTCCAATGTTCCGATTCTGGTGCCGGGTAAGCCGGAAGCAAGTTTGCTCTGGCACAGGGTGCAGACAGACAATGTCTCCCAACGCATGCCTCCAGAAGATCAGCCGCCGCTCACCACGGAGGAGATGAATTTGATCGAACGCTGGATTCAGGGGGGTGCCCACTGGCCCCTTCATTGGGCATTTGATCGCCCCAAACCAGGCATTAAAAGTTCTAGTCAGCTGCATCCGGTAGATGCCAGAATCCGTGAAGTATTGAATCAAAAGGGCATGGAGCCTGGCGAACCTGCTGCCCCCACCATTCTTCTCAGACGCCTTTATCTCGACTTGACTGGTTTGCTGCCTAGCCCGGATCAATGGTCCCGGCACATGGACATGCTTTCGCGTGGTGCTTTTCATTCAGTGATCGACCAAATTCTTGCCTCTCCTCACTTTGGTGAGCGTTGGGCGCGTCACTGGCTGGACCAGGCACGTTATGCCGATTCTTTGGGGTATGAGAAGGACAGTGTCAAAAAAGATGCCTGGCAATACCGTGACTGGGTCGTTCAGGCATTCAATGCCGACATGCCCTTTGACCGTTTCAGTGCCCTACAGTTGGCGGGCGACCTGATCGATCCGGAAAACCCTCAGGCACTCCTGGCCACCAAGATCCATCTGCAGACGCAGTTCAACCTCGAGGGTGGGATCGATGCTGAGGAAGATCGGGTCAAGCGAGTCATCGATCGAGTCAATATGGTAGGTTCGACATGGCTGGGAATCACCGTGGGTTGTGCCCAATGTCACGACCACCCCTACGATCCTTTTTCCCAAAGCGATTACTACCATCTCATGGCCTTCTTCAACAACGCCGATGAAGAGGCCTCCTTCCTGCATCGTGTTCCGGATGAGGCTCAGTTGGAAAGCGTGAAGATGGAACGTCGCCGCTTGCAGGATCAACTCGAAACCATTCTCCAGCGTCAATTGACCGATAAAAGCCTGAACAATCAGGTCGTGGGTCAATTGGTGAAGCTCTTCCAGTATGATCAAAACAAGGGACTAACTCGGCATATGCGGGAGCGCAGCAAGCAGCGACGGGCAACGCATGTCTTGATTCGAGGTGATTTTCGCAGACCCAACCTGGCTCTTGGAAACATGGAACCCGCGGTGCCAGCCATAGGTAAATTTCTTCCATCTCCACCCAACCATGTGGACCGACGTTTTTTGGCAGAATGGCTTTTTTCTGAAAATCACCCACTGACGGCAAGAGTCTTCATCAACAAGGTATGGGGACATTTGTTGGGCCAGCCTCTGGTGGAGACGCCCCAGGATTTTGGTTCCCGAGCCCAAGCGCCTGTTCACCGAGAACTTCTGGATTGGATGTCCTCATGGTGGATGGATCAGGGACGATGGAGTTTGAAGGAGCTGATCCGGATGATCGTCACTTCCGAGACCTATCAGCAGTCATCCAATCATCGGCCTCACCTGAATCAAGTAGACTCTCAAAACCGCTTTTTCGCGCGCCAGAATCGATTCAGGGTTGAGGCTGAGGTGCTGCGTGACATCGCCTTGCAAATGTCCGGACTCCTTGACCTTCGCATCGGAGGGCCTGCTGTTTTTCCCCCCATGCCCGAAGTGGTCATTCAACAGAGCTACAGTCGCTACCACCACCCATCTCAAGGTGGGGATCGTTACCGTCGGGGCCTCTACACCTTTTTCCGTCGTACTGCTCCTGACCCCAATCTCATGGTGTTTGACTGTCCGGATGCTTCCGCATCTCAAGCTTTGCGAGGATCCTCCAACAACCCGCTTCAGGCACTGGCCATACTGAATAATGAGGTCTTTAATGAAGCTGCCCAGAGTCTGGCTCAAAGGCTCTGGAATGATTCTGATCTCAATACAGATCATCAACGACTCACTCGTTTGTTTGAATGGGGATTTGGGCGAGAACCTTCTGAGAAGGAGGCTGCCATGATCTTGCCGCTGCTTGCGGCAAGCAGGGCATACACAAGCGAATACCCTGATCAGCTCTCTGCTCTTCAAGCCGCAGATTTATCGGAGATGGATCAGGCCTCAGAAAGGGCCGCCTGGGTCGCTGTGGCGCGCCTTATGCTCAATTTGGATGCATTCATTACTCGGGAATAGGATGTCGGATTCGCAAAATAAAAAAAAGCAGCTCAGGAGGGTAGACAACAAGCGCGCTATGGGCGAGTTGCATCGCCGTGCCTTCTTGCTTTCCAGCGCCAGCGGTCTGGGAGGTGTGGCGTTGAATCATATGCTCGCGGGAGCCTCATCCGGACCGGATGGGTTTTCCACCTTGGCGCGACCTCCTCACTTTGCACCCACCGCGAAGCGCTGCATTTTTGTTTTCATGGCGGGGGCTCCTTCCCAATTGGATTTGTTCGATTACAAGCCGATGCTCAATCAGTATGACGGAAAGCCTTTGCCAGATTCGATGACCGAAGGGGTTCGGTTTGCTTTTTTACAAAAGGATTCGGCTCGTTTGATGGGAACCAAGCGAACATTCAAGCGACGTGGGCAGTCCGGGATGTGGTTTTCCGATTTGCTGCCTCACCTGGCGACTCGAGCCGATGATCTGTGCATGATCCAAAGCATGCATACCGATCAATTCAATCATCATCCCGGGCAATTGATGATTCAATGTGGTCAGGCTCAATTTGGTTTGCCCAGCATGGGTTCATGGGTTTCTTACGGTTTAGGGAGCGAAAATCAGGACTTACCCAGTTATGTGGTGCTGACATCGGGACGCGGCTCCAGCGGAGGCTCTACTTTGTGGAATCCCGGTTTTTTGCCTTCCATACATGGGGGTGTTTTGCTCCGTAACCAGGGGACGCCGATCCTGAATTTGGATCGACCATCGGGGTGGTCGAAAGAAATGGACCGGCACCTTCTCGATGCCCTCGATGAGGTGAATCGCCATCATTGGGAAAACAAACAGGATCCCGAGATTATCAGTCGCATTGCCAATTATGAGATGGCTTTCCGGATGCAGATGGCCGCACCGGAATTGGTCGATTTCTCAAGGGAGCCAGATCACGTTCGAAAGGCCTATGGAGTGGATCGGTCAGAGCCGGAAAAGCGCTCGGGACGTGTGGGTAGCGGTGATCATTTTGCCTCATTTGCGACCAATTGCCTGTTGGCAAGGCGCTTGGTTGAGCGAGGAGTTCGTTTCGTGAATCTGGTTTTTGCTTCATGGGACCACCATTCTAATCTCGATGCGGAATTGGGCTACAATGCCACTTGTGTGGATCAGCCCATGGCGGCACTCATTGGAGATCTCAAGGAAAGAGGCTTGCTGGATGAAACCCTAGTCGTTTGGGCCGGTGAGTTCGGACGCACGCCATTAGGGGAAAATCGCGTCGGACGAGCTGGAGTGACTGGGCGCGATCATCATCCCAATGCTTTCAGTCTCTTCATGGCCGGGGGCGGAGTTCGGGGAGGTCATGTGCATGGAGAAACCGATGACTTTGGTTGGGCGCCTGTGAGGGATGCTGTGCACATCAACGATCTTCAGGCCACATTGTTGCATCTTTTCGGCCTGGATCATCAACGGCTTACCTATCGCCATCACGGGGCTGACATGCGATTGACTTCCGTGACACGAAAGGCAAGTGCCATACGCTCCTTATTGACGTAACCGATGTTATCTGAATTTTTTGTCCCTTCTAATTCATTTTCAACGTCTCCCTAAGTATGGCACGAAAAAGCCGGAATTTGGATCTACTCGTTGGACCTGGATTGGTTTGTGCTGGACTCCTAGCCTTGTGGGAAAATGAAGGACGCTTTGACTATCACAGAGCTGCCGAAAAGTCTTCTGCAACCGTATCTCCCCTTGAACCCACTGAAAAAGAAACGGCTTCATTTACAGGAACATTGGCTCCGTTTGCGCTGCAGGGACGATATGTCAAGGACTTGGAAGGTTATCTGTTTCTCGAGGAAGAGGCTGAAATCTACTCCTGGCATCGAAGCGAGGACGATGATGGTCATGTCACCTGGCGCAGCGGATGGTATCTTTCAGTGGAAAGCAACAGCCGTAATTCCGGTTTGGTTCAGCGTTTGAGCAGCGGTGAGTGGAGGGCTGAGAGGTATCCTCTGACGCCAATGGAGGTGTCCGGCAAGTCCCTTCACTTTGTCGATGATCGTTTGGTTATTTCACCCGACACCGTGACAATGTCCAAGCAATCCCAGGACCTTGGATTGCATGCACGTGGAAGCGTTCTTTATCTTGGTCAAGGCGGAGGTGCGCAGATCGGCGATGAGCGGATTCGTCTTTCCGGAGTCTCCCAAGCCGATACTGTAACCTATTTTGGGGACATTCGGGAAGGCGTAGGTGTCGTGAAGCAATTTGAATTCCGTAAGACATGGGTTTCCGGGCTGATTGGCAATGACGGCATGCTTCATCACCTGGTCAATGGCAACAGGGAGGTGGCCCTGCAGACCATGAAAGCGCACATCCAGAAACTGCGTTGGATGGTGCGTTTGGGGGGGACCCTGGGGGTCATGATCGGCATCGGGCTTTTCTGTCGTCGCTTGCTCCACTTCTTCATCGGGGTTCCCCTGCTTGGTGCGGTGGTGGAAGCGGGTGTTGCCATTTTCAGCATCGTTGTGGGTGGTCTTCTTTCATTGGTGGCCATCATCGTAGGTTTCCTTGTGAATCATTTATGGGTCGCCTTCGTGATTTTGGTGGGTGTTGTGTGGATGGTGACCCTCATGGTCCAAAAGCGCAAAACGATTGCTTCTGCGGCCAAAGATCACCTGCAAAAGGCATCCATGCATGCCGTGACACCTGAAGCATCAAATTCTCCGATAGAAAAGGCTTCGCCTGAAAAAGAAACACCCGCGGACAGCGGTTTTGAGGGGGTTGGGGCATCCAACGAAGCCTGTTTCAAAAACCTTGCGAAAGTGGCGCTTGTGGATGGTGAGTTGAGCAAGAAGGAAAACGACTATCTGGCAAAATGGGGGCGCAGTAAGCAATTGTCGGACTCAACCATTGTTCGTCTCTTTGGTGAAGCCAAGAAGGAAAAGGCAGCGGGATTGATTCCGACACAAAAGGATGACCTTTTATACCTCATTGCCCTTTCTCTGGAAGATGGAGAACTTTCCACTGCTGAATTGAAACATTTACACCTTTTCGGATCCTCCCTGGGGATGAGCCGACTGGAAGTCCATAAGGCCATCTCAACTTTCACTCAGGCAAGATGACGTAGACCTCTTTTTCCGTTGGTGGATTGGACGTCTGGATTGAAGTCTCCTGATCGATCGAACCTGAATTAAGGTTCGCCGATGACAGGACTTACTTGTAATTTAGTGACATGTCATTGACGACCTCGATCGTAAGGGCAAAAGAACACGGCTCTCCTTATTGGATGATGGTGTTGCATGGTTTGGGCGACAGCATGGAAGGATATCAATGGTTTCCCGATCAGATGAACCTTCCCTGGCTGAATTATGTGCTGGTCAATGCGCCAGACCCCTAT
>Ga0163179_10003394_pt1 | contig 10841 bp, 14 predicted proteins | sample AtlANTMetagenome_FD_109643 | JGI IMG/M metagenome (GOLD analysis project Ga0163179, IMG submission 109643) | Marine eukaryotic phytoplankton communities from the Atlantic Ocean - Atlantic ANT 2 Metagenome | ecosystem: Environmental > Aquatic > Marine > Oceanic | place: North Atlantic Ocean... | reverse complement strand
ACCATCGTTTGTGCTACTGTATATGTTTCCATCCTGGCTTATAAGCCAGTTACCGTTACCATCTGCAGCAAGACCTTCTATCGGATCGTCGTCATCCCACCCTGCAGCACTGGATAGATCTAGTCTCGTCCACGAAGCAGCTCCGTCTGTACTCCGCCATATAGCAGATCTAACTCCTGCTGCAATCCGCACATTGTTAGACCAGGCCACATTGATACCGTATGCATACTGGTAGTACCCGAGGTCTTTATGGGTCCAGGCATTACCATCTGTAACATCTGTGCTACTTACAGATACCTGCTTGTTTGATGAAGAGTTTGTTATCACATAGATGCCGTTGCCGCTGGCATCTTTGCCATAGGCCAGACCGAAAGACATCGGCTGGCCAGCATCAATTCTATCGTAGAAAGTCCAAGATGTGCGATCACTATTTGCTGCGTAACCGACCCATTGCTTATTTGTTCCCGCCACCCAGCGTGATGCCTGGGATGTCAAAGATCCGACTTTTATAATGATTGGCATATTCTTTTACCTTAAAATAACTATAACTGTATCGTCTTCTACTAGGTTAAATCCTAGTTTTATATCGGCCGCGGAAGTACCGCCTGAAAGATCCATATTGTAATCAGCTGTTCCCGCACTTCTTTCGGATGCTGATCCTGAAAAAAGTAGTTGACCGTTTATATAGACATCAACTCTTTTGCTCCTAGTTGAAGCAGGAATGTTTGAGACATTAAAAGTAACTCCGGTTGCGCTCCCTGCTGTCACTCCTGAAGCTCCAATCGATCCGCTAACTTTATCATTAGAGCCTCCATTAGCAATTGCGTCAAGTATCGATGTAAAGCCGAGAGATTGAAGAGTGCTCCACTGTGATGCGTCTGTAGCGAGTGGAATACCGTATGTTTTATCTGACCAGGTTGAAGAAGATGCGTGAACATCAATAAAATTTAATGCGCCCACTGACGCAGAGAGTGTAAGGCCTCCTGATGTACTCTTGGATATCTGCTGGTGAGCTGTTCCGATAAAATCCATAGATCCGGATATTGAAAAGCCACTATCAAATCTTACAAATCCGTCAAATTCGACGTCTGGGTCGTCTGCAGAACCTCCTGTGTGTGCAAATCTTGTGTCTCTATTTGTGTCAATAATAATAACTTCGTTACCACTTTCGTTAAAGCTAACACCGCTCGTGCCTTCGATTACAACATTTCCAGAGTCTCCTTTAATTCCAATACCTCCGGAGCCTGTAACCTGTGTGGTATAAGTTGTCCCGGATACAAATAGTCCGCCAGGCGTAGGGTCAAGAACTACAAATTTATTTTCCGTACCCATAGCCTTGAACACTTTGGGATTTTCGTAAAATCCTGTTGTCGGACTATCATAATCAAGAATACGCCTAATGGCTGATCCGAGCTCGTCTACAGTTTGTTGCAAACTAGGAAGAGACGGTTCTGATGAAAAAGCAGAACCAGATGACACTGGGAATGATCCCGATGACTGGTCAAGCCTTAGCTGTGAGAGAGGGTATGTAGGCACGATGAGCTCCTGTTTTTAGACATTTTTAAATATCTTTTTAATTGACGCAATTGAGATTTTTTTAAAAAATAATATTTTATAATTTATAATTTTTCTATGTCATGGAAGCCCCCAAAATCACCTTACAATTTAATCCAGGAACACCTTTGGGAAGATCCTTGGAAGATATTTGTTGCTTGCATATTTTGCAATTTAACCAAGAGGGTTCAATCAGAGCCGTATATGTGGAAATTTTTTAATAAATGGCCGACTCCAGAAAAAGCTTCAAGTGCAGATCCTGAAGAAATTAGAGAAATGATAGCACCGCTAGGTTTGTCTAGAAGACGCTCTGTAAGCTTGGTAAGAATGTCCAATGATTACTTGCAAAAAGACTGGAAAGATAAACCAGAAGTTCTCTACGGGGTCGGAAAGTATGCATCTGATGCATACCGAATATTTTGTAAAGGAGAGTGGCAAGAAGTTGAGCCAAAAGATCACGCTCTAAATGACTATCACGCATGGCTAAGTCAGAGATAGCTGTATATTTATTAAAGTTCTAGCGGTAAAGTGAGACAGCATGAGTAGCCACGCTAAAAGAAACGCTTCTTTAATTTTCGAACATGTGGAAATAAACGAGGCGGATGAAGAAGATGTTGAAGTTCAAGGCTTTGACATTAATGAGAGACTTGACCCAGATATTTGGGGCATGGATCAAGTGATGCGCGAAGAAGTGAGGAGCAGGCTTCTTGATGTTTCAGAAGATTTTATAGCCGGTCTTCCTTTCGATGTTGATGTTGAAGATGTAAAGTTAACAGGGTCTTTGGCTACTTATAACTGGTCTAGATTTTCCGATGTAGATTTGCACCTAGTGGTAGATTTTTCAACTGTGGATGATGATGAAGAGCTTGTCAAAGACTACTTTAATGCAAAAAAGACAGTTTGGAATCTAAAACATGAAATCTATATTAGAGGTTACGAGATAGAAATCTATGTTGAAAATGTAGGCGATAAGCACACAGCACAAGGAATATACTCAATACAAGACAATGAATGGATCAAAAAACCTCAGAGAGATTTTTTTGAGATAGACGAAGACGAAGTTAAGAAGAAAGCTGCTTCAATAATGTCGCAAATAGAATATATTGAAGAAGTTGCTGCTGATGAGCCAGCTGAAGCTGAAAAACTAGCAGAAAGAGCTAAAGAGAAAATTCGAAAGATGAGACAGTCAGGTCTTGATTCAGAAAAAGGAATCTACTCTGTTAAAAACGTAGCTTTTAAAGTTCTTAGAAGAAATGGATATCTCGAGAAGCTTAGCAACATTAAGACTCAGTCTTATGACAGGGTTATGTCTCTTGCTGATTTATAGTTAGAACTATGATTATTACAGAGAAAAGATTACGGCAGATCATAGCAGAAGAACTTCTATTTGAAGAGAGGACCCACACAGTTCAAGATGGGGAGTCTCTATCTGCGATCGCAGCACAGTATGAAGATAGTATTACGGCTCTTGCGATAGCAAGTGCGAATGGAAACCCCGGGATTATAAAACCTGGAGATGTATTAATTATTCCAGACCCGCCACTTAGGCTCAATGCGAATACTGTTCCAAGCGACCAGCTAAAAGAGTGGATGAGATACGAAGAGGGAAAAATGAATTCAAGAGGAGAAGGTCTTGGGACACACCATGAATCTCCCTATGATGACGGCGCTGGTAACTGGACCATCGGCTATGGCCACAATCTTGGCGGAGAGCATCCGGGAAATACAACCTGGACTCGAGAAAGATCTGACCAGCAGTTGCATAGTGATCTAATGGAGAAATCCCGGGCACTAAGAGATTCTACTGCAGAGAATATGCCAGAGCCTTTGCATATTCCTATTTCCCTAACCCAAAATCAGTTTGATGCACTATCAAGTTTAATGTTTCATGCAGGGTCTCGAGGCTATGCAACTAGTACACTTCACACGTTTATAAAAAGGGGAGACATTGCATCACCAGAGTTTCAGAATGCTTTTCTTAACTTTAGGCTACGAGACGGGTTTGGCGGAATAGAACGTAGAAGACGGAGAGAATTAGCAATTTTTAATGGAGAAGGGTATCCAAACAAATAGGTGTAACATTCCCACTAGTAATGTTTGCACTAACCTTTAAACTTTCTTAACCTGGCAACACCGTTAGCCACAGTAACATATGTCTGGTGGGTAACCCAGTCACCTGAGTTAATATAGGTCTTAATGTTTTCATCTTCGTCAACCCAGATCAATGCTTCTGGTATATGAGTGTGTCCCATAATAAAGACATCAATCTTTGGGTGGTGGCGAAGAATGTGAATTATGGATCTGAGCTTATGCTTCTTAATCTGAATCTCTGTCCACCATGTTGTAAAGTCAAAGTTAAAAGTAAACTCTAGCATATTTTGAATCACAGAAAGAAATTTGACAAAGATTCTGTTGTGTATTACACCTTTGTCATAAGCATCGCCATGCTCTATTCTAAACTTTCTACCCTCTTCTTCAAAGTCGTACCTTTTAACGAACTCGACACCCATAACTTCCTTTCCTACAACTCCCATTAGTCCCTCGTCATGATTTCCAACTACGTAGACTATCTTTTTTGCATGCTTCATTTTTTCTATAATCTTAAGACACCGCTCAGTAAATACGGGAATTTTGATAAAATCAATAATATCACCAGCGAGAATAAGCTCATCACAGTCAAGATTTTCTAAAAATAATAATAGCTCTTTTGACTTGTAGAACTTTGTGCCGATGTGCGTGTCAGATATAATAACTCTTTTCATTGAACAGTGAGGATCCCTTATATTATATTATATTCAAACACAAGAGGTGTACCATGCCTGAAGGCCCAGAAGTTAAAAGAATTACTGAAAAGCTCTCTGGATATATTTGCGGTGAGAAAATAACTTCAATCGATATTATGAGTGGTAGATATGTTTCTCACGGCCCACCAGAAGGATTTGCCAGTCTTGCTAGTAATCTTCCAGCTACAGTTTTAGATGTCAAGTGTAAGGGAAAGTTTATTTACATTACATTTAATAACGGCTACAGTATGTGGAATACTCTTGGAATGGCAGGAAGCTGGTCGCCAGTTCCTACAAAACACTCCAGGGTCAAGCTGAACTTTAAAGATGGCGCTGCATACTTTAACGACATTCGAAACTTTGGAACAATAAAGGTTACTAACAATCCGGATGAGCTGAGTAGAAAGCTTAGTGATCTAGGGCCAGACATGCTGTCTGAATCAGTAACTGACGCTGTCTTTAAAGAAAGGATTTTAAGAAAGAGTAGGAAAACTATAGCTGAGGCGATAATGAATCAAAAGATTATCGCAGGAGTCGGAAATTATTTAAAATCTGAATCTCTTTACCTGGCTGAGATATCACCCCATAGAACTGTCTCTTCACTTAGCGAGTCTGAAATTTCAAATTTAAATAAGGCAATCCAGGCTACGATTAGGTCTTCATATATTTCAGGAGGCGCAACTATTCACACTTTTTTAGGGTTTGATGGCACGCCAGGTGAATACACTAGGCGGTTTGCTGTATATAATCAAAAATACGACCCAGGTGGGAATCGTGTGGTGAGAGAGACAACTAGGGACAAGAGAACATCTTTCTGGGTTCCAGAGATTCAAAAATAGGAGAAAAAATGTCTAACACAAATGAGATGACACTAAGTGACGAGGTTATTGGGCAGGTAGCAAAGCTACTCCAGCTAGCCATTCTAACAGGAACAGATATAGTTGACAATCTAAGAATGGTTCGTGTAACTTTTGACGAAGAAGAGGGCAGTCTTGTATTGACTGATGAGTACAGAGCCACTTCTGAAGACCAGATTACCAAGCTTATGGAAGAGGCAGCTGCAGCTTTGGAACTAGAAGGCGAGTAATCTAATGAATGATAGGCTATCTGAGATATTTGACCGACGAGAGTCATTCATGAATAAGCTTAGAGAGTCAATTCCAGACAGCTCTCCGGAATGGCCTGTAGATCTCTCATTAAAAGAGAACCAACAACACGTTAGAGACATGGCACTTAGAGGCGTTGAAGAAATGTTTGAAGCTCTGCAGCATCTAAAGAACTGGAAACCTCACAGAAGAACAGAGATAAGAGAGTTTGATAGAGATGAGTTTCTTGAAGAGATAGTAGACGCTTTTAACTATTTTCTATCAATACTAGTTCTAACCGGTTTTGATGAAAACGATTTAATATCTGCCTATAGAAAAAAAGACGATATTATAAACCAAAGGCTGGAGACAGGATATTGAAAGTTACTGACCTATTCTCTGATCAAAAGATCTTTTCTGAATTAATTGGAATACCCGATAGTGCTACAGTCACAGATGCTGAGAGAGACGAGCTAACAAAAACACTAGCCCTGGCTTTGCATACTGAGGTAAGCAATCTTGTCTCTGCAACAAGTTATAGGGCACATACTTCAGAAAAGATCAAGCCAGACTCCAGCAAGATACTATTTGAATCAGTTGATGTGCTAAGGTACGCAGTGGCCATAATGAACCTGTGGGGATTAAATCCGGGAGATTTTCAAGATGCCTGGCAGCTTAAAGATCGTTATCTTAGAATGTCTCGAGAGGCAGAGCTAAATACGTGGAAAGGTGAAGAGGTTGCCATTGTTGATATAGATGATGTTCTTTGTGAGTTCAGGTCTTGCTTTGCCCAATGGCTATCTGAGACTTATAAGATAAACGCAGATGTTGAATCAAACGAGTATTATTTTATTAATGACCTCAAAGCAGCTGGAATAAATCCTGAAGGTGTATTTGAGAAATTCATAGAAGAGGGCGGTTTTAGAAACATTCCTGAGGTTGAGGGTGCTATTGAGTTAATCAGAGAGTTAAAATCTAATGGTTACTATATTCACCTCTTGACAGCAAGGCCAGGCAGCAATCTAAGATGTGTATATGACACCTATACGTGGCTTGAGTCAAACGGAGTTAAATTTGACAAATTAAGTTTCGCTTCAGAAAAACTTAGGTGGTGCATGCAGTCTGAATATTGGGTAAAAAATTCAATTGCCTTTGCCATAGATGATTCTCCAAAGCATGCTGCTGAGTACGCTAAGCACGGTGTTAGTGTTTTGTTGCCTGACAAGCCTTACAACAGAGAGGTCCAACAGCTGGATGGAATAACTGTTTACTGTCTGCCTGTGGAAATAACTACTAAATTAAAATCTTGAATGAAATTTTAGTATCTTCAGAATAATTAAACATGTTAGTCGGAATTCTGAAAGAATGCTACACCCAAGAGGAAAAAATGAGAATAACGAAAGATAGACTTAGAACCCTAATTAGAGAAGAGTTGACAAGAACTCTCAGTGAAGACGCACACCGGGCTGTTACAATGTCTTCCACGGACCCTTATGAGTACATCAAGATTGATGATGTTTGGCACACACGTAAAAAAGGTGATCAAGGCGACTGGGTTTCACTTGCAGGAAATGAAGAGGCTATCGCAAGACTTGAAGGCGAAGGGGGATCTAGTCCTAGGGCTTCTCAAAATGCTTTACGAAGAATTCGTCGAGCAGTTCTTGATAGAGTGCCCGGTATTGTTGACAGTCACGGTGGCGACCTGGCGGCTACTTTTGGTCGTGCCACACCGATCCGAATAGGGCTCGTCATAGATGACACTGGCGCTGTATCATTAGATGACAGTGTTACTAGGATTTATCCAGAATCTACATCAGCCTCAGAGGACTACTTTTCACCAAGACTATCTGAATACGTCGAGCAGCACCTTGATGCCCGCGGTGAGAACGCGCTTCAGTTCACCAATTCACAGGGTGAGCGACTCATGGGTGACGACGCCGCTGAAGCACTTAGAGCTGAAGTAGCTGCAAATCAACCCATATTTATAGAATATGGTGTGTCTTATATTGATAGGCCAGAAGAGCTTCTGGCAATGAGAGGCCGAGACCCTCTGGAAGGTACACCTCTTGAAGGGGAAGCACCCGGCCCATCCCATAGCCGAAGTCCTTTGACGGGAGAATTCGAACCCAATCGCTAAAGATTTTTCCGCAAATAGAAAAATTTAGATAGTGTAGTTAGATGCCTAACGTGTAAAAAGCCATGCTTTTTGTTATAATAAAGGTATGGAGGTTCTATGACAACACTAACTACACTCTCTCTGATTTCTATTGTTTCCCATCTCGGGAGCAATGACAACCTGAACAATTCTGATCTCGTCAGCCAAGACTCACAGGTCGCAGCTTATGAATCGATCGAAGTTGATAACCCCGAGCCAGTTGAAAAGCCCTGGACCGTAGCATCTTGGATTGAACATGTCAATGAAGATGTTCGAAAAGGTCAGTGCTATCAGCAGATTAAAAGTGAATTTTCTAGATGCTGGAATCTAGATCACTCAATTGCTACTCGAGACTGGACCACAGGCAATCCTCGGTATCATGTAATGGTTACGTGTCACCTGTACCCGGAAGATGCTTTCGTAACTGCTGAGAGAAACTCTCCTGAGTCTCTCGAGCTGCTTTCTGATGGAAGTGAAGTGTGCAGTGATGATAATAGAGTTTGGATTAAGCTTGAACAATTTCAATACTAGGCGTAAAATATATTTGTATTTACAAAAAGGAGAATAAATGCCTAAGAACAAAAATCTAGAACCCGTTATATTTCCTATGAAGCTTAGGTTTGATGAAAAGCCAGAGACGGAATTTAAGAACGATCTTGAGTCAATTAACATTACACTGCTAGATCATCCAGATGCCATCCGGGCACGCAAGATGGTATATCAGTTTATCAATGCCACCTGGGAAGATGAGCCGGGATTGCACAATCCTGACGAAGTTCCGGACTGGAAGCTCTTTCAAGCACTTGAGGCAGCACTCCAGTTCAAGGCTTTGCCAACTGTTCTTGAAACTCTGGACTTTACTTTTAGAATTGAAGGTATTGATGTTCAGACTGTAACTCACTTGATTAGACACCGTACCGGCTCTTTTTCTGCACAGTGCACTGGAGATCGGTGGCAGTCCCACACTAATGCTCTAGTCCCCGGGCCAATTCAGAATAGCCCAGAACTATATGAGCGCTGGCAAAATCTTGTTCGTGAGTCTAAAGAGCTCTATTGTGATATGATTAACACACGCAAGATCTCAATTATGGATGCTAGAACTATTTTGCCTAAGTGTCTCGAGACCCACTATTATGCACGATTCAACATGAAGGATCTCCTAAACTTTATTAGACAAAGAATGGATAAGCAAATTCAGCCAACTACAGATAACATTATTGCATATCAGATGTATCTTGCAGTTGCAAGAATCTTTCCTGAAGTAACAACTGTTGTCAATATGCATGCTCCTTCTCGTCACTATGTAGCAACAGCTAGAACTGGAAAGGCTACGAATTTATATTTTCCCGATGAAGATTCCGATTCTTTTGACTGGCACCCAGAAGATTTTATCTATTCAGGTTACCGTGACGAGATTAACGGTACTGACCCGACGCTTGGAGCCCGTGAAAACTTTAAGTTTACAGAGCTAGCCAGTATGTACGATGAGCAGATTGGGAATCTCGTTGCAAACTATAACAGCTGGAAAGAATCAGTCGGTTTTGAATCACCCTAGGATTGCCTAAAGTGTCTCACAGAGATTCTTACAATATTATTGAAGGTTGGGCCTATAACAAGGGTTATGAGGTCCTCCTAGAAACTGATGCTTCTGACGGTGTTTATTTTAATTGTGGTCAAATAATTCTAAATAGTAGAAATCATATTGAGAAGCGACTCTATATTCTGCTTCATGAGTGCGGCCACATTTTAATAAATAGTAATACCACAGATCGAGTATTTTCTCTTAGCCATGATACCGAAGCAATTATGGGCGGAAGAAAAGTTTCCCGAGAGAGAAGGGTGGCAAAGATCACAGAGGAGATCGAAGCCTGGAAAAGAGGAGAGACACTTGCTCGACGCCTAGGGATAAAAATAGATGAGAAGAAGTTTGATAGAATTAGAGCTGATGCAATAATGAGTTATATTGAATGGGCAAGAGACTAGCGCTTAGATCTCTTAATGTTTGTATAAAGCTTAGAAAGAAATTTTTCTAAAGACTTTCTATCGTTCTTTAGCGTTTTTCTATATCTCCCAACTATTCCAGCAAGGTCAGAATCTCGCCTCTTGATTAGTTCCAAAGCTTCATTGGGGGTGTGGGAATCTAGAAGCTGTTCAGCTGCCTCATATGCAAATGCATCAATTTCATTATGAAGACTAAGGTAGTCTTCCTGCGTTCCGCTTTTTGACAATTGCTTAGGATCATTCATTAGCTCTTCCCAGGCAGCATCTTCGCTAATTCCTTTGCTCTCTGCTTGTTTCTTAAGCTGGTTATAGTGAACTAGTTCATGATTGATAGTTCTTGATATTATTTTTGATAGCTCGGCAGGATCTAAGTCATCCATTTTGTACTCGTCAGAGTAAGGTCTAAACTCAAGCCATACAATATGCCTACCCTTCTCTGGCCCTCTGTATTGACCTCTCATCATCCAGTTATTTGGATACCCATTGTATTTATCGTTAGGGCCAAGTGTATATAGCTCGTCATCTGTTACACTGAGAAGAAAGTACAGATCTGTATCAAGATCGCTAGCAGATGCATTTAGTGCGTCCATGAGAGTTTCAATTGCAGGAGTCGACCATGTAGCCTTGTCAACAAGATCTACATCATTTTCATTGTGAGCCATTTCCCAAAACTTAGAATCTATGATTGCTTGATAGATAGCTGATGCTACTGATTTGTCTGGTGCAGTAGACTCAAGAATAATCTCCTGACGTATGATTTCTCTTAGCTCGGTAAGCGAAAGTTTCATCTACCTGCTCACATGATAAGCTTGTAATGCATCTTCGGCGCCGGCTTTGGTATCGTATGTTTGAGGCCAATACTTTCCTGTCTTGTTTGAGATTATTCTCCACTTTTCAGAACTGTCTCTTTCAATGCACCCAGATTTTGGACATTTACCTTTCCCGGACTTATCTTCCATAAGCTTTAGCAATTCTTCTTTCATAATATTTCTAATTTCATATCTTGAAATTTCTGTTACAGAGAATGCTGTGCTAGAGTTAAGACCTTCAGTATCACTAAGCTTAGCTTCTATCTCCTCTTCAGTGTCAAAGTCATCGGATACTGAAGCACCTTTTTCTGCCGCCTCATCTTCAAGCCTTTGGCGTACGTCTGCTGCAGTTACATTACTTTTATTTTCAAGCTCTGAGTTTACTACGCTTTCAAAATCTGTATCATCTAGTGTAACTTCGACAAGCTTTTGAAAGTCTCTTCTTGTAATTTTT
>Ga0163179_10003393_pt1 | contig 10841 bp, 4 predicted proteins | sample AtlANTMetagenome_FD_109643 | JGI IMG/M metagenome (GOLD analysis project Ga0163179, IMG submission 109643) | Marine eukaryotic phytoplankton communities from the Atlantic Ocean - Atlantic ANT 2 Metagenome | ecosystem: Environmental > Aquatic > Marine > Oceanic | place: North Atlantic Ocean... | reverse complement strand
GCACCATCGTTTCTTCCTCTGTACAAGGATGGTGGCTAAGAGAGGTCTAACACATGGCATTCTATAATAGAATCAAATCAGGGAAACTCGCTCCAATAGGTACAATAATGCCTTGGGGCGGTGCTTCTCAGCAAGGACAAAGTTTAGCTAATGTACCTGCAGGTTGGATTGTTTGCAATCTTGCTTCTGTTGCTCTTAATGCTGCAGATTATCCTTTACTTGCTGCTACATTAGGTAATGAGTATGGTCCATTCCCAGAAGAAGGTAGTGGATTTCAAAATGGTGTTAATTTTGGTATAGTTAATGATTTTCCATATAATAAAGATGAAGGTATTGGTCATGTAGATGTGTTTGGTTTACCTAATCTAAATCAAGTTGCATTAGTTGATATTGAAGGACAGAGACAACAACCTAATAGCAGTAGTCTTACTGGTGCAGATAAAATTGAAATGGGTCAATATGTTGGTATAAATGGTCCTGATGCAACACAACCCCCAACACTTATTAGTTCTGATGTAGATATTACATTTACATTAGAACCATCTAATACACTTGCTGGTAGAATAACTGGTATTACAATGGATGATCCAATCTATTTTGATACCACTTATGTTGTACCTAGAAAATTAGGTGTGGATCATACTCCAGAACATAGTCATAGACCAGATACTGATTCTGAGTTTGATCAATTTTATTCATCTTTTGCACAAGGAAACGGGATACAAGAATTTCTTCCAGGTAAATCAGAGTTTGATGAAAATGGTTCAGTCCAATATGGTGCTGTTGCTCCTGCAGGACAGTCTGGTGATGGAACACCTGCTGCCAGATGGTTAGGAAGTGCGGGTGAAAAAGATATTTCATGGTATGATGAATTTGATGGTGGAATAAGTTTAATAGATGGTCTTCGTAGAAATTATGTTAATCCTCAATTAGAAATAATTCCTGCAATTCCAGCATCACCTAGAGCAATACCTCAGAGATATTATCAGTATTCTGGAACTTCAACAACTACTAACTTTGCTTATAATGATGATAATAGAGCAGTAGAAAATGTTCAAACTTCAGCACATACAGGAGCATTTCCTCCTGCTGGATATTATAGTGGTGCGAGAAATTATTACAAATCAATAGATATTCCTGAAAATCAGAGAGGGGAAACAATGCCTTTGAATGATATTCAAGATATGCCTTATGATCCTTCATTAGGAGAGATGCAACCAATAAATACAGCTGTAACAGATACGTACATGACAACCCTAAACCATAAAGGTGAAAACTGGGGTACTACTGATCTGAGATCACATACTCATGATGCTATGGAAGTTACTATGGTTAGGGGTAGTTTATCAGTACCATCAACCATTCTTGTTAATGATATTTCTACGGGAACATCAGCACCATTATCTGTAGCAACTGCATTAAGTGTACAGATTAATCCAAACACACCTTCGTTAACAATGATGTACATAATAAGGGCGTACTAAGATGGCAAGTTTTTATACAAAAGAAAAAGCAAAACATGGAACTATGACTGGTTCTATTATATCATTTCCTATAGAAATAAGGGAAGTTAATCCTAAAGACCCTGTTACTAGAAAATTATTACCTGCTGGTTATTTAAGATGTGATGGTAGTGTTCAGTTTGCTAGAGAATATCCAGAATTAGCAATAGTCTTAGGAGTGGGTTTAGAAACAAAGTACGCAAAAGATGGTCAAGTTCTTACTAACGATGAGTTTCAACTTCCAGATCTAAGGAATAAACATATTAGAGCTACAACATCATCTAACATTGGTTTGTATAATGATTTAACTGTGCAAGATGCAAATGATCAAACTCAGTTTAAATCTGGTATTGGATTAGATGTTGTTCAAAATATTGATAGTCCATATCAATTGAATTATACAGGAGATTTTTATATACCACCACAAACAATAGAATTAAGAGGTGAACCAAGATTTACTGTTGATACTGGTGTGTATACTGCAACAGCTGAAGTTCCTCAAAATGCTTTTCAACCACATTTACACAGAACATCAACTAATCAACATAGACAAAAAGATAATAGTGGTAATTTCTTTAGAACTAGACAACGAAATCATAAATCATCAGTAACTACATTAAATATATGTCCATGGTTTACTAATACTGCTCAACCATTATGTAAACATCAATGGGAAAATGAAATGCAAGTAGGTAGATTTCATGCTGTTGATCAACAACAAGGTGCTATGGATTATGATTATTATGGTGCATGTTTTAGTGGTTGTCTTAATTTTGGTACTGCTGGATATTGTCTCTGGCCAGAGCAAGGATTATGTGCTGATGAACCAGAAGCTGCAAACCAATGGCAGAATGTTACTTGGCAAAATAGACAAGCAAATGAAGGAGATGGTGCAGACGATCAAAGATATTGTGGATCTGCCCCAAAAACTTCTGACTTAACTGGTAATGAAGGTCCAGGTCAAGGTGTTACCTTTGGAAATATTTTTTATGAAACTACATTATATCAAAAATGTGATTGTGGTTTTGTTATCTTTGATAATCCAATCAACTGCGATATGGATGGTCAAGATAATACAGCTGTTTCTTCCTCAGTTTTAGAAAATTACGGTCCTAATAACAATTATCCTGGTAATTATGAGAGTGTTGGTTCTACCGCAAAGAATTTACCATTTAGTAGTAATGATGATGAAAATTATGGTGTCGCTTACTCTGGAGTTACTAATACAGTTACATTATCAGGTGAAAATGGTAATGATGGTTCTCATAGACATAGAATAGGTTTTGATTCTGATGAAGAACATACGTATAAAATGATAACAAGAGCTGGGTTTGCTAGAGCTGATAGTGGACTAGTTTCTAAGATTACCATAGAGAAAAATAACTCTAAGAAGGCAGATAAATACATACAGCCATACATCGTCACGGAATATCTGATTAAAATCTGATGGTACAATATAGATCTCCTTATAAAAATTTTTATAGCGATAAAACTGGTTCCTATATGACTATAGGTGCTATCGTTCCTTCATTGGTAGATAGTTATTCCACATCTGTAAGTTCTTCAATAACTGGAGAAGGTGTTGGTGGAGAAGATCCATCGTATAATTATAAAAACTTTCTTTATTGTGATGGAGAGAAATATAGTATTAAAGACTATCCATTATTATATGAAAAAATAGGTAATGAATACAATTTAACAGAAGAAGCAGTATCAAATAATTCTATAAGATCTGAATCATCAGGTGCACCTGGTACAGTTTATAGGACATTCGTAGATAATGGTAATGTGTTTGCTGAGATACATTCAGAACCAATACCAAATACTACTGAATATAAAAGATTAATTCCAAATAATGCTCAATTAACATTTGAATTATTAAATGATTATCCTACTGCTAATGGACAAGTTGTACAAGGAAGACAATATATTTTAGAATATTCAGATACATTTCAATCACTTGCATCACAAGCTGATACACATGTCTTTAGAATATTAATAAATTATGATGCTGCAAATAATACAGGTGGTGCTCCAGGTGGTACTGTTAACTGGGTTATAACATCTATAACATTAATACAAACATCAGATGTAAATTATCCTCTTATATTACCAGAGACTAATTATGGTACTGTACCTGCTTTAGATCCAGGAACATTTGATCCTTTAACAGGAACAGGTTATCCTACAGGTTATTCTCAATATGGTAATGCTAATAATGATACACCAGCATTTTCATGGGCAAATTTGAGTGGATTACCTGCAAATGTTAATGTAGATACTTATGAAATATTAATTGAAGACTTATCTACAGATGTAAGAACTAATTGGCATGTTCAAAACATACCAAGTACAACTACATCTTTTTCTGTTAATCAACAACTTCCTGGTGGTTCTACACTTCAACAAAATACAGTTGAGCAATCATCTATTGGTTCTGCTCCTGAATGGGTTAACAATGGTTATTCAGGACCACAACCACCAACAGGTCAGAAGCATATCTATAGATTTCATGTACAAGCAACATTAAATAATTCACAGCAGATTTGTACATATCAAGATTTTACAGCTGGTGGTGGATCATTAATACCATTATATAATAGAAGTCCTCAGTTAACAGAAAATTATACTGTTACTGGTGGTAATTCTGGTATTGTAGACACAAGTTTAGATGTAATTATTGGAGATTTAACTAATCAACCACGTATTAAAATAAGAAAAGCATTTAGTATTTCAGATTTACCACAGGTTCTTGGAGAGTTTAGAGTACCTGATTATAGAGATAGAAAATTAATTGGGTTTGGTCAAGGTGTTGATGGTGCTGGTACTCCTTTAGTAGGAGATAGAATTACCATGGAAGTTGGTGATGTTGGTGGACAATGGTTTATTGGTACAGATACTATTGAAGATCCTGCTGAGTTTTATGAGATAAGTGATGTTCTTACTACAGGATATACAAGCGTTAATACATTAGTTCAACCATATCTAACAGGTGAAAAGAAATATACTGTAGGACCAGTTGAAGACTATATTTTTGCAAGACCACCAGCACACCAACATAATGTATTAGGAAGTGAACCAGATGATACTACTGAAGCTAATCCAGTGGGTGTTGATAGATTTACTACAGGATATAGTAGAGTAAAAGGATATGTTGAAAATTTCATACCTAATTTACCTAGTGGAGAAACATTAGGTCATGCTCATGGATTATTAGGATATAGACCATTAAGTCCAAGGACTTCTACGTATGGTAATGTAGCAGGTATTGGTGAAAAAATACCAACTAATGCATTAGATGATTTAACATGGGATGTAGATAGTGCTGAACTAACATGGACATTAAGTGGTACTGCTTTACTTGATTGGGGTAATGGAGTAGGAGAAGTTGGTGGATTCCTTAGTCCTGGTAGTGGGACAAAATATCTAGGATTTGGTAGTACAGGAAATACAACATTTGCAACTCATCAAGCAACTAGAGATGCATCATTTACTTTAACTGTTACAGGATATACTAAATTCTTTGCATTGGGTATCATGGGTAATGATATCAATGGTGGTGAGAGATGCAATGATACTACTGATAATCTTAAAATAAGATTTACAGGTGCTGGTACTGCTGCAACATCACCATGGTATGAATTGATGGAATCTGCTGGTTCATATAATATAAACAATAATAGTACTGGATTTGGTGCATATGACGCTGTTTATCAAGTATGGAAAAATAGAGAAGTTGATATACCTGTAATATATCAAGATGCTGCAGAACAACCTATAACTATAGAATTGCAACAAACATCTGATAGTGGTGTATCAGGTGCTGATCCAATTGGTGAATATGTAAGTGCTAATAATATTACTGGTACATTGAATGATCCTGTTGGTGCTGCTTTCCATCCTAATGGTTATGATGCAGTTGGTGTTGCAAAGATTGGATTGAGAGCAGGTTCAGAAGGCACTTGGGATAATTGTTATAATTATAAGATTACAGAACCAGGATCACTTCCAATTGTTAGTGCTTCTTCTGGAAGTGGCGTAATGACAATAATATTTGTAGGAACACATACATTTGAAGTTGGTGATAATGTAATATTACAAAACACACTAACTGATTTGGATGGTGCATATACTATCTTAGCAGCTAACTTTACACCATCATCATTCCAAGTATTGTGCGACGTAACTGACTCTGCTGGTTTTGGTTCAGTTAGATTAGCGTCAGGATATTTTACTGATGTACCTGTTACACCAACACCAAGAGTTTGGGTAGTTGATGATACTACAACTATTGGTGGTAAAGAGATAATTGTTACTACACCAGGTGAAGGAGAAGAAAGATTTCTAAACACATATGATAGTGGTACTGCAAACTTAGCATCAAATGCAGGTGGAGAAAACATTACATCTTATACCATTAGAATGACTGGTGGTGGTGGAGGAGGAGGCGGTTCCTCAGGTTCGGGTGGAAATGGATTTGATACATCTGTAACTTTAACAGTTGATGGTAATCCATATACTATTACTGCAGGTGGAGGATTAGGTGGACAAGCTGGATCTAATGGAGGTCAAGGTGGACAAGGAGGTACATATACAATACCTGCAGCGATATTCAATGATCCTAGATTTACATTTAACATTAGTTCAAATGGTGATAATGGAACTACAGGTGGTGTAGGAAATGGTGCAACTCCTGCAGGTGGACAACCAGTTTTCTGGAATGATAGAGGTAATGGTGGTGCTGGTTCATATGATAATTTTACCAATACAGGATCTGCATCACAAACATGGTCAACATCAACTACTAGTTGGACACAAGTATATGGTCCTGATTATAGTGCTGGAACAAATTATGTTGAACTAACAGGACAATCTACTGGATCGTGGGTAAATACATGGCCATGTAATATACAAATATCACCAGTTCGCACAGCTGATATTAAAACAACTGCAGTTAATAGTCCTAATGGTTTAGGACAGTCAAATATTTGGAAGGTTCAACCAACTGTTCAGTGTGGTTTAAATTGGGATTTAGGATCTGCTAATGCAATTCAAGGTTCAACTATATTTGGACAACCAAATAGTTGGGTTAATGTATATGGACCTAGTGCCAACACTGCTGCAGGAAACTTTATGGAAACCACATCAAATAGTGATGGTTTGGTTATAGATCCAGTAAATCCTGATGCAGCAAATAAATCTGGTATGATGGGATTCCATTTTTATTATGAGGGAGTTTTAAGAGCAATCAACCCATATGGAAGAAATGGTCCTTCATATGAAAATGGTACATGGAACTATTGGGGTTGTTATAGATTCAAAGGAGGAAATCAATTAGCAGGTACTTCTAATATTGCTATAGCATTTAATACAAATGGTGATATGGTTGTTACTGGTCATGGATTTGCCCAGATAGATTTTAATTTTGAATGGTTAGACGGTGGATCTAGTGGATATGCATTAGGAACTGTATCATGGCAGATTGGAGGACAAACTGTATCATTTACTCAGAATCAGGGGCAAACTTCTGGTCAAGATAATACTAGTTTTACTAACATAGCAGTAACAGCTAATAACACTTATCCTTGTACTATAACAGGTGCTAATGGTGCTGGATTTACTGTTATTTCTGCACCAGCATTTCCTGGTTTATGTTTCAAAGATGGTTCTGGAAGTGATTGTAATGCCAAAGTAGAAGTTACTGCTATTAATAATCAATCACAAACTAGGTATCAACTAGAAGTAGAACAAATGCAGTTCCCTACTTATGAACATTCTCCAACTCAAAGGTTTGATGTTTGTGAAGTTAGTACAATATCGGGAGCCTTTTCCAATTCTCATACTGAGACTACACAAATGAATTGGGTTTGTGATGTATCAGAGGAGCAATTACAAGGTGGTGGTGGAGGTGGAACATACACATATTATTATAATGGTGCAAGTGTTGGTTCTAACGCAGATGGTGCACAGATAGTAACTGGAACTACTGCTGGTTCATACAGATATAGTAAGGGAGTGAGTGCAGGTACTAATCTATGGGAGATTAGGGTAGAACAATTAACAACTACTGGTTCAAGTGCTACTACTGGTAGTATTGATGTTAATGATATTCCTGGAGTGCCAGATGAAGAAAATGCTTCAGTCGCATATGTAGACATTGATATTTCTGGTGGTGCTGGTGGTAATGGTCCTGGTAATGGTATAGGAGGATGTGTTGGTTATGGTGGTGGTACTGCATCACCAGGTAGAAGAGTTACAGGAAGATTAAATGCTTTTAATGGTGTACTTGATTGGACTATAGGACAACAAGGAGATCAAGGTGTAAACCAACAAGTAGCAAATAGTGGTGAACCAGCAGCTAATGGTGGTAGTGGAGCAGATGGAGTAGGTAATGGTGGACAATCAGGATCAGGTGCATGGGGTAACGGTGGATCTGGTGGAGGTGGCGGTGGTGCCACTGGTTTGTATATTGGGGGTTCTGCAATCGCTGGTGCTGGAGGCGGTGGCGGTGGCGGTGGTTCAGGTGGAGGATGGAACGGTGGTGGTATCACTGACCCATGCTGGACTGGTGGTGCAGGTTTAGGACCAACACAAAGTTTATATGAATCAACTCTATTCACATTCCAACCTGGTGGAACAGGTGGATCAAAAGGATGTACCTCTGGTGGTGGAGGAGGAGGTGGCGGTGGTGCTGGTCCTTCTTCTGGAGGTGCTGGTGGTTCTGGTGGTGTCGCTGGTGCTGGTCATGTTAATACGGGTTCAGGATCTGGTGGTAATGCAGGTAGATCGGCAATTAGTACAACTTGGATCACTTCTCCTAGTGAATCAGCTGGATCCACAGGTGGAGGATATGTTACACTTACTGCATATTTTGAAGAAGATGGAGCAAATCCATCTGGTGGTGGAGGAGGAAGTGGTGCTGGATTAAACATAGGAATGCAACCATTAACTACTTCAGATGATATATCAACATCATTCTTTGTTGAAGTTGGTAATGGTGGTGCAGGTGGTGCAGGTGGTCAAGGAGCAGCTACAGCAAATGGTAATCCAGGTAGAGTAGAAATAGGATGTTATGGAAGATTGCCTGGTGAAGATGATGTAACTGGTATATCAGTTCCAAAAGGAGTATATTATGAAGTTCCAAACTTCCCAGATGGTGCTTATGATATATCACAAGCAGGTGCAGGTATTACAACGACTGCTGCTAACATATGGCATTCAGCAAGTGAGGAAATAAGTGTTGTTGGATCTGTTGGTGATAACTTTGCAGTTGCAAGTAATATCAGTAATGGTATGGCTAATAGACATATTAGATACACTGGTCTAGGCAATAGATTCTTACAAATTGGTCCTTTAAACTTACTTAATGCTGATAAGGTTACATTTGGTGTTATTAAAGGTAATGGATCTAATGGTGGTGAAGCACCAGAAGAAGCAATAGATTGTTATTATAAGGTATCATTAGATGCTACATCTGAAAGTATTCTTCAAGCTGTGGCAACACCACAAAATGTAAGTACATCAGGGTGGGCAAACTATACAATTGATATTGATGAAGAAAGTGATGCAAGAATAAATGGTGCATATTTAATAATAAGACAAACAAGACCAGATGGTTCAGGAGATAACCCAAATGAACAGGGTGGATCTGTTAATGATAACTGGGGTCTTGCAATGGTTGGTGTTAGGTATGCAACTTATACTGAAAGAATATTTGTTCCAACATTAAATGCACAAATTCCTGGTAATGTAGGTGATTGTGGACCTGAGGATGGTATTGATGAGATTAGAAGAGTAGTTACTGCAAAAGATTCTAATATTAGATTCACTGATGGTACATTAACTCTATCTTCATCTACACCAATATCTGTGAACGGTACTGCAAGTGTTCAGGATAGTATATCTCTAATCACTAAATACCATCGTTCTAAATACCTCATCAAAGCGATGTAGGATAAATAATATATAAAGATCAAGATACTGATGGCAACGTCTTCAACTGCACAAATGATTTTTAATGCCTTTGATAGGATAGTTTCATATCAGGGTGTTAAAAAACAATTCAATGATGATTACTGGAATTCTGAAATAGATCCAATCATCACACCTCTATGGAATTCTGATAAGGATGCATTAGAGTTGTTTGTCTATCATGCTGATGGCACATATTTAATACAACGTAGTAAGTATAAACGAGATCACAAGACTCAGACAAGTAAGTGGTCCAGTTATGAATTTGATCCATCTGGTGTATCTGAATATGATGTAACAGCATTATTTGATGCATTGAAAGCAAAGTTCTTTGATTATAAGGACATAACTGAGGCAGAGTATCAGAAGGCAGTTGAAAGAAAGATTCAAGCTAATAATACATTAACTTGGGAGAAACTTAATCTTGTTAGAGTATTTCTTCTCAGAGACTGTGATTGGACACAACTACCTGATAATGGATTGAGTGCAGATGAAGCAGCTCAGTGGTTAGCATATAGAGCATGGATTAGAAACAATCCTAAACAGAATGCACAAGGATCAGAAGCACAGAGTGCAAATGATGTTATATTCCCTATTACACCTGATGAATATAATACAAGAAAAACAGTAGGTCTTAGTGTTGCTTCAATAGCAGCATTTGGTCAGCAAGGTAATGATGAGGATTATTTAGATAGTACATTCCATTTCTGGAAATTGTCATCTAACTCTCTATCATACTTCGCTCAGAAGATGACAACATATCTTGTATTATCAACGATAACACAGAAACAAGCAGAGTATGGTACATTGGGTAGAATAGAGGTTGCTAAGTATCAAACACGAGATATAAAACATCAACCATCTAATACTAGTGAAGATTACTATACTAAAACAGGAGACCAAACATTGTCTGCAGAGACAAGAGAAGCAGTTAATATGACAGATGCACAGATAGAAGCTAAGGGTGAAGAATGGTTAGAAAGTTTAATTGAACGTCTTGAAAGAGGTGAAATATAATGTTAGTATCAATGAATGCACAGAGACTATATGAGGTAGTCCATTACTTTGCAAAGAATAAAAACAAATACATATTGGTTATTGATATATCTGATTGGATGTTATTAGGTGATACTAAGAAAGCAACAGTTAAAACATACTACGAGGATTTCATACCAGTAGATGAGATTGGTGAGGTATTTGCCAATAGATATACATTCTATGAGTTTGATAGTCAAGCAGCAGCAATAGAGACAGCAGGTGATTGGTTCCCACTATCAACTGACTTAACAGATATGGAATACTTTGTTGAGTGCTATGTTATGAATCCAAGTGGGTCACAACCATATGGTAACAAAGTACCAGCAAATC
>Ga0163179_10003390_pt1 | contig 10844 bp, 10 predicted proteins | sample AtlANTMetagenome_FD_109643 | JGI IMG/M metagenome (GOLD analysis project Ga0163179, IMG submission 109643) | Marine eukaryotic phytoplankton communities from the Atlantic Ocean - Atlantic ANT 2 Metagenome | ecosystem: Environmental > Aquatic > Marine > Oceanic | place: North Atlantic Ocean... | reverse complement strand
GTAAGGTATTCCCTGACAGGAACTTCAGCCCAACCTAAATTTGAAGCTTCACGCAAAATACCCTTCTCGGAATCAACAACCCCTGGACACCCTATTCCCAGCGAACTGACATCAGAGGGATCAACACCCGCTTGATTAAGAGCTTCCTGGACAGTTGACCATATGCGCTTTAAGCCCTGACTGGCCCCCTTATGCCCCTCAGTGGGCACTCGCGCCGAACCAGCAACAGACATACCGTCACCAAACACGACTGCTAACGTCTTGGTTCCCCCAAGATCGATACCTATGGAATACTTCTTTGCCATACTGGTCTCATCAACAAACTCGAAAACCATCCTCCCTGTCAAAGGGCAAAACGGGTTATCTTTTATTTAAAGATCAAAGAAAAGCGTTCGAACCATGCTCACTTCGACACATCAAGCTGACTTGGAGGCCGGTGCGGCATCAACCGCATGTCTTCTGTTGAGGGGACCTGTCCTGCGTCTTTGACCGCAAGATGGTAAAAATGATCCTGCGCTCGGAAGGCCTTCTTATCCTTCTTAGGCTTTAAACGCCGATAGGTGCCATCCGACTCCAACGTATAAGCCTGTGAGTTATCCTTAAAATGACCATCCAAGATTCCCTGAAGCCGAGCTCTAGAAACTTCATCCTTAATCTCAACCATCAACTCGACTCTTTTATCCAGACTTCTTTTCATCAAATCGGCACTGGAAATGAAGACGCGGGGATTCCCGCCATTATGAAAGGATAACACTCTTGCATGCTCAAGATACCGGTCCACAAGAGCCGTAACATCAATGTTCTTACTGATTTTCTTGATGCCAGGCTGTAAGCAGCAAATACCCCTTACATTGAGGCGAATTTTCACACCCGCCCCTGATGCCTTGTAGAGCTCCTCAATAATTTGCTCATCCTGAAGGCTATTGACCTTGATATCAATTGCCGCCGGCTTGCCCTTCTCGGCAAATCCTATCTCATTGCGAATCAGCCCGAGCAATTGCTTACGGAGATAAAATGGCGCAACGGTTAAAGTGCGCATCTTTCGTAATTTCACCCCTCCCGTCAGCGCATTGAAGAGTTGCGCTGCCTCACTCCCGTACTCCTCACGGGAAGTCATATAACTTATATCGGTATATATCCTTGCCGTCACCTCGTTATAGTTGCCAGTACCGAAATGCGTATACCGCTTAAGCTCATCTCCCTCTTTGCGCACCACAAGGGTGGACTTGCAATGCGTCTTTAGTCCCTTCACTCCATATATCAACTGCACCCCGGCTCTGACAAGCTCACCCGCACGTTCAATATTTCTGGCCTCATCAAAGCGGGCTTTCAACTCGACGACAACCGTCACATTCTTACCGTTCTCAGCTGCAGCAATCAGTGCACTAATAACGCGGCTGTTCGTCGCCGTGCGATAAAGCGTTTGTTTGATCGTTATTACGTCAGGGTCTGTGGCAGCCTGCTCAATTAATGCTATAACCGGATCATAGCTTTCATATGGGTGATGCAGGAAAATATCCCTCGACTTAAGGCACTGGAAAATATCATTTCCCGGCAACCAGCAAGCCGCCAATACCGGAGAACGGACGTCTAGCTTAAGATGTTCGAAATCCTTGATCTCCAACAACTTCATAAAGCCCCCCAAGCCAAGTGGAATTTGGCTTGAATAGACATGCTCGCTTTTTGCACCAAGAATAATACGGAGTGAATCGAGAAGCTCGGAAGGAAAGTCCGCATTCACTTCAAGCCGCACACAAGCACCCCGCTTGCGCTCTGCTAGAGCGTCCCCCATCTGCCTTGCAAAGTCATGGGTGTTTTCCTCTAGGACAGCATCACCATTACGGGTCAGACGGAAAAGACCGATATTATGCACCACCTCATCAGGAAATAGGCTTCCCACAAAGTTGATTACAACCTCTTCAAGCAGAACAAAGCGATACCCGGAGGATTTTGGCAACTTGATAAAGCGTTCCAGACTCGCAGGCAAGGGAACCAGGACCTTACGAACGCCCCCAGTCCTTGTCTCATCGCTCGAACCAATCTCACAGAGCAGACATAAGTACAATGCAGGAACAAGTTCGATTGCAGGCGCCCCATCACGCAGTTCAACAGGCGTCAGGAGAGGCAGGATGGACTCCTCAAAAACCGAGGCAACATGGTCAAGCTGCCCCGACTTGAGCAGATCAATGGGCATTGACTGCATTTTGTGTTGGGCTAATTCAGGCAGCAATTCCTCAACAAAAATTCTCTCAGTCTCTTCCGCCATCACTTCGACTCGTTGCCGTATCATGCGCAACTGTTTACCCGGACTCATGCCGGCAGGATCGACCTGACTTTCCTCCAAATCGCCAAGGGCTTCCAGACTGCCAACCCGAACCATAAAAAATTCATCCAGATTGGAAGCGGCAATGGCCAGAAACTTCAATCTCTCCAAAGGCGGCAAACTGGTGCGCGCAGCCTCATTAATCACACGCTGATTAAATTCCAGCCAACTCAACTCACGATTAATATAAGGAAACGACATCGATAGGGGCGCATAAGCTACACCCTGTCTGGAACCGCAAAAAGCATTTTTGAGTAAGAACTGCGTCAAGAATATGAGCGCCCCCATTCTTCCGCAGTCGCCTCATTGTCAGACACATAAAAATGCACCCTCTGAAAAAGGTCTATTTTATTTAATATTTACAGAAAATTAAAGACAAGAAAGGGCTTCACATTGTAAAACAACTGTCACAATATCGGGAAAATCTGATGATAAATGCCGGTGATTAATGTGACAAAAGTGTCACACAAACCTCTTAGAAAGCCGAGTTGGTAAGCATAATGATTGACTACATAAGGATTGACTATGTTGCAAATATGTCACTCTACTCACTATAAATCAGTCTCTAAAATAAATGAAAAATAAGACCACACTTACCCTTGCTGGCTTGGCACTTTGCGCAGCACTCTCCGCATGTAATCGCGGAGGCGATAACAAGAATTCATCGATCAATATTAATGGTTCTGACACCATGCTTCAGGTCGGACTCGCCTGGGCTGAAGCCTATAAGTCGGTGAAACCTGATGTCGCTGTAGCCGTTAATGGCGAGGGATCAGGCACCGGCATCAAGGCACTGATCAACGGCACCGTTCACATGGCACACTCTAGTCGTGCCATCAAGGAAAGCGAGGCAGCTTCAATCAAGGAAAAACATGGCAAGGAACCAGTCGAACACATTGTCGGCTTCGATGGAATCGCTGTTTTTGTCCACAAAGACAACCCTGTGAAATCGCTGTCTCTTCCTCAGCTTAAGGCCATTTGGGGAGAGGGAGGAAGCATCGAGAACTGGAAAGATGTAGGAGGACCTGATGCCGCAATCGAGCGCTTCGGCCGCAGCAACTCATCTGGCACCCACGCATTCTACAAGAAAGCCGTCCTTGGCAAAGGTGTTGAATTTAAGCTTGGCACTGCATCCTCCGCCGGGTCTACCGCCGTTGTTGACACTTGTGCAACCACTCTCACCGCCATCGGCTACAGTGGAATGAGTTACAAGACAGACGCTGTAGGATGGCTTGCAATCAGCAAGGCCGACGGTGAAGAGGCATTTGAACCTTCCATTCCAAATGTCGCCTCTGGAAAATACCCAATCGCTCGCCCCCTTTATGTCTACACGGTCGGGGAACCTAGCGGTCACGTGAAGGAATACATCGACTGGATCAAGTCCGGGGGACAAGCTTCCCTTGAGGAACAGGGATTTGTTCCACTCTCTGTCGAATAATCAGCGCGCTTCATTACATCCCCAGAAAATTAGCTGAAAATGGCATCTCAAAAAAAATTCATCAGGGTGCTCGGCGCAAAGCTCGACAGCGTCGAGCCCCTGATCCGAAGTGTCATCTTTCTTAGCGGCTGGAGTTCCATTATCTTTGTTGCCGCCATCTTCTTCTTCATTATTAAAGAGGCCGCCCCCATCATGCCCCATGTCGACTGGGGCAAGTTCTTCTTTGAAAACCGCTGGATTCCAAACCCCGCTGAAGGAAATGAAGCGCAATACGGAGCCGCCGGCATTCTCTACGGAACCTTCGCAATTACCGTGGTCAGCATGTTTATTGCCATGCCACTGGGGCTTGGCGCAGCAATCTACATCTCTGAATTTGCCGGTCCCAAAGTAAAGGAAACCCTGAAGATCCTTATCGAGTTTCTGGCTGCAGTTCCTTCGATTATATGGGGATTTATAGGCCTTATGGTCATGGGTCCTCTTTTGCAAAAAGTTCTTGGAATCGAGGTGGGCATTAACCTGCTAAATGCCTCCATCGTTGTTGCCCTCATGGCAGTCCCTCTCATCGTCTCCATCAGTGAGGATGCGCTTCGTGCAGTGCCTGACTCATACAGGGAAGCGGCACTCGCCCTCGGAGCCAGCAGGTGGGAAATTGTTTATCGCGTCCTTTTCCCGGCCGCTAAAAACGGGCTCTTGGCCGCCTGCATGCTGGGCGTCGGTCGAGCAGTGGGAGAAACGATGGCTGTTTGGATGGCATCGGGAAGCACCGAAAACATTCCAGAAAACTTCTTTAATCCCGCCCTTCTACTGGAACGCGTCAAGGCATTAACCGCAACCATCGCATCTGAAATGCCGGACACAGCCCATGGTGATGATCACTACAGGATGCTCTTTGTCATTGGCATCGTGTTACTTTTAATCAGTGTCGTTATTAATGTGATTTCGGACATTGTCATCAAAGGCATCAGAAACAAGCACAAGTAAATGTCAGCATCCACAGAGAACCCATTTGCCGGCAGCCCCTTTGAAATAAAAAAGGTTCGTAGGGAGAATTCTGCAAAAACCATCATGCTGGGCGCAGCAATCCTTTTGATTGTCCCCGTGCTTGTTATTGTTGGCTATCTTTTTTACAAGGCCTCACCCGTCCTCTCTTGGGATTATATCTGGAGCGATCCCGGTCCTCTTGGCAAGTCAGGAGGAATTTGGCTGCCTCTCATCGGCACTTTTTATCTCGTCATTGTCTCCCTGCTGCTGGTTGCCCCAATCGGCATCCTGGCTGGGGTTTACCTCAACGAATATGCACCGAATAACTGGTTCACCCGGGTCATTAACATGGCCGTTACCAGCCTTGCCGGTGTTCCCTCAATCGTACATGCCTTGTTTGGAGTAGGCGCATTTGTCCTGACCCTAAAGATGGGAGAGAGCCTGATAGCTGCCGCTTGCACCATCGCAGTGATGACAATCCCGGTGATTGTGACCGCAACCCGTGAAGCGCTCGCCTCAGTGCCGATGAGCTTCCGTGAGGCATGCTGGAACATGGGCGCTACTAAATGGCAAACCATTCGCACCATCGTTTTGCCCAACTCCATCAGCGGTATCCTCACCGGGGTCATCCTGGAAATTTCCCGAGCAGCTGGTGAAACTGCCCCCATTCTTTTCACCGGCGCTACCGCTGCCGTAGCCATCAACACCACGGACATAGGCTACAAGCTGATGCCCTATGACCTCAACGACCGCTTTATGGCCCTGTCCTATCACCTGCATGTCGTCGCTGAGAAAATATCCGGCATGCCTGAGGAGATGAAATACGGAACAGCGGCCGTCCTGATTGCTCTGATTGTGGTAATCAACAGCTTTTCAATCAGCCTGCGCCTCTACCTGCGCACCCGTAAGAAGTGGTAGTCACCTGATCGGCAATGAGCACGCATATCGAATTCCTCGACACCAGTGTCTTTTATGGCTCTCACAAAGCCCTTGATGAAATCTCTCTGAAAATAGAACGCAATGAGATTTACGGCATTGTGGGGCCTGCCAATTCCGGAAAAACCACTCTGCTCAAATGCATTAACCGAACCATCGATCTGGTTACCGGAACAAAAGTTGACGGGATTGTCAGCATAGACGGAGAAAACGTGGCGCAGATGAATAATGTCCATGCACTGCGCCGTCGCATCGGCATGGTATTCCCCCTTCCAGTCGGCCTGCCGCTTTCTATATATGAAAATGTCGCATATGGGCCTAGAAGAGCAGGCATTCACGACAAGGATACCCTTGACGAACTTGTTGAGCGTTGCCTCAAGCAGTCCGTGCTGTGGGACGAGGTCAAGGACCGGCTTGATTCACTCGGCACCAAACTATCCGGCGGACAACAGCAAAGACTTACCCTTGCCAGAGCACTTTCTCTGGAACCAGAAATCCTCTGCCTAGACGAGTTTTCAATAGCTATTGATCCGGTTACCACAATGAAAATTGAGGATGTTTTGGTGCAACTGAAGGACAACATGACCATTATCCTTGTCACCAACCTGATTCAGCAAGCACAAAGAATTTCCGACCATGTAATGTTTCTTAATGACACTCAGATTGTCGAAGCAGGAGAAACTGCACAAATGTTCGAACACCCAAAGAATCCACTTACCGCAAGATACCTTTCCGGAGAAATGGGATAACCATCCTTATTGGGAATAAACATTAACATGAGCACCAATCCCGACCATTCTCCTGTCGACCCCCCAGCGACAACAGAAAACTCCCCAACGATCCGCACCCAGGACGTGGATCTTTTCTATGGAGACTTTCAGGCACTTTTTAATGTCACCGTCGACATTAAACCCGGGATCATCACTTCATTAATCGGTCCTTCAGGCTGTGGAAAGACCACCCTTTTGCGATCTTTCAACAGAATCAATGAGCGTTACGGAAATGTAACCACAAATGGAACGATAGAAATACTGGGAAAGAATATATATGACGCTGATGTGAGTCTTCCCGAATTGCGCAAAACAGTGGGCATGGTATTCCAGCGTCCAAATCCATTGCCGATTTCCATTTATGAAAACATTATCTTTGGCCTGAAGGCACACTCCCCAAAGTCGGAGTTAAAGGGCCTCCAGCTGGATCAGATTGTGGAATCAGCACTGAAGGAAGTGCAACTCTGGGAAGCCACAAAGGATAAGCTTAAAGAACAAGCAACCTCCTTGACCCTTGAGCAGCAACAAAAACTTTGCATCGCCCGACTACTCCCGCTTAAGCCGAAAGTCATCCTGATGGACGAACCATGTTCCGCCCTTGACGCAGAGGGTATCGCGAGGATTGAAGAGCTCATCACGGAACTTCGCCAACGGTTTACCATTGTCATTGTCACTCACAACATGGGGCAAGCCAAGCGGGCAAGTGATGAGTGCATTTACATGTATTTGGGGAAAATCATCGAACACTCACCCACCTCTGAATTATTCCTGAGCCCGAAGGAGGAAAAGACAGCCATGTATATCGAGGGGCGCTATGGTTAGATCAACCAACCCACATTCAAAAAAATTATCATGAGCAATGACAACCAACACATACTCGGCAACTTCCAGAGTTCACTGGATGATTTAAATGCACTGATGTTTCGTATGGCGAGCCTGGCTCAAGCCAACTTGGACGCTGCTGCACATGGACTGATGAACAGGGACAGTAGCGCTTGTGCATCTGTCATTGCAGACGATGAGGAAATCGACCGACTGGAAAAGAAAATTGATGAAGAAGGGCTTAAGATCATCACTCTTTATCAACCGGTTGCATCCGACCTGCGGCTTGTTGCTTCTATTATGAAGGTGTCTCCGAATCTGGAACGGATCGGCGACCAATCCGTTGGTATTGCCAAGCGTGCGCGTAAAATGAACAACAATGAGGAACTCGCCGAAACACGCCTTATTGAGCCTTTATACCAGATGGCTGCAAACCTGTTACGACAGTCCCTTGAGGCTTTTAAGGCAGGGAATGTTGACCTTGCCATTGAAGTCAAACAGCAGGATCAAAAACTCAATGAAGCCCAGAAGGAACTGGCGAAGAAATTAACCAAACGGATGGAAAATGACTCCGCAAGAATTAAGGACTATCTGGATTTGCAGTTTATCGCCAGATTCCTTGAACGTATTGGTGACCACGCAAAAAATATCTGTGAAGATGCCATATTTGCCGAGTCCGCAGTAGACATCCGGCACGGAGGGGCGCTCCCCGAATAAAAGCTGTCATTGGATCATAATGAGCCTGTCGACCATAATGATCAGGCATTAATATTCAGGGCCTTTTCTGAGACATATGTCGTTTTTGTAACACTCTATTCATTTAGAAGATGGCGTAACTGCACCATTGTGAGAGTGTTAAACATACTGTCAATAAATGTATCGAGTACTGATAGCAGAAGATGAAAGCGACGTCCTTGATCTGGTAAGCTTTAACCTGCACAGAGAATCAATCGAAACGATCCCTGCCAAGGATGGGATCGTGGCCATTGAGCTTGCCCTAAAAGAATTACCAGACTTGATCCTGCTCGACCTAATGCTACCCGGTCGCGATGGTTTTTCCGTCTTTAAGGAACTAAGGCTGGATAGTCGAACCAAAGACATTCCCGTGTTGATGCTAACTGCCAAAGCGCAGCTTGAGGATGTAATTGCCGGCCTTGAACTCGGCGCCGACGATTATCTCACAAAACCATTCAGCCCCAAAGAACTGATATTGCGCGTCAAGGCTCTACTAAAGCGATCAGCAGTAACATCCGGCAACAGCGTCATTACAGTCGGTAAGATTCAATTAGATAAAAACACCCTCAGTTGCTTTGTCGAAGGGGAAAAAATCGACCTCACTCCCACCGAGTTTAAACTCCTTCTTCTCCTGATTGAGCGCGAAGGACACCCCCAGGAGCGACATGATATTTTGCGCGAAGTCTGGGGCTATCGGGACACCGCCCAGTCACGCACTCTCGACACTCACATTAAGCGCTTAAGGACAAAAATAGGCAACCAATCATCTTCCATTGAGACTGTAAGAGGTATCGGCTATCAGTTCAGGAAAAGAATGGTGTGAGCTTTTTCCTGACAATACTTCTGATCGTTCTCGTCCTGCTGCTGATTATTCAGAAAGCACGCGTTTCATCTGCCATCGAGCGCTTATCCAGCACACTGAGCGAAAACACCAGTTTGGAAAAGAATAACGGTGAGAAAAGAAGAATCCATTCTGCCTTCATCGAACTGGAGAACCAAATCCACCAGCAGATCTTTGAAGCTCATACGCTGGAGGATAGAGTCGTCCGGCGAGAAGACCTTATCACAAACGTTGTTGAGGGCTTAACTGATGCCGTTCTCGTCTTTGATGGGAGTCTCAATATCAGATTTACTAATCGAAGCGCCTGTGAACTCTTTGGCTGGAAAAGCGTACCATTTGATGCTTCGGCCCGTGAGTGCATTAACAACTTTGCTCTGATCGGTTTCCTCGAAAAAACTTTAAATACCGAGGAGAAAAGTGCTACTGAAATCACGCATCACCTTCCGGGCAGAGAAACTGACCCGCCTCGCATACTGGAAGTCGATGTAGCCCCGCTTCCACAAACAGGCTCACAGTCCAGTAATCGTGTTCGAGTGGTATTACATGATATCACAGAGAATCGCAATCTCGACCAGGTTCGAAGAGACTTTGTTGCCAACGCATCACACGAATTGAGAACCCCTCTTACGATCATTAATGGCTATCTAGAAAACCTTGAAGATGACGGACTTGCAGACAGCGAAGCGGCTTTACGATTCATTGCTGTCATGCATAAACACGGCAAGAGGATTGCAAGAATCATTGAGGACATGCTCACAATCTCCAAGCTAGAGTCACACGCCAAGGGAACAATCCAGTCTAACGCCTTCAAGTTTCTTCCCTGCGCCCAAGAAGTAATAGATCGGCTTAAGCCAGTTTTTGACGAAAGGAAAGCAACTTACAAGCTCATCATCGATGATGATGCCACCATACTTGGCGACGCATTTTACTGGGACCAGATCCTCTTCAATCTTATTGAAAACTCACTCAAGGAAAACGATGCCGAAGGACTGATCATCACGATTCAATTAAGAAATGAAGACGAACAAGACATCATCACCGTAAGCGATGATGGCGTCGGTATTCCCGCAAGCGCTCAGGAATTTATTTTTAAGCGCTTTTACAGAGTCGACCAAAACCGCGGCTCAGAGAAAAAAGGTACAGGCTTGGGGCTATCAATCGTCAAGAGAGCAGTCGAAGCGCATGGAGGCACCATTAAAGTCATGAGCACTCCCGGCATAGAAACAACGTTTGCAATGGAAATCCCCAAAGAGCAAAAATCCACCGACTGAATTCAAGAAACACCGATCACAAAGGCCAAAACACCTCCCACAACAGCCATTGCTAAAGTAACGGCTAAAACCCTCCCATTTCCGGTCAGCAACACGTCCATAAGCTCCTCTATTTTTTTCTCGCAAAACCGACGTCGCATCCACCAGCGTTTCTGCTTCTGGTAGCGAGCCCGCCATTCATCATGAGAACCTAGCGTGGAATCATTTCCGGCTATTGCCACCTCCTGCTTGAAATACATCGCCTTACGTTCTAGCCCAGAGCTGCCGCAAAACGGACAGGACATCTTTTTTGAAGAAGCAGAATCCAGTGACACCCTGCCACCACAGGATGGGCAATCCAATTCGATCCTACTGGATGAAGAAAGCCTATTTGAAAAGTATGGTTTTTCTATTCCTGCTTGATTCATTGGCGGTTACAATTACTTAAGACAACTTTACAATAAATAAAAATTTACAGAAATTTCAACTTTTATTTAGCAACTTAATGCCTGCTATGCCTCCTTCTATGCCCCACCTTTTCAGCGCCTTAAGCAACTGCTCAATGTCCAATGAGGTGAAACATTAAGCGCATGCCGAATGAAAACCCCTTTTGACTTTCGATTTGAGCGGGATAGGCACAGTTTTTACGCAAATTTTAAGAAAAACTGCCCCCGTCCACCTTTAAAGCCTCGCTTTATTTCAAAAACACTGCAGAAGTCGAATTTTGAAAGGGAGCCATCGACCAATG
>Ga0163179_10003386_pt1 | contig 10850 bp, 12 predicted proteins | sample AtlANTMetagenome_FD_109643 | JGI IMG/M metagenome (GOLD analysis project Ga0163179, IMG submission 109643) | Marine eukaryotic phytoplankton communities from the Atlantic Ocean - Atlantic ANT 2 Metagenome | ecosystem: Environmental > Aquatic > Marine > Oceanic | place: North Atlantic Ocean... | reverse complement strand
GGCATGGCTGTGTCTATATCTGATTTAGACTGCTCAGTAGATGCAGATAAAGAAAAATTCTTGTTTGATAAGAATTGCGTACAGTTCTATCTTCAAGCTTGTAAGCAATATGGTTGGTCGGTGTCTAAACAATGTCCATGGGTTCTTGTGTCCGATATAGCTTCCCGAGCTTCGGAGCCATACTTGGGTGCTCATTCTATATTTAAGCCTAGAACTTTTTTTCGTAGATTTTACAAAAAAACTTATACTCTTGATATTGACCTTTTAAGGCCTTTAATTAGAAAGTCATATTCTGATTTTGTCAAAGTCAATACCCTTCTTAAAGAAATTAAAGTTTGCACAAACAACCATGATAAGTTAGTATATAAGAATATATTTAGAACTCCTATTAATAAAAGAGAATATAATAACAAATATGATCTATACTTTTGGATACCTCAATATATTAGAATTAGAAATATGGAAGATGAGTTCCCTTATGATAAGCCTGCTATCGTCAGAATCACACAAAAAGCATCAGAGTTTGAAAAATTACTTGACAAAGAAAAAGCAATGGGTTATATTAATGAACAGTTCCGAAAAAAGTATAGATATGCCGATGGCAGTTACAACTATTACAAAAAGAGATTAGAGGAACGACAAAAAGGAAGTCAAAACGACACAGGGAGGGCAAGTGACGACGTTTCAAATTATTGATGACAAGAAAGAATGCACAGGGCTATTCATTGATAACAAAATAGAGCACAGAGAGGTCGCTGAGGACCTTACAGGGACTTGGGGCTATCACCCCCTGCTTGGAGACGCTAGAGTCGATCTAGCGACCCTCTACTGCCACGGAAAGAGCATCGAAGATGTCTGTCCAGACCACCTTAGAGATCGTTGGGATATTAGAAAGAAGAAGATCCAGTCTTTCGTAAAATCCTTCTTGATTTCTAACGTTAACTTGGATGATATCTGCTTTTATGACCTCGTTCCCAACTCTCATTTAGTACACTACTACAGTCTCAAGAATGAGATCACTCAGCATGTATTGGAGTCCTATGAGAGGCCAAAAAACTATGGCTTTCTCAGAAATACAGCAGAGACAATTTATAAGATTTCCCAACAGGACGTAAGGATTGATTGGAACTACTTAAAGCGATCTTACCAGACGGACCTCAAGGCAAAGTCTATTTGGGATCGCTTTTACGGCACAACCCCAAGAGTTTCCTATGATCTATTTGGTACTGTCACCGGTCGTCTATCGACCAAACAGGGTTCTTTTCCAATTCTGAATTATAAGAAAGAACTGCGCGGAGCGATTGTCCCTAAGTGGGATTGCTTTGTAGAGCTTGATTATAATGCAGCAGAGGTAAGAACTTTACTATCACTTTCCGGCCAAGAACAACCAACAGGAGATATTCATGAGTTTAACGCCACTAACATATTTGATGAAGCAACAACAAGAGAGGATGCAAAAAAACAATTCCTCGCATGGCTATACAACCCAGCCTCTGAAAGAATACGATCAAGCTACTATGATCGAAATGAAGTACTCGAACAATCCTTTGATGGAAGTAGGGTCAAAACTCCTTTTAATAGGGAAATTGACGCTGACAGCTATCACGCTCTCAATTATCTATTGCAGTCTTCTTCCAGTGACAATTTTCTCACGCAAGCAAACCAAATCTCTCGATTCCTCGGAAACAAAAAAACTAACGTAGCGTTTCTTATCCACGATAGTATTATTCTGGACATGCCGTTCGAAGAAAGGCACCTGCTTGATCAAATCTTGGAGATCTTTCAGGATACAACACTTGGACACTTCCCTGCTGGTATCAGTATTGGAAGAAATCTTGGCAACATGGCGAGGTTATAGTGTTTGTATTAGGAATTGGTGAAGCAGGTAAGAATATAGCGTCATTAGTGCCCCAAATTTCCAATCTGAAGGCGGTTTGCGTTGATACTGATGGTGTGGTACCAAAGAAGAAGACGCACGAAGACTACGAGAAGTGTGGCCCCTCTGTGTTCAAGAAATTAAAGCTACCCAAGGACAAAGATGTTACTGTTGTGTTGTCTGGTGCAGGTAAAATATCGGCAATCACCCTATCTTTGCTTGAGAAGATAAAGGATAGAAATATTACGGTCGTATTCATTGATCCCGACCCATTCATGCTATCAAAGACACAGAAGATGCAAAACAAAGTAGTTTTTAATGTCCTTCAGCAGTATGCAAGGTCAGGCTTGTTTTAGTCCTGGTGTTTGTGTTCCTATTAGAGCGTGGAAGACTTCGTCGGGTCGTCATCAATCTCAAACAGGTATGAAAAGATCAATAGTGCGGTCGCAAACTTCATTGCTTCTCTTTATTGGTTTGAAAATATCGATCCAGTTATTGGCTCAACTCATGAGGCCAAAGATATATCTAGAATTAGAACAGTAGCACTATGCGAAGTATATGATGAAAAAGAGCAGGTGTTCTACGACCTAGAAAACACGACAGAGACAAGCTTTTACTATTCCGTCTCAGAAGATTTTATAGAAAATGAAGAAAACTTCTTGACAAGGATTAAAGAGCGTGTTATATTACATAAAGAGAGGGAGATAGACTGTTCTTTCGGTGTGTGGCAAAATGAATCAGATCATTCTTTTGTCTATTCAATTAAGTACACACACTTTATTCAACAGCAAAATCTTCAATAAAAAAAATTCAATTTTTTGCTTGACAAGTATAACCAAACATGTTATATTATGAAAGTTGCCGAGATTACAACTTAAAAAATAATCTCAACTTTTTTCAAAAAGTAACTTGACAAATAGAGGAGAACATGTTAAATTATAAAAGTCTAGCGACAAAGATCAAAAGTTTCATAATCAATAATAATAAGGAGGATATTATGAATAACAATGCAATCAACACTACTGTACACACTGGTACATTTACTAAGGCTGATGGAAGCGAGCGTACTATGCGCTTTGTTCGATTTAGCGACATTCCATCCAGCTATCGAGGCGATTCTTCTCCCCGTAGCAACGGTAGCATCGAGACCGTTTATGACGTAGATGCTAAGGGCTATCGTACCTTCAACAACTCTACTGTTGTAGGCTCGCTTACTTCCACCAAGGAAGTTGTTACCTTCGGGTAAAGCCCAAAGAGTTTCGGTGGCTCTCTTTAAAAGCCACCCACTTTTCACATTTAAATTTTACAAAATATAGTAATATAAGATATTTAGGAGTCGGTGTTTTGTTGAATAACATCGGATCGAAACAAAAACTTCAACAAATTACTTGACAAGGTATAAAAACTATGTTATAATATAAATTGGCGGTGAGATAGATTTCACCGACCTTAGCTACGAAAGGAGAAAACAAAATGGCTATTGATATTGCAAAAATGAGAGCTAAGCTTGAAGCCTCTAAAAACCCTCAAGCACGAAAGGAGGATTCCAATAAATGGAAGCCTTCAGAAGGGGATCAAACCCTTCGAATCTTACCTACACAAGATGGTGACCCCTTCAAGGAATATCACTTTCATTATAATGTAGGGAAGAACCCCGGCATCCTGTGTCCAAAGAAAAACTTTGGAGAACATTGTCCAGTGTGTGACTTTGCATCTGCACTTTGGAAAGAGGGTGTCGAGAAAAATGATGATAATGCAAAGCGAGAAGCCAAAAAGCTATTCGTCCGTAAGCGTTATTTCTCCCCGATCCTTGTAAGAGGTGAAGAAGAGAAGGGTGTACGCATCTGGTCTTACGGAAAGATGGCATATGAATCCCTTTTGGGTCTGGTACTTGATCCTGATTATGGTGATATTTCAGATCCAGAGACAGGTACAGATATTGTGTTGACGTACACTGTCCCGGGCACACCGGGCTCTTTCCCTAAGTCACAGATTAAGCCTCGCCGCCGTCCCTCCGTTTTATGCGATGAGTCTGTGGCTGACTGTCAAGAACTGGTTGATTCAGTTCCCGACATCGCTGGCATCTTCAACAGACTTAGTTCTGATGAAGTTCAAACACTCTTGGATGATAGTTTTTCATCCGAGGGATCAGCTGAGAATCGGTCCTCTGAATCGCAACGATATAATACAAATGATTCAGTCCAGTCAGCGTTTGATAAACTTATGGCAGAGTAATCGTTTTAACGATTGTGTGTCCACTCGCCTCGGCCCCGGCGAATAATAAGTAGGGGCCCTTTTTCATATAACTATAGGAGACAAAAGATATGAGAATCATGTTGCTACCACTAATGCTTATGGCATGTGGCGATAAAACAGAAGATTCAGCAGCCGCTGAGACCGCAGTAGAAGAACAGGAGCAAGCAGCTTCTGAAGAGCAAGCACAACAATCTGAAGAAGATCCTTCAGAACAAGCCGAATAAACATTTAAAGGAGTATATTTATGGGTGAGGTATTAAAAATGAAAGCAGGTAAAATTGATTTAGACGCCATGAGAAAAGGCATCAACAAAAGGACTGGGCTAAACGTAGCTCATGATCTTTCTCAAGGGAGCCCCACTATTGTAAAAGAGTGGATTCCAACCGGATCTCGATGGCTAGATTCAATTACCTGTAGAGGAAAACGAGCAGGTATTCCTGTTGGTAAGATTACTGAGATCGCTGGTTTATCAGCATCAGGTAAATCCTTTATGGCTGCTTTGATTTCAGCCAATGCTCAGAAGATGGGTCACACTGTTGTGTACTTTGATGCTGAGTCAGCCCTAGATGACACCTTTTTGGCGAAAGCAGGATGCGATGTCAAGAACATGATTTATGTTCAAGCCATCAGCGTAGAAAAGGTTCTTGGAGAAATCGAGAATCTTATGGATGAATATCCAGACACGCAGTTCTTGTTTATTTGGGATAGTATCGCTGCCACGGCAAGTGAAAAGGATATCGAAGGTGACTTCAATCCTCAATCTAGCATGGCAGTTAAGCCGAGGATTTTCTCAAAAGCATTTCCAAAGCTGACTATTCCGCTTGCTAATAACCAATGCACTCTTGTGCTTATCAATCAGTTGAAGACTAATATCACATCAAACGTTGCCGAAGCGATGACCACACCTTGGATCGCTCCCGGTGGTAAGGCGATTGAATATTTTTGTTCACAGCGTATCTGGCTCACAAAGCGTAAAGCCAAGGCCGGATATGTAAATAATGATAAGGGTCTACGCATTGGTTCCGAAGTCAAAGTGAAGATTGAAAAATCCCGCTTTGGCACCGAAGGCAGAACCTGCGCCTTCAAGATCATTTGGGGGTCCGACGTTGGTATTCAGGACGAAGAGAGTTGGTTTGAAGCCATTAGACTCTCTGGTACTGAGAAGATGTCTCGGACTGGAGCGTGGTATACTATTGTCGATCGACAAGGGAAAGCCCATAAGTTTCAGTCTGTCAAATGGTTAGAGAAACTTCAAGACGAAGACTTTAGACTAGCAGTGTTCGATATTATGGACGAAGAAATCATTCAAAAGTTCGACACGACACAAGAGGAGATCGATCTTCAAGAAGAATAAAAAAAAACTCGGACCAAATGTTTTTCCCCCGTTAGCGACCAAAAGCTTTCGGGGGTTTTTTTTACTTTCCATTTGACAGGCGACCCAAAACATGTTATATTATAGAAGACGGAGGACATTATGTACAGGGATACATCAAATCAATCAGGAGATCGCAGCGAGATTACGGTCTATCTTGATTTAATTAAAAAGGGATGGATTGTTAACACACCATCATCGAGAGACGCAGTTTACGATCTTGTCGTTGACAGAGGCGATCACTTTGAAACCGTGCAGGTAAAAACAATGTGCGGCAACTCTATTGCAAAGGTCGTAGACCGCTCTGGAGAACGAGTAAGTCACAACGGCAAGACAAGAAACTCTTTAGACTATGCTGCACACGGTATTCACTGGCTCGCAGGTGTATCAAAGGCAGGAGAAGTCTATTACTACAAGCTGGAAACATATAAAGACATACCATCAAAGTCTTTCAGCGTAAATAAGTGGCAGCAAGATGGCTTCCCCTCTAACGCAGTGTCAAAACGACATGCCAAGGGGGCTAAATGACCGAGAAGAGACTGCTTATTATTGACGGCCTCAATATGTTTCTCAGGTCATACATAATCAACCCCACCATGGACCCAAAAGGTATAGCCATAGGCGGCTGTATTGGCTTTCTGAAGAGCCTTCAAAAGTGTGTAAGGGGGTATGAGCCTGATGAGATTATAATCGCTTGGGACGGCCATGGAGGCTCGGAAAAGAAGCGTTCTATGAACAAGAACTACAAGGAAGGAAGAAAGCCTTTGAGGTTCAACCGGAGAATGATTCAACTTGACGAGAAAGAACAGTTAAAGAACAAAGCATACCAGCAAGTACGCACGATGCAATATGTAAATGAGCTACCAGTCGTTCAAATTATCATAGATTATGTCGAGGCAGATGATGTTATATCATATGTCACACAACATGAAAAATATAAAGACTACAACAAGCTTATCGTTTCAAGCGACAAAGATTTTTATCAGTTGGTGGATGAAAAAACTTCAATCTTCAGACCCATCCAGAAAAAAGTTATTACTTTGCCAATCATCATGGAAGAGTTTCAAATTCATCCAAATAACTTTGCGCTTGCCAGAGCAATTTCTGGTGATCCCTCGGACAATCTCAAGGGAGTTCCGAGAGTGGGATTAAAAACTGTAAGTAAAAAATTTCCTATCTTAGCAAACACTGAAAGTATTGACTTATCACAAGTGCTTGACGAATGTCGCCAAGTGGGTAAACCCTTGCAGGTACACAAGAATATCTTATCACATGAAGGTCTTATTGAAAACAATTACGACATTATGCAGCTATACAAACCAAATATAGCCAGAATCAACAAAGATATTATCGATTACTCAATCAACAACTTTGAGTTCGAATACAGTAGAATGAATTTCACTAAATTGCTGTTTACAGACGGCCTTGGATCGACAAATTTTTCTGATTTATACAGGATTTGTTCTTCCATTTCAAAGCAACGATTATAGTGCGTAAACTAATAAAATAACCATAAAAAAAACTTTTTTTTAGGTTGACATTTGACCAAAACATGTTATATTTAACAATACAAACGGAGGAAAACATGGACAATAGGAAAGAGACATTTAACAGATACGGAAAAGACTTTCAAGAGAAACTTTGCAGACTTATGATTGAAGATCGCCCCTTCTGTGACCAAATGGAAGAGGTACTTGATATAGAGTTCTTTGAAAAAGCATACTTGCAGAAGTTCTGCTCAATTGTCATGGATTATCGACAGGAGTACGGAACTCATCCGACCTATGAACTACTTGCCATGAAAATTAAAGGTGACTTAACAACTGTAGACTCTGCTTTGGCTAAGAACGTTAGAGAGTTTTACGGAAGAGTGCTTGCAAACAAAAGCGAAGTCCGAGAAGCAGAGTGGGTAAAAGATAAGGCCCTTGATTTCTGCAAAAAGCAAGTTCTAAAGAAAGCCATGCTTAAATCTGTTGGCCTTTTGAAGTCCTCATCGTTTGACGAAATCCAAAAAGTTATTGAAGATGCACTTAAACTTGGAACAGATAATAACTTTGGTCATGATTATTTGAAAGATTTCGAAACTAGGTTTCTAATTAAGACTAGAAACCCTATTTCCACTGGCTGGTCTAGGGTGGACAAAATCTGTCAAGGTGGTCTCGGCGCTTCCGAGCTTGGTGTGGTTATCGCACCGACTGGCGCTGGAAAGTCTATGGTCTTGGTGTCTTTAGGCGCTCAAGCAGTCGAGAATGGATTGACAGTAGTACATTACACATTGGAACTTGCAGAAAGTGTTGTGGGTTCAAGATACGATTCAAAAATTACCGGAGTTGACTTGCAAGACCTTCATGCAAATAAAGAAAAAATCAGAGATCACATTCAAGATATCGAGGGCAAGTTGATTATTAAGGAATACCCTACCAAATCAGCATCAACCAGAACAATTGCCTCTCATATTGAAAAGCTAAAGAAAAGAGGAATACATCCAGATATGATTTTAGTAGACTATGCTGATCTCTTGCGTCCTGTTAAGAGCACAAGCGAAAAGCGTCACGACTTGGAAAACATTTATGAAGACCTGCGAGCAATCGCACAGGTCAATGAGTGCCCTGTCTGGACTGCTTCTCAAACAAACCGGTCAGGCTTGAATGCAGAGGTTATCACTATGGAAGCTATCTCTGAGGCATTCAATAAATGTTTTGTTGCTGACTTTATCTTCTCACTCTCTAGAACTGCGGATGACAAGGTTGCAAACACCGGTCGAATCTTTATTGCTAAGAACCGTAACGGTCCCGATGGTATTGTGTTTCCCGTAATGGCAGATTGGTCCAATGTCCAGATGAAAGTTCTGGAAAGACCTTCGGAAGATGAGGTCTCACAATCATCTTCAACAGAAAAGTTAAGTTTCATAAAGAAAAAGTACGCACAGCTAAGCAAATAAGGAGTAAACGGATGGACGCAACTAACAAAATATTATCGGACATTACTGTTCATATGAAATACGCAAGATTTAGAGAAGATCTAGGTCGAAGAGAAAACTGGAACGAACTGGTTACCAGAAATGTAGACATGCATGTAAAGAAATTTCCTAAGTTGGAGGCCGAGATTAAAGAAGCCTATCAATATGTCTATGATAAGAAGATCTTGCCCTCGATGAGGTCAATGCAGTTTGGTGGAAAACCAATTGAAGTATCTCCTAATAGAATTTTTAATTGTGCGTATGCTCCAGTTGACGATTACAGAGTGTTTGGTGAAATTATGTTCCTGCTTCTTGGAGGAACTGGTGTTGGGTTCTCTGTGCAACATCACCATATTGAAAACTTACCTGAGATAAACACACCCAACGATAAAAGGACTCGACGATTCTTGATCGGAGACTCCATTGAAGGATGGTCTGATGCAGTTACAGCTTTAATTAAAAGTTACTTTACAGGCACATCTAAATTACGCTTCGACTTTTCTGATATTAGACCCAAGGGTTCCACTTTGGTAACCAGTGGAGGAAAAGCCCCGGGCCCACAACCATTGAGAGAATGCCTCGTTAAGATTGACGGCTTGCTGTCACAGAAAGACGACGGCGATCAGCTTAGTTCTCTTGAGGTCCACGACATAGTCTGTCACATTGCCGATGCCGTGCTTGCTGGTGGTATTAGACGTGCCGCTTTGATTTCTCTCTTCTCTATGGAAGATGAAGAAATGCTTGCATCGAAAGCCGGTAAGTGGTGGGAGACGAATCCACAAAGAGGAAGAGCAAACAACTCTGTTGCTATCATGCGCCACCGTATTGATGAAGAAATGTTCTTTGACCTGTGGGAGAGGATTAAGTCTTCTGGTAGTGGCGAACCCGGCATTTATTTTACTAACGATAAGGACTATGGGTGTAACCCTTGCTGTGAGATTTCATTGCGACCTTATCAGTTCTGCAACCTGACTGAGGTTAATGTAAGCAATGTACAAGATCAAGAAGACTATGAAGCCCGAAGCCGTGCTGCTTCTTTCATTGGTACTCTTCAAGCATCGTACACTGACTTTCACTACCTTCGTCCTGTATGGCAGAGAAACACTGAAAAAGATTATCTTATTGGCGTATCAATGACAGGCATCGCTTCTGGTAAAGTCTTAAAGCTGGATATGAAAGCAGCCGCCCGTGCTGTCAAGGAGACAAACGAGCAGGTAGCAGCCCTAATTGGCATCAAGCCAGCCGCTCGATGTACAACTGTCAAGCCAGCAGGTACCACCTCTTTGACTCTTGGCACGTCAAGTGGCATTCACGCTTGGCACAACGAACACTACATTCGACGAATCCGAGTTGGCAAGAATGAACCAATCTATTCATACCTTGCAGAGAATCATGCCAACTTGATTGAAGATGAATTCTTCCGTCCGCACGATACAGCAGTTATCTCAGTACCACAAAAGGCACCAGAGGGTTCAATCACTAGAAAGGAAAGTGCCCTTCAGTTACTTCGTAGAGTGAAGAAGGTACACTCTCAGTGGGTGAAAGCTGGACATCGGAAGGGTCAAAATACTAATAACGTTTCCGCAACTATTACGGTTAAACCTAATGAGTGGGGCGATGTGGGAGATTGGATGTGGCAGAACAAAGATTTCTATAATGGTCTGTCTGTGCTGCCCTATTCTGATCACACTTACAAGCAGCCTCCATTTGAGGATTGTAATGAACAGACTTACTTAGAAATGCAGAAGACTTTGCAGCACATCGATCTCGATAATGTGAGAGAGTCCGAAGATAACACAGACCTTAAAGGCGAGTTAGCCTGCGCAGGCGGTTCCTGCGAAATATTTTAACACCATGGAGGAATAATGGACAAAGAAACAAAAACCAACAAACAAAAGAAGGAGTGGAAAAATGTTGCCGTATATAACACTTATGCTGAGGCGAAAGTCAAGAGCGAGTCTCTTGAGGCTGAAACTAAAATTAAGCGCTGCGGCCCACTTGGCACTAAATTCAAAGTAAAAGTGGTTAAGAGATATTTGGAGGCAAAATGAAGCCGCTCAATAGACACCTGTTAGTACAACCACAAGAGCAGAAACATGAAGAACCTGAGTCCATCGTTGTATTACCATCTGATTATGAGAAGCCTTTGGCACCCTATGTGGTCGCCAAGGTTTTAGATTGTGCAGAGGATTGTCAGAAAGAACATGATGTGGGCTCGACAATTGTTCTCGAAAGAAGAATGTTAAATACTCTTGAAATTCATGATAAAACATACTATTTAGTATTAGAAAATTATCTATTTGGGAGACTAGACGAATGAAGCTTGATGCTAAAAAACTAAAACAATTAATTTCAGAAGCCATGAAAGAGAGACAGGGTGAAACCAT
>Ga0163179_10003385_pt1 | contig 10851 bp, 5 predicted proteins | sample AtlANTMetagenome_FD_109643 | JGI IMG/M metagenome (GOLD analysis project Ga0163179, IMG submission 109643) | Marine eukaryotic phytoplankton communities from the Atlantic Ocean - Atlantic ANT 2 Metagenome | ecosystem: Environmental > Aquatic > Marine > Oceanic | place: North Atlantic Ocean... | reverse complement strand
TTCGCCTTGCTGGCCTTCGCCTTGCTGGCCTTCGCCTTGCTGGCCTTCGCCTTGCTGGCCTTCGCCTTGCTGGCCTTCGCCTTGCTGGCCTTCGCCTTGCTGGCCTTCGCCTTGCTGGCCTTCACCTTGCTGGCCTTCACCTTGCTGGCCTTCACCTTGCTGGCCTTCACCTTGTTGACCTTCGCCTTGTTGACCTTCGTTTTCGTCAATTTCTTCGGTCAACCGATTTGTCCGCTCGGCAATTTTTCGTTGGCCTTCAGCGAGTCGAATGGGGTCGTCACCGCCTTCGGTGCGTCCTTGGATGCTGCGCTGCTGTCGCAGGATACGAGTCACTTCCTGGATGTATTTTTTAATTCGGTCCTGTTCATCTCTATTTCGATCCGCTCGGTTTTCGCTCAATAACAGTTGCAACAACGAATTAAGGTCATTTTGCAGCTGGTCTTGTTCCTCAACCGCTCGAGATAGTCGTTCATCTCCGAGGAGTCGAGCAAGCAGATCCATTTGGATGCGAATGTTCTTGTCTTTGCTCTGAGCGATGGCCTGTTTGAGTAAGGCCGACCTGCGAGGATTTGTGCTCGCATCGAATTCCGCCATTTTCAGCATCAACATTTCCAACTGTTGATACTTTTGGGCCAGCCGGGCTTGCTGGTCAGCGAGATTGGCATCAGAGCTGGAGTTCTCTTGGTCTGCCTCGGTAGGCGCTGGTTGAGCCTCAAGGGAAACGGAGCTAGAGAACGACAGGCATGCCGCCAAGATTGCAGCAACGAATTGCCTCGTGAAACGGAATTCAACCATTTTCGTGCTCCCTCAGCACTTGTGTCTCTATCACCTGATTTTACCGGGGAATTGTTCCACCGACTATCTCAACTGTGTGGGTGGTTGCCCCTCTGTAGTGTACCTGTTTATGGCGGTTTTCCCGAGAGAATTGTGTTGTCTGGTGTGGGACGTTTGATTTCACGCCCACGATGTCCGCTAAATCTGATGGAAAGCTTAGTTCTTGATTACTTTTCGTTATCGCCCTCGGTTTCGTGGTCATCAATCTTCGAGGAGTGAACGAGCTTTTTGTTTGCGTTGATCCTTGGTTTCGTCGGCAATTTCCGACTGTTCGCGAATGATCGAACGAACTAGGTCGACTAGTTCGTTATAGGTTTCTAATTCGAGCATTTTGTTGAGAACTTCTTCCATGGCCAACAGGAGCTCGTTGGCTTCTTCAACCGCGGCAGTTGTCCGTGGCTGGTCGGCTACGTTGGCTTCGAATTGTACTTGGAGATCGACAAGCGTCTGTTGCCATTGTGGGAATTGTTCGATGGCAATTTGGTTCAGTGGATCGATGATCTGGGTTTGCAGTCGGATTTTCCGTTCTTCCGTATCGACTCGATTATTGATGATTTGTTCACGGATGTTATTGAAGGCTGCTGCGACGCCTTCAAGTTCTAGTCGTGATTTATCACCCTGCTGGTTGGCTCGTTGCACCTGGAGAACGCGAAGCGACCAGATTTGTTCGTTCGAGACGTTTTGGTCTCCGGGTTCGGCGCTTGCGTCATTGGCATTAGGTTGCAAACCGGCCTGTAGTCGCAGGAGTCGATCTCGAGTCGCCTTCATTTCTGAAATGACCTGTTCGAAGCGTCGCTTCAGATTGAGTTCGTTGGCTTCCAGCAAGGCGAGTAATTCATCCGAGGTGACGACATTCAGAGAATACTCGTCGCCTTGTCCGACGTTAGCAGTATCTCCGAGATCGTAGAGGTCGTCTGATTTGACGGCCAGGATGATGCTCTTCCCCGTGTCCAATCGCCATGCATTGTTTTCTTGAGTTGCCTGCTCCCGCAGGTCGAGTACCGCTTCGACTTGTCCGCGTTGAGCGAGGTCGAACTCCACCTTCCGTGTGGTTTGTTCTTCTTCTGAGGTGATGTCGAACCAGCTTTTGTTGATCCCGTAATCGTCTGTGATTTCACCTTGGAGTGGGATTCGTGCCTGAGGAGTAATGGCAGAGCCGATGCCCTGCATGAGCACATCGATACGCGGTGGAAGGTCGGCAAGCGTTGCGATGGCGAGGCGGTAGGGTTGTTGGCTTGAGATGCCGTCTGTGTCAATAAGGGAGATCTGGAGCCCTACGGGTTCGCTCAGAGTTGGCAGTTGGTAATCAAACTGTGAGGTTTCGCTCTCCTCTGAAAATTGAAGTGTTTCACTTTCGCCGGTATCGAGATTCTCCAAGACGACCTCTCGTAACGGTTTGGAGCTTGCTACCGTGAGTCGCACTTCGGAGCCGGTGGGCAGGCTGGTGCCGGGACGCCAGGCCTGTTTCCGAGGCAAGCGGCCTGTGTATTCCGGGAGTTCGCAGTCCATTTCAACACCAGTCACGCTCGGACTTTTCACGACCTGGATATCCAAATCTTTGACGCGTGCATCAAAGCCAATAACGTCAAAGGAAACGCTTTCGAGCATTCCTTTGAAGGGCTTTCCATCGAAGCGATAGTGTTGATAACCCTCACGAGATTCACCGTCTTTACTCATGTTGACGCGTCCCGTTTCGCCACCGTCCAGTTCGTAATAGATCACGCAGAGTTCTGGAGGAGGCGTGGGACGAGTGGCGTCTGCCCGTACACGAACCACGAAGTCACTGCCTTCGGCGACCTTGAGTGGAGTCTGTTCGAAGCCCAGGACTTCAATCGAGGCGCGGCGCGGCCAGGGTGTATCTGAAAGCATCAGGATTCGGGATGTCCAGGTCGCAAATGCCTCGTGGGCAAAGACAGCAAAGACAAAGACGGATCCAAATGCGAGTGTCGCGCATATCAATTTGCGAAGTAATGGAGAGCGGTTGAAGACTTTGGAGACCCGCACCTTGTTCGTTTGGGAGACTGCCTCTGCTACGGACTCTTCAAACATTGAATGATGCAGCTCGAGCGGTGAATCACCCTCTTCGGAAAGATCCACTGCTGTCATCAACGCATCCCGAAATTCGGGATATTGTCGTTCCAGCAGGAGTGCCAGGCTGCGGTTGGCCAGTTGCACAAACGCGCGGCGCAGAATCCAGCGATACAAGATGTAGACCAGGCCAGCTGAAGTGGCCAGCAATACGAGAACACGGGCCGCTCGCGGCATTTCGTCGGCACCGGCGAGGACCGGGAGATAGTCCATTCCTAGGCTTAGCCAAAACGCGACAACAATCCAGATGACAGCCAGGGCGAGTCCCTCGAGCCAAACGTAGACGCGCACTCGCCGCCGTAACTTTGCGAGCAGTTTTTCGACGTTTGGCGGAATTGAGTTGGGTGCGTTGGACATCTTGTTCTTCAGGTTTAAGCCAATTTGTTGAGGCGACGGATGAGCCACTCGAGGCTAAGTGCCCCGCAGATTACAATCAGCAACCAGGTCATTAATCGCTCTTCGAAATCTTTATCCGGCGTTCCGGGCAAGAACGTTTCCTGGTCCTTCGAAGGAATCTGATTGGTTAACGGAGCGACGCTTTCGCGGCCGAGAGCAGCATCGAGACTGACGAAGTAGACGCCGTTACTCGCTTGTGCAATCTCGCTCAGTAATGCATCGTTACGCTGTGGTCGCTCAATCTCCCGTGCGGGCAATCGCACACGAACTTCTTGGACCAGGAGCTCGTCGTCTGATCCGGGGATTGGCAGTTCAATGCGGAAGTCGCCTTCACGCGCGGTGGTGAATTGCCCTGTATACATTCCTGGGCGTTCCGCGTTGGTGATCTGGCGAAGTTCGAGCGGTTCTCGCGATCCACTTTCATGAACCACGGACGCGGTGACTGCAGCAATCTGCAATGGTCGGAATTGTTCGTCAGACAACGTCGCTCGGACTGTGATCGTGTCGCCCAGACTTGCACGTTCCTTGTCGACCAAAAGAATTCCCCGACTCGAGTCTCGGAGTAATCTGCCTTGGGATACGTGTCGAATCAATTTTGTGTAGAAGGTGTCAAAGAGCCGCTCCTCCGTACCCCGCAGACGCCACATTTCACCGCTGGCAAGGAAGAATACACGGCCAGCCCCGTAGAATTGACCAGCCATGAAGACGGGTAGTTCCGCGTCCAGAGCCGTTTGTGGATCCGAGAAGTAGGCGAAGACTTTAGCGCCTGGTTTGGCGTCTTTGATCGCTTGGAATCCGTAAATGCCCTCGAACTCATTCCAGCGTTCTGCACTCGCTTCGGGAGTGTCTTCCAGTTGCAGGAAGGGTGCCCGCTGGCCTTCGTCGTCAAATTGAAGTGGCCAGGCGGTGTCGGAAGTGGTTCGGCCTAGGAAAGCGCTCGCGCTGCTCCTTCCAAAAAACGTAACGGGGTAAAGCGCCTTGATGGTTTGCAGTTTTTCAGAGTCGGATCCTTGTCGCGAGCGAGTCCACTGCGGTGTGAAGACCGGCCCGGCGACGACAATCAGGCCTCCTGCCTTCTCGGATACCCAGCGGTTGAGAAGCTCAATCTGTTCCGACGAAAGCTTGCGCCAATCGGGATCGAAGGCGAGTAAGCAATCGTACTCAAACATCGCTTCCGGCGTGTCGGGGAATTCCAGGAGGACGTTGTTGGCTTCCTGGGCTGCACCAGCTGGAGCTGATTGCAACAATACATCCAACGTTGTGTTCTCATCTCGGAACAGCAGATTTCTGACGAAACGATATTCCCGGGTAGGGCCCCCCGCTAGAATGAGCACACGGTTCTTGCGTTCCACAACCTCAACAGTTGCCGATCGCTGGTTGTCGCTCGTATTCAGATCCTCTTGTGGTGCCGATACTCGCAATGTCCAACGTCGCCGGCCCAGGTCTTCGGGGTTGAGTTCGAAGGTTATCGTTTGGATTTCACCGTCGGGTCCCAGGTTGACTCGTTCTTCAGCTGCCAATACCTCGGTGTCGTCCTGGATTTCCGCGTCCGTGCTGAATAGTTCGGCCTTTACCGTCCGACCTTCGAGCCCGTCGGCCTGGAGGTATCCCGTCATGGTGAATTTGTCGCCAGGAAAGACCCTTGCCGGAGCTTCCAAGTCGACGACTCTTACACTCTTCGGCATCTTTTCCGAGCCAGAGCCAATCGGGAAAACCGGGATATTGGCTTGCTCCGCAATATCGGCTGCGAGTTTTGCATCGAGGCCGGCATTACTGCGGCCATCACTCATCACGACGATGCCCGCGGTTGGACCGCCGCGTTCTTTTTCAACGACCCATCGTACGGCCTCTCCGAGTCGCGTTTCGGTTCCTCTTGGACGCAATTGCTGGGGCCATTCGACGATGATCTCTTCCGTGCTTTCCGGTGTTTCTTCGGGATCGTCGTTGGTGGTGGGGGCAGGTGGAGTTGCGGAGTCGTCAAAGGCGGTTGTCAGCGGAACGTCGGGATGGCGAAGATTGGTGACTGCAACCACGACAACACCAACAATCAGCAAGACGCCGGCGAATAGCAGAGCCCAGGATTCCCCTTCTTTACCTCGCACTCGAGCGCCTAAGATCCAATGGAGCACCCAAGCAACAAAGGCCAGCCCAAGTATGCCAGCGGCAATTTGGTAGAGTCCTGCTGCCTCCCGATGTTTCTCTTCCCAGGATGGTTGCGAGCCTTGGTTGGTCGCTGAATCGTCGACGATAGTTTCCTTCGGGAACGTGCCAAGCGATTCAGGAATGGCCGTTTGGTCAAAGCGGTAAACCGTGACCTCGTGTTTCTGCCGTAGATCGTCAAGCAACGAACCGTCAGAGAACTCGGTGGCAATACTCGCCAGTCGACTCTTGGGAGAAGTCGATCCCTGAGTGGTCGCATCGCTCAGTCCCATACTCTGGCTTGTGTCGACCAGAATCGAGACTCGCGAAGGTTTGACCAGTTTTCGCTCCGTCCGTTTCTCAATATTCAGGAAAAAGACTAGAAGACCAGCAAAGGCAGTCAGTCGCAGAATCATCAGCAGGACGCCCGTGCCTCTGGGTAATTCTGCGGAATCTCGACGGTAGACAGAAATCAAGAAAACGGCGATCAGCAAGCAAACCGAAATCAATGCCATCCAATGCCACCACTGCGTCATGGCATGCAAACGCGTGACGTCGAAGAATGTTCGGGTCTCGGCAAAGATTGGCCAAGCGTTGAGCGAAGGAAATGTCATGTGGCACCCCCTGCTCTGGCCAACGGCTTGGCGTGGTAGCTGGCCGAATAGGCCAGCAACTGTTCGATGATCAGAATTGCGATCAGAATCCAGAAAATGAATTCACTCCAAGAGCGACCAGGAGTGGTTTCCGTCTGGTAGAGCAGTTGATCAGCATCGGTGATCGTTACCATCACAGGCTTTAGGTCTTCGATCAGGTCGGCGGTGGATACAATCGACAGATCGCTTTCCAGCGGATTGACATTGACCGAATACCTTCGGCGATTGGGGACGCCGTCAAGGGTTCGGATACTGGCTTCGTAGATCCCGCTCTTGTTGGTTTGTTCGTTTCGGATGCCGGTTTTTGTATCGACACCAAGTTGAGCGGAAAGGACCGGTGAATCACCGGCTCCTACCGGATCCGCCGTGAGCTCAATTTCGGCTCCTGGCCCAGCGTCACTTGGTAGGGCAACCGTGATCTCGGGACGATACTTGGCGGAATCGAGTTGGATTTCAAGGGGAGATCCTGTCAGCCGCTCGCGTTGGCTCTGACCGCGTTCCGAAAGATATGATTGCATTCGTAAGGCAACGATGATGAAGCTTGGTTCCAACGCCCAGTTGTTCCATTCGGGAGCGAGGGTTGTCAAAACCGCGACAACTCGTCCATCGCCGAAGGGGCGTTGGAGCATCAACGGCTTTCGATTGCGCAGTGTTGCCAGAATCTCGATCGGCGACTCTGCTGGGGGACTCCACAGGTCAGGCGTAGCGATGTATCGATTGACCCGGATCGATCTCGCAAAGGGATTTCTTTCACCCAGCAACACTTCGAGGATTGGATTTTCTTGGAATTGAACGTCTGCCACATTGGGATCGCTCGCCGGCGGAAGGTCGACAGGCCGCGTCAAAGGGGACGGGAAGAGACCGTTTCCATCGGCGTACCAGTTGTTGTAAAACGATGCGTTGAAGTTCGGCCCCATGAAGATGGCGAGGCCGCCACCGTTTTGGACGTATTCTTCCAGATTCCGCGCCGCTCGCTGATCCAATTGGCCTACGTTGAGCAGGTAAATTGTGCGGAACCGCTCCAGTTCTTCGATGGCCACATCGCGTAGATACGAGGGTGGCTGAGACTCGGGCAGGATTCCGGTCCTTGCTTTTGTTCCGGGTTGGAATATGGATTCCAGATAGTACAGGGCTTGTTGGTCGACGCCACCGTCCACGATCAAAACGGGCTCCCCGACAGGAAGATCGATGACGCACCAGCGGCGGTTATCAGCCTCGATGGCATCCAGTGGCAGGCTGGCCTGTACGGTATGCTTTCCCGTCGTTGGAAAGAAAACTTGAAATTGACGAGTGACAGTTGCGCCTGGATTAATTCGTTCGATAAGCAAGTCGGGCAAATCGGAGCTCTCTGGAGACGACTCTTTTCCGTCGGGCGACATGCCGTGAAAAGTAGAACGAACCTTGATGGGTACCTGTTCAGCAGGAGTATCGGAATAATTCGTGACCTTGACGTTCACGAACAAAGGAACTCCAGCGGCTTGAGTTCCCTCCATGGGCTCGAGGCCGGTAATGGCCAGGTTCGCCGAGGCGTCATTCGCGCATCGGATGAATTGGATGTCGGCACCTGACTTGGATATCTTCGCGAGCTGATCACGGACTTCACCGGGTTCCGTCCAATCCGTCTCGCGGAAATCGGAAACAAGGTGCAAGATCTGTTTGTCATCGCCAGAACTTGCGATGAGTTGTTCCGCGATTGCCAATGCAGAAGTGGGACCGACTGCGAGTTCCGTGACATCAAAAGAACGGCCCTTTTCTTCGAGTTGGGCTTCCAGAGCCGAGTTGATTCGTACGGCGTTAAGATCCGCTACATCGGGTCTTCCCTGGGAATCGGCGGACTCTGGCGGGGCGATCTCAACGGCACTCACGGCTTCGCCGTCGCGTGATTTTGAGTAACGAATCAGAGTCATCTTTTGTTCTGTGTCGTTGGCCCCTGCATTCGCGGTGATTTGTCCAATGGCCTGTCTCGCGCGGTCAAAGGCTTCGCTGCCACCCATGCGATCCGACATCGATAGGCTATCGTCCAAGAGTACGTAATGATGGGTCGTCTGACGACCAAACAGCGAAGAAAGCTCGTCATTGGTTACAAGTTTGGCCAACATCGCAACAACAGCTGCGATGGCCATCATTCTCAACAGCAACAGCAAGAGTTGCTTGAGCCAAACCCAGCGACGGTGCTTTTTGTAGCTCTTCATCAGGAAGTCCATAGCAGCCCACTGGACCCGCTTGTGACGCATCATGTTGATGAGATGGATCACCAGGGGAATCAGGACCAAAAAGAAGGCCCAGGTCAGCGGTTGATAGACGAACTGCATAGGATGTTAATTCTGAAGGCTGTCACAATGATGTTTGGGGAGCATTAATGTTTGGGGAGCATTAATGTTTGGGGAGCATTAATTTCGGTTTTGCATGCCGAGTCGATTTGAGAGGAATTTGGCAAGCACTGCGTCCAACGGGGCACTCGTTCGGACGAGTTGGTAATCGATGGTGTTTTGTGCGCATGTGTGACGCATCTCATCCAGAAACTCCTGCAACGCCTCTAGGTATCCCTCACGCAAGGCACGCGGGTTGCAGGTTAAGGTGGCGTCAGACTCCAGTCCTTCAAATCGAACCGGACCATTAAAGGGAAACTCAAGTTCATCATCGTCCATGACGTGAAAAACCAAGACATCGTGTCCGCGTTGTCGCAGCAAACGAAGTCCTTTCAGGGTGGCGGCTGGATCGGCCAAGAGGTCGGAGATCAGAATCATCAATCCGCGTCGAGGATGGCTTTCGGCAACTCCTCGGAGGATGCTGTAGATCTCGGTCTTGTCTTGGGGTTCGCTAACGGAAAGTGCTTCAACGACGGAAAGCAAGTGGGTTTGCCGTGTGCGGTACGGCACGTTTCTCCTTAGGGAGTCATCAAAAGAGACACAACCAATGGCGTCGTTTTGTTTGAGCACCATGTAGGCCAGGCTAGCTGCAACAGTGCAGCCATACTCGTACTTCGACATTGCGCCGTTGCCGTAACGCATGCTGTTGGAGACGTCGACCAACAGCGTCGCACGTAAATTGGTGTCCTCTTCGAATTGCTTCACATAAAGGCGATCTTGTCTCGCCCACACCTTCCAGTCGACATGGCGCAAATCATCGCCCGCCGCATATTCGCGGTGCTGACGGAACTCGACGGACTGTCCGAAGTAGGGGCTGCGGTGCATGCCGGAGAGGAATCCTTCCACCACGTGCCGTGCTCGCAATTCCAGTCGTGTAATCCGTTTGACAGCCTCAGGATGCAAAAATCTTTTGGAATCGGGCATCGCTGGTCAGTTCATCTTCCTTGGTTGGAGTGGACTCGAGTAGTCGATCAATGATGTCGTCCGGAGTAACTCCGTCGCTCTCGGCTGCGAAGTTGACGACGAGTCGGTGTCGTAATGCAGGTTTGGCGAGTGCTTGAATATCCTCGGTGGAAACGTGCGTGCGGCCCTGAAGCAGGGCTCTCGCTTTGCCGCCTAGGATCAAAAACTGGACTGCCCGCGGACCGGCGCCCCAGGCTGACATCTCATCGATGAATTCTGGAGTCCCTGCCGCCCCGACGCGAGTCTGGCGAACGAGCGACAACGTGTAACGAATTACGTGATCGCTGATCGGAACCTCTCGGACAATTTCCTGGAGCTTGATGATCTCGTCCGCCGAGAGTACTGGCTGCGTCTCGCTCTTCTGGTTTGTCGTCGTGCGCTTGGCAATTTCAAATTCTTCCTCGAAGCTGGGATACTTCACGAAGACCTTGAACATGAAACGGTAATGCTGGGCTTCCGGAAGCGGATAGGTCCCCTCTTGTTCAATTGGGTTTTGGGTCGCCAAGACAAAGAATGGATTGGAGAGTTCTCGCCGCTCTCGACCTACCGTCACCTGCCGTTCTTGCATTGCCTCAAGCAACGCAGCTTGGGTTTTCGGCGGCGTTCGATTGATTTCATCAGCGAGGATCACATTGGCGAAAACGGGGCCCTCCAGAAAGCGACGTTCGCGAGCTCCTGTGCTGCGGTTCTCCTCAATGATCTCCGTTCCCGTGATGTCGGCGGGCATCAAGTCTGGTGTGAATTGAATTCGGCTGAAGGAGAGGCTGAGGGTGTTCGAGAGCGTGCTGATCATCAACGTTTTGGCAAGCCCAGGGACACCCTCAAGCAAACAATGTCCCCGACTGAAAAGAGTGATCAAAAGCTCGTCAATTACGTCGTGCTGGCCGACGATTATCTGAGAGAGTTGACCGAGAATCTTTTCTCTTGCCTCGGTCAGCTTCTGGATGGCTTCATGTTGAGAACTGTTCATGCAGTTGCCTTTCGACTTCCTCGGTAATAACACCCGCCGCGGTCCGTAGCGACGTCGTCCACTTCTCATCTGCGATCGTCGATTCGGGGCTCGGATCATTCCGGAAATCGCGGCTTTTCCGGCTAAGTTAATCCTGCGGAGCCTGATCTGCTTAAAAGATAGGCGCCGAATCAGCGAATGCCTAGGTGAATCTGTCCTGGTTCAACCTCCAAAATCGTGGTCTTGATGGGTTAGTTTGAGCTGCGAGTAATCGCAATCGTCAGGGAAACCGATTGTGACGGTCACAGGGTGAATTATGACGGTCACGGCCGGATGACAGGTGTCTCCGCATTGCAATTGGAGACGCTCATGGTTCCTTCGGGTCAGGGGCTGGGTCGGCCACATCGGGGTCTTGAAGGACTCGGATGATCCCTTCTTCAGCGATTTTGCCTTGTTCCTG
>Ga0163179_10003380_pt1 | contig 10858 bp, 7 predicted proteins | sample AtlANTMetagenome_FD_109643 | JGI IMG/M metagenome (GOLD analysis project Ga0163179, IMG submission 109643) | Marine eukaryotic phytoplankton communities from the Atlantic Ocean - Atlantic ANT 2 Metagenome | ecosystem: Environmental > Aquatic > Marine > Oceanic | place: North Atlantic Ocean... | reverse complement strand
TATCAAGCAGAAAGACCCAATCAGGCTGAGCGCTGTCAGTGTTTATGGAACCCTCTTCTGTGAGGCCAGCAATATTCAGGCCGATGCCGCCGGTGTCAACACTAAGACCAGCGTGCGTGCCTGCGCTGCTTACCTTAGCTGATATCTTCTTTTCTCCGGCCAGAGCTAAGTTTTCTAAGCCATTTCCAATGTTCAAGACTTCTCCACGCAGACCAAGTGACCCGGTTACAATTCCGCCGGACTGAATGTTGCCTGTGGAAGTGAACAAGCCATCGACCTTGACTTTCCAATCTTGCTTCTGAGCGGCGCCTGAGATTGCTAGAATTGGCTCTTTTCTGTTACCCACCGATAAAAGCGATGCATTTGCTACCGCGCCCGTAACATGAACAAAGACACTGTCGTCTGGTTGCGCAGAATTGCCGAAGGTGAATACTTTTTGTGCAGAATCGAATAAAAGATGTGTATTGTTACTGCCGTCCTTGAGGGAGAAATCTACATCGGCGCCATTAGGGTTTAACACTAACCTTTTCTGACCGCCGCCTGCGGCGCCATCTGCGTACAAATAAGTGACACTCGACGCATTGAGAGTCAGTTGGCCGGGATTGGGGAAATGTAACTTTGTGGTGACATCACCAACATGACGGATATCCGCGCTTATGTCTAGGGCACCGTCGACGAGGAGGCCAACTGCGTCACCGGATGCTGTGATGTTTGTGAATGTCTTGGGTCCACGAATTCGCTGAACACTATGGGTATTGACGATATCTTCGATCTGGCCCAGAGTATTTCCGATAAACTCAACGGAGCCTTTTAAAACATTATATGACATTTATAACCTTCCGAGTCTATAGATTGGTCTTTTATAAATAGTAGAGTCTTATTAAATAGGCAACAAATAAAAAGGAGACCCCCCGTAAAGAGGGGCCTCCAAATTTATTAGGCAGTTTACTTGTCCTAAGACTAGTAAGCTATCACCATCTTACATGACGAACCACTTGCTTGAACCATCACTGACAAGCATGATAGCAGCGTGAGCAGACTCAAGAACAACGTGAGAACCACCGTCGATGCGGTCGTTACCAGCAGCGTGAATTGTCAGTTTGTTGGCATCAGTATCAGTTCTCTTGATCTTGACGATCTTAGAGTTACCGCCACCGTAGACTCCGGCATCGTTAGCTGCAGGTAGTGTAAGAACACGATCTGCTTGGTCAACGTCGATGAGAAGTACGTGTCCGTTATTAGGATCGTAAGTCTCAGCGCCAGCCATTGTGCGACTCCAAACTTTCTCAGAAGGTGTTCCTGCGAACGTTCCTTCGAAAGTACCCGAGAACTTGGTGGCTGTAAGCATACCAGTACTTGGGTTATACTTGAGATCACCATCGTTCATCGGACGCTGTGCACCGACGCCGGCAGCAAACATGATCAGACGATCAGAGTTTGTGGACTCATCGTCTGCAATATCGATTTCCCGAGGCGTGATAGCAGCAGAACCATCGAAGTTTACACCACCAATCGCTCTTGCGGTTGCAAGTGCGGTAGCAGTACCAGCGTTACCGGAAGCGTTACCTGTTACGTTACCTGTGAGGGCACCGTAGAAGGCAGAAGCCTTGATTGGTAGTGAAGACGCAAATCCGTCAAGAGCACTACCATCGACAGCGGTGTCCAACTTGAAGCTAGCCAAGTTGTTTCCGATTTCGAAACCTGCAGCGGCAGTAACACCAGCGGCAAGATCAGCTAGGCCGTCACCAATTCTGATAAGACGGTCGTCTACAGACATGACAGTTGAGTTGATTGTGGTTGTTGTACCGTTAATGGTCAAATCACCAGTAACAGTCAAGTTACCACCAGCCGTCACATGACCAGCGAATGCAGCTGTTGAAAGCGCTGCGTTTGCGTTTGGTGTGATCGAGAAGTGCTCAACCATCGTACCCTTCGAAGCAATGTCGTTCATCCATGACTTTTTACCACCGGTGGCAGCAACACTCATAGCCCATGCATCACCTGCATCATCATGCTGATCTGCAGCATAAGAGATGTTCAAAGCTGCGCCTTCTACGTTTTGCGTGAACAAAAGAGTATTAGAAGCTGCTGCGTCGTACTTGACAGAAACATCGTCATCTGTACCGAAGACAATGCCCTTATCATCAGCCATGCCGATACCGGCGCCGTCGATGTAAAGAGGTTCTACCATATCAGAGCCAACACGAGTTCTAAAAGAAATCTTCTTCTCGTCAACGTTGCTTTCAATGTATACGACATCAGATTTAACACCGATAGCACCTTCGGCGCCAACACCTAGGGTGAGAGAGCCTGCCTGACCAGCAACAGTCTGAGCGGACGCAGGAGCGCTAGTCAAGTCCTTGTCGATCTTAAGAATACCGCCAGAGGTGATGTTGCTATCGCCGTTGTCGATTGCACCGAAGTTGGCGCTAATCGCACCAGCGTCAAGAGTACCGACAGTTGCGATGCTAGCGTGACCAGCAACAGGTGACTTACCGTCAATCTGTCCCTGAATCGCACTAGTGACACCGTTTACATACATAAGTTCAGCCGCTGAAAGACCAGAGGCTGCTGCGCCAGCAAGAAGGTTAACATCGTTACCGACTGCAGTAACAAGTGTACCGGAAAGGCTAAGCTTGTTAATGACGACTGAGTGGTCGGAACCGTCAACCACTAGGGGTGATACGGGTGAACCGCCAGTCTTCTTGACTTGGAACTTAATGTCCTTGTCAACCGTGTTGTTCATGATGAAAGCGTCATCAGAGAACACGGCCAGTTGCATGTCACCACCAGCACCAAGCTTGATGTGACCTTCAGCACCACCGGATCCATCGTATGCAAGAGAAAGTTGACGAGCCTTGCTGTGATATGCAAGAACGTCGCCGGAAGCAGACAACTCGGTAATGCCGAGAAGCTTGCGACTGCCATCGAGCATGGCGACCTTGCTAGCAACGCTGTTGTTTGTAACAGCACCGTCAAGGTAACCAACCTCTGTGTTGGTAAGAGCAGAAAGAGTGCTCAACTTAGCAGCGGTAACGTTAACGTCAGCACCATCAAGTTTGTTAAGCTCAGCAGCCGTAGAAGTAACTGCTGCCCCTGCGATTGAAAGCGTGTCTGCGGCATCGAAGCCTTCTTCGACCTTGATCGAACCTGATGCAGTAAACGCGCCTAATTGAAATTTATAAGCCATTGTAAAAATCCCTCCAAAATTTGATTTTATATTGCTTTTCTTATTGAAAATTATACACCAAGGCACAAGAGTGCCCGGATGTTACGGTCGAATGACAACTTTATATAGTGCGCAACGAGGGACTAGTACGGTTTTTGTGAACAGAATATAAAAATAAGTCACTTACTAAAAAAGAGTCCGGTGCTTATGTTAAAACTAGTAGATAAAGTAGGCGCCGGATCCGTCGCAGTATAGCGATATCGCTGAATATGACGACTCTAATGTCACTGAATCTTCACCATCTATTTTTTGGCCCGGGTGGGCATGGATCGTTACTGGATTATTACTTGATGCTCCGCCCTCATCCTTGATAGTTAATGTCTGTCCACTTTGGAGTGAACCAGCATTAAGTAACCTTATCTCGAAAGATCCGGCAGTCGAGTTGACTCCAATAAAATGATCATCCGAGGATGCGGTTAATGTAGAAGTTACGTTTCTTCTTTTTAATTTGATACCACCACCGACATTGAGTACACTATTTGAAAAAGTCAAACCACTATCTGAAGTAAGTGTATCCGCATCTGACCAATATGCCAATCGAGTTGAAGCTCCTGTACCATCGACTGTGCCACCGCCGGCAGATGATGAGATGGCAGTAAGTTTATCGTCTAGGTATTTACCAACATACATATAAGCGGTCGCATATGTCGGTATGCGGGCAGCGTTATAATCTTGAACGAACACAATCCCCGAATAGTAGTCTACTTGCCAATCGATACTATCACCAGAAGTAATCTCGTTGGCTGCATCTGTCGGATCACCCTTATACAACTTTAAGAAGTACTTATTTGGGCTAGCATTTGAAATCAATGGTGGAATAAGTTGTAGGGCCCCGCGAGTAGTATACAGTCTTTGGCTATTTAAAAAAGAGCCTGTGCCTTTCCTTGGATTTGAAGAGTCGGTCTGGTAAGCCGATGGTAGTTTTAAATAGTAACCATGAGCACCAGAGTTGCTGGCTTCGTCACCACCACCGCCAGAATCGTTGGCATCATATATTGTGTCGGAAATTGCTACGACATCAAAGGTTACGCGCTCGACCGTAGCTGGGCCACCATGTGAGGCACTGTACATTGTGTGGAAGACGTCACCGGGTACATTGGGGATTGCTTCTGCAAAAATTGTCTCTGAAGGGATTGATACGTTTGACGGAACTGCCTCATTGACATCGGACTTTAAGTTAGAAGTCTGCGCCTTACCAAGAAGCTTCTTGGCTGCAAACTGAGTTGATGATTGATTAGTTTTTCCCGTACTCATAACATCACCTAATAAGTAATTCCTATTCTAGATAAATACCCCGTCCAATCCTCATGAGCAGTAATCTTCACAACAAAGTATTGATTATTTCTTATTTGCTTCTGCTGAAGTTGGATGTCAATAGCTCGGCCGGATCCTCCAACCGTCTGGTTCAGATCAGATCCTCCGCCGTTATAAACGCCGACCCCATCAACATCGGGCTGAACTCCGTTTGAATATGGTTTAATACAGTCTCCCCATGCTGTCGAAGTGTCATCATCTCCTGTGAAACTGGGATCGGTAGGTACTTTGACTTCTACATTAATATTTTTGTTTGCCCCGGGGGAACCAACATTAAACGCACCAGATTTTGCGACTAGGTTGGCATCGCCGTAAAGGGTGATCGTGAAGGTCGCTTTTGCTACGCCAGTAGTATTCCTGAAGTATCGATAATATGTTCTTGTAGAGTTGGTGAGCGAAGAATAGTTAGGACTACCGGGAGGGGCCTGTAATGAACCACCGTCAGCCACGTTTCTAGTATCACCAGCGTTTCCAATCACCAGTGGAGAAATCAGATATCCATTTGCAGTAACCAGACCATCTGCATGAGGAGCATTGCCGGCTTGATCGTTTACCGAAGTTTGTGAGTTCCATGTTTGAGCGCCTGCAATCACAGCAGCTTGGTTGGCGTATGCGTTTGTCTGAAGTCTGTATGTTTCTAATCCAAAGTATTCGTTTGCGGTCAAGGTAGTTGAACCAATTACGCCCTCATAGTGCATAAAGTCGGCTTTACTTTGAGCTGTTGTAACGAGGTCCGACTTTTGTGGATGCAAAATTTGTGAGGTGACTGTTACGTCAAGATCGGCGAACAGCCCAAGACCTCCCTTGATAGAGGCGTTGTTATCTAGTACTATGGTTCCGGTGACATGAATGTCTTTAGTTTCGCAATTTGCGGAGTTGTTCAGGGCTGGGAGCGTCGAGGTCGCAGAAGCAGCATCTGAGTTGTTGATTCCCACTCCCTGAATTTCGATATTGTTTACAAAACAGTTCGTTGTGTTCGGGAAGGAGACGGCAGTGCCGTCTTGATATACGTTTCTATAAACATTCTTCGCCCTATAAGAATACGACGCGCTTGGTTGGCTCGCAAAGTATCTTACTCCCGACTGGTAATATACGTCTAGATGATTGAAGTTGTTCAACACAATGTCTGATTTGTCGAGTGCATTAGCATCAGTGTCAACAACCCACTCAATATAGTTGGTTGTGACAGTGGAGCCCCCTAAGTTGTGAATAACTTTGGCAACATTCCAACCTAAGTCCTGATCGTTGGCTCCGACTTGGAACGTACCAGTTCGATACGGTAGTGTGTACGACGGAATCAAATCTGTTGTTTTGCTCCAGTCTAGAGCAGAAACACTAAAGCCAGAACTATTAGCGTTAAAGTCGTTAGTTATTGCATTTACTGTTGATGTCAAGTCAATTTCGTGAACTTTCCGACCATTGATATGTAACTCCAGTGTACCAGTATAGGCATCTCGAAATGCGTCGGCTGGGTAGTTACTCCCGTTTGCTGCGACATCTTCGTTAAGATCTCCAGTAATATTAGATTTTGTGTTAAAGACACCTAGCCTATCTCCGCTGGCGCCATAGTTTACATTTGAGTCAAAGTTGGAAAGGCCAATGCCCGAACCGGTTACTGCTGTATAGTTCGGGATCCCATTGGAGGAACCAAAAGAAAGCTTTGCATCTGATACACCAGTTCCTGCGACGACAATGTCATCCAGTACTGGAGCTTGAGTCGGGGCTGATACATCAGAAGCTCCTAGTTGAAAGTTTAATTGCTCAACGTAACCTGTCCATGATGCATCGGCTTCAATCTTTAACATTATATGTTCTGAATTTGGCACGGACTCTGTTCCAAAAGTAACGCAATGAACAGCACTATTTTGACCACTAGCGACGTTAACATTATCAGAAGCTCCGTTGATCAGGGCCCCGTTTCCATCCGCCACACTTCCATAGATAAAGTTCTGTGATATATCCATCCACCCTGTGTCTGCTGGATTTTTTACATATATCTTAATCTTCTGAGTACCAAAAGCAGAAGCATGACTGATAACTCTTGAAGTGGTTTTTGTGGAGGAAATCTTTAGATCACTAATTGCTGCTCCGCTTGTATTCTGTATTTTTCTATAAAAGGTTCTTGTTCCAGATACGCCGGAATAGTCGGGCTCTTGTAGAAGCGTGTTAATAACTTTACTAAAGTTTCCTGCATTTGGAAGGTGCGCGTGTGTTGGACTATAAAGCCTCTGGTTATACATAATTAAGCCATCAGTATGGCCCGTCGTACCTGTTGCCACCATATGTGCAGTGGAATCCCAGTTTGTAGCGTTGCCGGCAGCAATGGCCTGTGTGTCATACGCGTTGGATGAAATCTTTCTGTATGATTCATCATGAAACTTCTCACTGAGGTTTGTGCTGGCTAGTGATCTGTTGTCCATCAAGAAGCCGTTATTTGTTGTTGCGGTGCCGGCGTTGGTCAAAGTATTCTTGAGAGGGTGTGTGGCAGATACCTTGGCGGTGATGGAGGCGCTTAAAAGATTATCAACATTAACAGTCAAGCTCCCTGTTACGGCCAAGATTCGATCTCTATCGTTATTAGACTCAATACTGGGTATCGCTTGTGCAGAGGGAGTCGAACAATTGGTGACGTTAAAGCTAACAGGTGTGCCAGAAGCTGGATAAACATTCTGGTACATGTTTTGAACATCGACTTTATAGTTTGCTGTAATCCCAGTATTGTATCTTACACCGGAAAGGTATTTTGATCCGGCTAAAGTAATATTTTCAATTCTAGGATTTGCTGCAGCTAGATTGTTTACGGCGCCGGATGGGTCGTTAACCCACTCGACATAATTTGTAGTGTGGTCTGTGGAGCCGACAGTGTGGATAATTCTTGCATAATTCCAGCCATTTCTTTGGTCACTTGTGTGAATTTTGTATTTTGCTGTTCGATGTTTAAAGATGCCCCACACAGCGCCGTTACCGTCGAAGCTAGAAGCATTGGTGGAAACATTAGTAAACCCGGAGTTAGCGGTCAAAGAATTTGCGGATCCGGTAGCCGGGTTTCCAGAACCCCCTAGGCCAGAGAGTGCTACGGAGTGAAGCGTTGATCCGTTGACTTCTAATTTTAATGTACCAGAATCACCATTGTTAAAGGCGCCTGAAGCATAAGACAAGTACCCATTGGTTTCATTGCGGTCCACATTCGCATTTACAAACCCGGTAATTATTTGCGTACCGTCGTAAACACCGAGGCGCTTGTGATCGCCAGTATATGAAACACTGTATAGGCCGTTTGAATCCACTTGTGAATGGCCGGCGGCGGTAGCAACATTTGAAAATGTATCGACTACATGAGGCGATGGGCCAAAAGACAATTTAGCTGTGGAGCCGTCAGCAATGTCCTCGTCTATAAATCTTACAGCTGGGGCTGGGGATGGTGCCAAGATTTTGAGCACTTCGTTGAATCTGTCAACGGCAGTACCAATAGTGGTAGAAGTTGTAAAGTCGGCGTAAAGCCCGTCTGTGTAATCTCCGTCTTCGGCTGCACCGATTGTGCCGCCGGTTCCTCCACCACCCTGTGCCGAACTGGTCAAAACAATTCGGCCAGTAGAAGAATCGTAGCCCAAGTAGCTAGATGTGTTTGGGAGTACGGCCGGCTGCAACCCATGGAAATACACCGGGTTAGTGGATGCCGAAACTGACAAGGTACCCGAGACAGCTAGCTTGGCTGTCGGAAGGCCGGTACCAATACCAACCATACCCGTGCCGGCTGCGTAGATTAGATTTGCATCTTTATCTGTTATTACCCTGAGAGGATTGTTTAGCTGGGAACCTGTTATCGTTAGTGCTGTGGTTCCGTTTGCGCCCTTGACTGTTAAAGTTTTGTTTGCTTCAGAGTATGTAAAATTAGGATGACCCTCAAAGGAATTACCTGTTGAGTTTTTTGTCGTTATGATTCGACCTGCACCCGGATTATCTAGTGAATAAACCGAACCAAAGGGAATATCCGTGAGGCCGGAACCCACACCAACGTACGAGCCCAAGAACGAGCCCGTAATTTTTATAGACCCCGTGTGTCCTAGGAATAAAGAACCAGAGAGGAGATTGTGTCCCATTTATAAAACCCTCCACTCGGTAATTAGAATACAAACCACTCAGCGCCACCATTACTATATAAAGAAATCGCAGCCCGGGATCCTAAAACAATGTAAGTTGACTGGCCGTCGATTGTATCACTACCATTTGGAGTGATTGTGATTTCTTTGCCGGCTACTCTGGGTTGTGTTGTGCACTCATCTTTAATGATAAGAACTCGGCCGGGTTGATTAACTGCGGCGGGAAGATTGACTGTGACGGCGCCATTTCGTGCAACGCCCTGAATTGTTACTGCGGCGGTGATGTTGACCGTGGCGCTTGTGGATGGATCGTACTTAAGCCCAAGCGAGCCGCTAATTGATAGATGTGATGTTGGTGCATTCGTAAGAACGCCGATAGCGTTTGCTCCGATAGTTGCGGCGCCGGTGACGGCCAAAACAGGCAAAGCTTCGCTAACACCTTTGATAACCAGACTTCCAGTCAAAGTGTGCACATCAGCATAACCGTTACCAAACGTAGTGGATCCCTGTGCTTCTACTTCTGTGACAGTGGTGCTTACGACGTTATAGGAGTTGGCCGTAATGTTACCACCGACTGTTAAGTCGCCAGTCATAGAGGTATCTCCCTTTACATAAAGAGAACCAGTTAGTGCGACTCCATGGACGGCGCCGCCTTCGGGCATGGCCAAAAGCTTAAAGTTGTCAGATCCTGAAACAGTAAACGTGCCAGTTCTACTCAGAATGGAGCCCGAAGGTCCAGTCATTGAAGTAACTGCGATGTCGTCGCAGCCGACGTATGCCCATCCAAAACTCATTAGTTAAACTCCTTTAGCTGCCTGCAAGCGTTGTTATACCATGGCCAGACAAAGTATACATTTGATCTTCTGGAATATTTGTTAATCCCGCAACGACTGATGTATCGCCGCTTGCGCCACCGTTGAGCCAGATTGAAGTACATTTAAGTTCTAGTCTGGGTGAGATCGAATTCGGGGGGACAATCACATAGTTATTCGTCATGCCGGCTAATGCGAAGGCCACCTTGAGGGCTGTAGACGAATCGTTGCTCACGACGATCCAGCGTGTGACAAATGGAAAGTCCACTCGATAAGTTGAAGTGGCGTTGATGCCACCTTCGGCGAACGGGCGCCCTGAGACCTGATAAGCACCTACGCTTCTGAGGCTGGTGCTGTACGGTTGTTTAAATGACATTGTTTATCTCCTAAATTACAACATGTGCTTTTTATAAATAGTCCACGATTTGCAACTAAACCATATCTTTATGATTATTACCTGTTGTATTTAGCTCTCTTGAGATATTTTTGCCTCTTCTGTTCATCGCGCTCTCGTTGGCGCTTGGCTTTTCTTCTTTTGATCCGCTTCTTTTCGGAGGGCTTAACATACGCCATGCAGCGTTCTTTATATTTTTCAACAATCCCCTCCTTTTTGCACTTTCTATTAAACCTTCGAATAAGCCGATCCGAAGGTTCATTGCGCCTAGCGCGGACTGAAATGTTTACTGCTGCCATTTTCTACTTTTTCATTCCTTTTGATAATGTATCCCAAGCTCTACCAGAAGTGGCGAAGAGATCACCGATGTCTACTCCAGCGTCACTAGGATCGCCTAGGTCAACCGAGCCGGCCTTTGGCTGCGAAGGTTCTGATCGGGTTGGAGTCGTGTCTTCAAAGATGTTTACACCATTGAATGCGTCTTTCCCGATTGAATCTAGTAGCTTCTGCTTTCTCTCGTTGACTCTAGTTTTGCTTTGTTGAACCCGGTCGACACCGGTCATTACCGGTGCTGACACGGGTGACTCCCGTACCACCTGTGCGGACGTACCCTTTACTACCTCTTTAATTACAGAGGAGAGCACGCCCTCTTCAAAAATCACCTCCTTGATGCACTCTTTGATTAATGGTTTAAGGATTGTCTTTAACTCTTTTTTATTCATTTGTCTCTCAAAATGTTATTAAGCATACGATTAATCTTGTCTGCTTTTGTGAAAACATTGGGTTCCTTGTGTTCTTTCATCATGAAAGCCCCCGTTGTTGATGGTTCTGATACAAAGTCAAAACAGATCAACTGGAAGTCGTCCTCTACAATTGTACCACCCGTGGATTCGTGAACTGAACCCAAGCCACGGGACGAAATTCCCAAGCTAGCTCCATCGTTAACCAGAGCTTGAAGGATTTGCCCAGCCGGGGTATTGAGCACTTTAACTTTGCCCATCACATCCTT
>Ga0163179_10003379_pt1 | contig 10858 bp, 10 predicted proteins | sample AtlANTMetagenome_FD_109643 | JGI IMG/M metagenome (GOLD analysis project Ga0163179, IMG submission 109643) | Marine eukaryotic phytoplankton communities from the Atlantic Ocean - Atlantic ANT 2 Metagenome | ecosystem: Environmental > Aquatic > Marine > Oceanic | place: North Atlantic Ocean... | reverse complement strand
CTGTTATTAGTGTGAGTAAGATAAACAGACATTGCTTTCGCATTAAGGTCGTTACCTCTTGTTAAATGTGGTGTTACACCATCTTGTAATGCAAGTCTTTTAAAACCCATATTATCTCCTATTAAATTATTAACTTATTTCAGTACCAAATGCACTAAAGCTAACGTTTGCGTCTGAACTACCAACAGATATTATGTCTGTAGCATCAACAGTTATACCTAAAGTCAATGTAATAGTATCATTAGCAGCAATTGATGTGTCATAAGCTAAGTAATCTTCATTAGCTACTCCACCACCATTTGCTTTAGCAGCTATACGAAATGTATTTGCTGCGTTTTCTCTATTACATACGACAATGCTAGATATAATAGTTTCTGTACTTGCAGGTACAGTATAAAGAGCAACATCATTAGCTGATGCGTCTGCTACTTGTCCTAGTATTTTGTATACGTTTGCCATTGTTCTCCTATATTACCATATATTTTTTTATGCACCTAATAATAACATTTCATCCACATCTAGGTACTGTAATGCGAAACCTGTATCAGACCATAACATTAATTGTAAATCAACATTTATTGCACCGCCTGCTTCAGGTAGTAAATCTATATCTTCGTCTATAGGTAAATTACCAATAGTATCTATACCTAGACTACCACCTTCTTTCATCATAATTAATATACTCATTATGCTCCCATTAATAAAAATGGATGAAAATCTGAACCACCACCTGATGAATATAAGTTTATAGCACCTGCACCACCCATACCACTATGATTAGAACAGTAATAATAAAGTGTTGATGTAGCTCCTGCTATGCCTAAAGTTTCAGGTGTAATTTCTATTGTTGTAGAAGCACCTGAACTACCTGGTGTACCTGCAGTTGTAACGTTAGTTGTAAACTCTGAGCTACCTGAGTTATCTGCAGTTAATGAAAACTTAAAGTTGTGTCCTGACATTGAGCTGTCAGATGTATCAAACTTATATTTAAAACCTACTTTAAATAAAAAATTAGATGACCTAGTTCCTGCTCCTGAATCTGTACCTGATAAAAAATAAAATACATTTTGCGAACCTGAACCATCATCAGCTACTTTAACCGTTATAGGTACAGTAAGTGTTACTGCACCTGCTGATATATTATCTATCTGTGTTTGTATATCAGAAGATACACCATCTAATCTTTGAAATTCAGCATTACTAACAGAGCCATCTCCAATATTAGAAGCATCACTTAAAGATGTTTCAGCAGCAGTAATTCTATCATTTTGGTCTTTTATGTGGTCTGCTAATACAGCCATACGAACAGTTGTTCCAATTTGATGGTCAGGTGGAGAAGTTGCACTATATCTACCTTCTACATCTCTGTCCATTTTAGTAATGCCTGTACCAGAAGAAGCTTTAATTAATACAACTTCTCTGTTTGATGCTTGGTCAGGGTCTATTACTAAAAAATAATGTGTACTGCTAGTACCTTCAGTAGCAGATATAGTTGTTGTACCATCAGTTGTAGGTGCAGCTGTTAATGTTGTTGTTTCACTACCACTAGCTAAAAGTGCAGCTAATGTGCTTTCATAAAAGTTAACTATTTTTGTTTGTCTATTTGCCATTATGCTCCGTATCTCATTATACCAAATGCTGCAATACCTGGTACATGTATAGACGTTACATCAGTAAGTGTACTTTGTCTAGTACCACGCACAGTTATTATAGCAAAAGTTGTATCACTTCCTGTATTATTATTAGAAATAACAGGATAAGTTATTTGTTCAATAACACCACGTATAATTTCTTTAGGTTGAAATATTTCTAATGTAATAGAATCACCTTCTTTATCACGTAATGCTGAATATAATTTGTCACCTAAACCTTTAACTGTTATAGGAGTTCTACCAGGTCTTTCTACTCTATCACTTATATTTACAGGTATTTGTGCAACTACAAGTTCTGGTCTAGCTAATGCACGAAACTGTACTGATTTTACTTTAGGTGTATTAACACCATCACTTGATTTTAAAATAACTTTGCCAATTATATATCTGGATACTTCTGCTATTTGTTTTTCAACATCACCAGTACCAGATGCTTGTGTAATTGCAGTAGTAAATATAGCTGTTTCAGGATTATCTAAGTCTTCAAACTTTGTTGTATATTTTAAATCTACAGAAGTATTAGAAGATAAAGAAATTGTTGACATTTCTGCACCTACAAACTGTTTAGATTCAGCAGTAAAAAAATCTGCAGCAGATAATATTAAATAACCTTCTAATTCATATGTAGATGTTTCTATATATACATCAGAACCTGCTACACATATAACAAATTTACCATTACTTTGTACAATTCCAGTTACAAAACCATTACCTGCTGTTTGTAAATCTCTAGCTATACCACCTGTTGGTAAATAATATCGCCACAAATTTACTTTATTAGTATCTTCTTTTATTCCTACATACACACTATCTCTAGATACAAACATTGATTTAGGTGTAGTATCTACCGCAGTACTCCATTCTTTTATTAATTGTCTATTAGCTAATACATATAAATTATCTGCAGCAACTAATTCTAATTTATAAAAACGTCCTATATTTCTAGATACTTCTTTAGTACCTATAAAAACAATACCTTCAGCAGCTGCAATAGAATGAACTTCCTCGAAAGGTATTTTTGTTTGACCTTGATTAACAAATACAGCACTAGATAATTTAAATGAATATACAGTACCATCTGTACTTGAAGCTAATACTGCAGCTCCACCATCAACAACACCTGTAACATCATGTGTAGGTTCTATTTCTACTACACTATCTCCATCAGCTAACCAACCTGTATTCCAAGCATCAAATGGACTTCTTTCCCAAAGATAAGTAGCTGTTGAATCTTTTCCTGATATCCACAATCTATTTTTAACATACCATATACCTGTTAATCCACCAGAACTAGATTGTGCAGTAGTTAATGTACTATATGAACTACCATCATACTTAATTAATTGTGATGCAGTATTAGTAGCATTAGCAGTTGTAGCATAAAATCCATTACCAAATGCAGCTATACCAGTAAAGTTATGTGTAGCACCAGATGTACTAGATGCTATAGTTGTCCAACCTGTACCATCATATTTGTGTATATTTGTAGTATCAGTTACGTAAATATGTCCATTAGTAGTTTGTGTTACATAATTATTAGTACCACTAAAAGATTTATTTTGTACAAGTGTTGTATGAAGTAAATGCAAATTATAAGAAGTTTCATCATCACCATGAAATACATCTACACCTTTACTATCCCAAAATCTATTTACATCATCAGGTTGTCCATCAGCTCTATGTGCTGTATCTAATCCTTGCCCTGCACTAAAATTATTTCTTGAATATATACGACCTAAGTTAGATGTAAAGTCTTCAGGATTTTGTTTAACATTAACAGCTTGACCTGCTTGTACATCAGAAGATTGTATAGTCATTTGTCTATCAGGTGATATAGCTGTACGTAATAATAAATTATCTACTTTTAAATCATATCCATATCTTTTAGGATTACGTATTGTTGTAGTATCTGCAACTCTTGGCATTATGTTGGGTAAAGTATGCTATTAAGTTGTACTGGTTCTGGATATTTAGACCTTAAATTACTTCTAGCTTGTTGTATTAATAACTGTTGATATCTTAATAAAGCTTGTCCAATACTATTTGAATTACCTACAGGATTTACAGATGTTTCTAATTGTTCTGTTATGTATGAAGTATTAAGTTTAGATATATCTTTACCTGCAACTAACTGTGCAGCTACACCAGTCATAACAATTGGTTCATATTCTTCTTCTAATCCTATAGAAGCTAAAGTATTTGCTTCTGCAGTAGGAGCTATAAATTTCTTTTTAAAAGTTACATAAACAGTATGACCTGCTGATATACCTACAAATTGTACTGCGTGTACAACATCAGGTCCTGTTGTATATGTTTTAGTTCTTTGAGTTTGTGTATCATCTGTATATACAAATGGATTAGGAAAGTCAATCATTTCTATAGCTACACCATTATATTTAAGTCCTGTTTGGTCTGAACCTGATTGCCAATCTGTATATTGTGATATAGCTTTTAATGGTGCTACTAAATAATTATTACTATCTACATTACTACCATGTGTTCCTAGTAATTTATAACCAGTACCAGCTGTAAGTTCTATAGTTTCTACAGCAAATAATGTAGGATATAAATTTTTAATTTGGTCACATACAGCTTCATATACATTTTTACGAGGAAATGCAGGAGCTATTTTAATCATGTCCCCTGCACTATGTGCAGCTGCAGTAGTACCACGTTGTCCACGTTTTACTGTAATACTATTTTGTACTGTATTAACAGCAGTTGTGTACATTAATTCTTGACCTATTTCAACAATAGCTCCAGCTTCTAATGCATCTTCTTCTTCTACTGAAAACAAATTATCATCATAAGCTATAGTTGCTACAGAATTATTAATACCACCAGTAATATAAGAATAAGACTCTACTTTATCTACAGGTTCAAGGTATTCTCTATATACCCTATCGACTAGGTCGCCTACTGTGCTACTCACAATGACTCCTAACTTTGTTTAAATATTAAATTTATTGTTCTATCGGCTGCTTCAGAGTTACTAGATGTTACTCTTAAAAATCCAGGAGAAGCAAAAGCCCAACCACTAGGGTCTACTCTTACTACATTTCCTGCTGAAACTGAGTATGATACTTCAGTACCATCTGTTTCTACTACGTCATACCATGTTGTTCCATTAAATGAAAAGTCAAATGTTATTGTAGAACCAGTCATTGCTGCTGGAAATACAATACCAGATAGTAATAAACCATCACACTGTGCAGCAGATGAGTTAGTAGCATTGTCTGAAATGTCGATTAAAACTTCTTTTTGTAATTGCATATCTTCCTTACTATAGCAGAAGAAAAGGGCAGGTGGTGGATACCCACCCTAATCTTCAAATTTGTTAAGCTACTTTAGCTATCTTTAAATGGTATGAAGGAGGACCGAAGTCGTATCCCATTTCCATGTAAATACCTTTAGCAACCTTTGCATCAGCATTTTGGTCAATATCTCTTACGAATACTGTTCCGTATCCAGGGATATTTGTAAAGACTGGCTGTATAAAAGCAAAGTCTAAGATAAATGCGTTGTTACCAGGCATGATATTAGGGTCGATAACCATCATTCCAATCTGTCCGAATGGAGTAACAATTACGTCAATATCAATACCAGCAAGGTTTCTATCTCTAGGTAAGATAGCACCTGTAATTCCAACTGTTCCAGCTAGTAATTCTTTGTTTAGGTCCAAAAGTTGTTTTGGAGTTATACAAAGTACTGGCTGTACCATTGGAGCATGTGCATCATACAATCTCTTAAGAGAGTTAGCGATAGCATCCCAAGATAATACTTGATTGTCACCTGTAGCACCGTTACCAGTAGTACCGTTCCAATAAATGTTACCGCCTACAAATGTAGGAGCAACAGTATTATTTGCGTTAGCATTTAATGATGTGTATTCAGAAATACCACGCATTTCTCTAGTACCAGCACCAGGTGTAGCGTTAGCTCCATCTGCGTAAGTACCATTGAATGCGAACCATTCTACTTCTCTAGCTGTTTTTTCAAGAGCCAAAGACATTTGCTCTGCAAACTCATCAACTATTGGATTAGAACCAGCTAATCCTAATAGTGCTGCGGCACTTGTTGTACCATCTCCATCAGATGAAACTACAGGGTTAATTCCCCCTCCAGCTGCATTGATGTTAAATGAGTTCTGATGTTGAAATGTTGCCATAGCTGTGTAAGTCATCTTGACACCTTTATGGAATATCTGTGTCACACCTGTATATGCAACCCTATCTCTTCCGAGATATTCTGAGGGTGCAGCACCTTCATTAACCTTATTAGGTTCTGAAGATACAACATGTGAGTCAGCAGCCTGGATTTGCCAGAAGGTAGATTGTAAAACCTTACCTCCATTTAATCCGCCTGTTGCAGATAAGAAAGGAGTTCTTTGACCACCTACACGGAATAGCTCTCCCGAAAAGTTGTTAATCTTTTGGGAGTAAAGTGTGTCACCTGTCAGCGTAATTGCTGCCATAATAAACCTCCGTATTAGTTTGTCGTATTAAATTCGTTTACTTATTTTTGTTGTTGTTTTTGTTGCTCCATGAAGTTTAATTTAGCTTTAATTGAGTCTTCTGTAGAAGCTGTTCTTAAAGCATTGACTAATTCTTCATTAGCATCAAGAGGAACATCTGAACGTGAATTTGCATCAAGTGCAGCTACTCTAGCACGAGCATCATCTTGAACTACTGTTTCAGGTGCAGGTTGTGTTATTTCCTGTACTTGTCCACTAGATTCATAACCATACTCATCTTTAGCAAACTGTGCGATAGATTCTGTATCAACAGGCCCATCATACACTTGTTTTAACGCCTTACCAAAACCATTGTTAGTTGATAATCCCAACTGACCAAAGACATTGTCTATTTCTTTATCTTTATAAGAAGCTAGTTCTGCCTCAAGTTTTTTGATAGATTCATCTTTTCTATCAATAGTCTCTCTCATTTGTTTTACACCGTTCTCTGGTGCATCAAATTCTTCCATTTGTACCTCCACTATGTGTTAACCTATCAGACAAGACCATAGGTATCTTGCCGGGGTGCTACCTTAAACACTTGACTTATCTCTCTGGTAGCTGCAAGCTATAAGTCCATTACTCTACGGTTTTAATACGAGCTTTCTACGTAGGCTTTGAAAGCTGATTGCAGGTCTATTAGCGGACCACGCAACGCATACATCTATTATACACTATTCTTCAATAAGTCCAGTAAATTGTTTACCTTTTTTAGCAGCTCCTGTTGTCACTCCTTGTGTAGATGCGTATTCAGCAAGATATCTGTTGACTCTTTCTGTAAGATTAACGTCACCTAAAGCTGCTTCTTCTAATGTATTTATATCTAAATCTCTACCTATACTTGTAGCTTGACTTATTGTTGAACTTGCATTTGAATACAAACTTCTAGCTGTTTTCATATCTAATCCTCTAAGTCTTAATTCTTTAGCTCTAGCAAATGAAGTACTAAATCCTGCTGTAGTTCCTTGAGCTTGTATTTTTAAAGTATTAATTTGATTTTCTAAAACACCATCTTCAATATCTTTATTAATTAAAGCACCAAATATAGCATCATCAGTAGCTTCTATACCATATAAATCAGCAAATAATTTTTTAACTTCTGGTATATCATCAACAACTTCGTTATAAACTAAAGCAAGTCGTTCTTCAAATTCAATTGGAGCTGTACCATTAGTAATCATTTGTTCAAACTGTTTTGTAAACATTGAAGTATCTTCTATTCCATATTCAGATAAAGCAGATTTATAAGACGCTATATTACTTAAAGCTTCTGCTTCTGTTTTAATTAATGTACCGTCTTTTCTTTTTAAAAATCCAAATTGTTTTTCCCAAGCTTTAGATGTATTACGTACAACTCCTAATGCTATATCTGCTTTTCCATGTTTAGCCCATGCTCTTGCAAAGTCTTCAAGTATTTCATCATCCATATATTCATATAAAGCTTCAGCAGTAGCTAATCCTTTTTCTAAACTAAATTCTGTATTAGTTTGTGGTGAAGTAGTATCTTCATTTTGAGGATTCCATACAGCTGTTGTTCCATCTGATAAAACTACAGTACCATCTGCGTTATATTTAACTACATTTGCATTTTCAAACTCACTTAATTTACTTGTTTCTACCCAACCTTGTGATACATAATCATCTACTAATACAGAATCTACCATTGAATATGACCCAGTAGGTGTTCTCATTTGTACTAATGCCATTAACCTCTCCTTCCTGTAGTGTATTCATCTGTTCTAATTACATTTGTCATACCAGCATTACTTAAAGCTGATGCTAATTCTGTAGCAGGATTCATATATCCACGTTCTAATCCTGCAAGTTTAAGTATTTCTTTACGTTTAGCTACATCAGGTTCTACTAATATTTGGTCTATAACACCATCACCTTTTTCTGGCACTACTCCCCATTCATTTTCAGCTAAAGCTACAGCATTGCCATAAATATTTTGCCAAGGAATTTCTTTGTCCCAATTATTGTTAAATGCAAATCTTTCATCTTTTAATTTTTCAATAAAATTATCATACCATTTTGGGTCTGTTAAGAATTTACCAGCTAAATTATCAATATCAGCTAGATAAGGAGCATGTAGTTCTTCAGGTAACCATGTATCTAATGCACTTTCAACATCATCATGACCTGCAATAGACATTGTTACAACACCATTTTCTAATACATTTTTAAAATCATCATCTACTTCAAAAAGAGAATTTTTTTGAGTTGCTCCAGTTAATTGTTGTAAAGTATAATTAGAACTCCAAGCTGTACTAGCCATTTTATTAGCTACCCATTCAATTGTATCGTCATCTAAAGATGCTTCTAGTCCTAATAACATATTTTTAACTGAATTAATATTTTCTTTAACCAGTTGTTCTTTACCTAATTTGTCACCTTTATATGAACGATATTGATTGTACATTGATTTTGTATATCCTTCTTCATTCAAAATAGTATTAAATCTATCATCTATTTCAAGATTAGATATAAAATTATCAGGGTCTTCAATTATTAATTCTGTTAGTAAAGATTGAAAATCACTTCTTTTAGCCCATGGGTCATCATCATAATGTTTACTGACAGCATCAATTGTATCTTGAATAATAAAAGAATTGTCATTTATATCTGAAATAGAACCTGCGTTCCATACTTGTCCACTATCTTCTAAAGCTCTCCATTCATTTTCAGTGTAAGTAATAAAACCTTCTACTTCTGTTTTTAAAGTACCATCTTGGTTAAATTCAAGTTCAGGTGCATTAGTAATATTTTTTAAAGCATCCATAGTTAAATCCCAATAAAATACCATACCTGTGTTTGGGTCTGTGTAAGCTAAGAAATATTCTCCTCCAGCTTGTATTAAAGTTGTACCTTGTGGTCCATAATCTATTTTATAATCACTCATTATCTTTATCCTTTGGGAACATATTGTTCCATCCTTTAGCTATTGTATCACCTACATGTCTAAATCCAGGTGTAACTCCCATTTGTGGAAACGTTTCTTTCCAGGTATCTTTAAATTCTGGGTTTCTTTTTAAAAACCACTCATCTAGCCAATAGCTAGGCATAGCTCGTACAATCATACCCATCATCATACCACCATTAATCTTAGCATTTTCCATCATATCTTCTTCTAAAGTATCAACTCTTTTATTATATTCATCATAGTTACCAGTTAAAAGCATTGCTTGTGCTGTTTCAGGAACTGTCAAAGCAGAAGTACCAGCAGCTATACCACCTGATGCAATTGCAGTAGCAAATGTTTGTAATTCATATTTAATTAATTTAGAAGCTAACGAAGCTGCACCTGCTATACCAATTCTTCTTAGTACAGTTTCTGCTGCTTGTTCTATAGGAACTATAAACCATCCTGGTAAATTTTTAAGAACATCTTGAACAATAGAATCATTAATTTTTATATCATTTATTTTAGTTTCTACGTCTGCTGCCATAGCACCTACTGAACTACCAGGCATATATTTTTGTGTTTTACTTAACCATTCGTTTCTTAATGTATCTAATTTTTTTTGTTGTTCAGGTGTAATAGGAACTGTACCTTCTGGCATAGGTTCACCTTTTAACCAAGCTTCATACATAATCATTGTTTCATCAAAAAATCTTGTCTTAACAATAACTTCCCCATGTTTTGATTCATGTGAAAAAGGATTACCCATACCTTGTCCACGACCAAATACCATATCTGCTTGTGATTTATTATTTACTATCTCTACAGTTAAATTAGGATATTTTTCTTCCATAATTTTTTTATAAGAATTTGCATGATTAGTTATTGAATTTTTATCTGAATAAGGATAGAATATTTTAACTACAGAATTTTCTACAGCTTTTGCCCCACTAGCACTATCACCTTGAACTGCATCTATTATTAATTGTTGTGCTTTTTGACCTATCTCTTCTGTACCATAAGACCTGTTACCAGCAACATTTAAAGTTTCAATATTATTTTCTATCATCCAATTTTTTAACTTTTGAGGAGTTTCTGGATTTTCTATCCAAGGTTTATCTCCAGATGCGTTTTTAGTTGCACCATAACCTGGACTATCTCCTTCACCAAACCATACTGTACCATCAGCATTTTGTGCATTAGCTTTAGTTCTATCAGGATAATATTGAGATTCTATTTCTTCCCATTTACCACTGTCTACAAACTCTTGAAAATTAGGACTATTATTACCTTCAGGAACTACTTTAAAACCTTTGTTAACTGTACCACCATAATCTAAACCTAATATTTTTGCAGCTTCTATACCATACTGGTCAACATTTTTTTGCATACCAGATATTATTTTAGTTAACTTTAACTCAGTAGGTTTTGGCGGTACACTACCAATCATGTCTATAGCATTATTTAAATAATCTTTAAATCTTTGTGGTAACCCTTTACCTTTACCAGTAGCAAAACCACCTGCAGAAACTTTAATAGGTTTTCCTATATCTAAAGCTTTTTGTATTTGTTCATCTACATGTTGTTGAAATCTAGCAAAGTTATCATCAGTATCTGCAAAATCTGCTTCTCTAGAATATCTAGTATCTATACCAATAGCATTAGGTAATCCTCTAATTACTGCTTGTGTTTCAACAGGTGTATGTTGTGTGTTAAGTCTATCATTTGTATTATCACCAAATAAATAGGTATATTCAGTATCAGCTGCAACTCCTGCTCTATCCCAAAATT
>Ga0163179_10003377_pt1 | contig 10863 bp, 10 predicted proteins | sample AtlANTMetagenome_FD_109643 | JGI IMG/M metagenome (GOLD analysis project Ga0163179, IMG submission 109643) | Marine eukaryotic phytoplankton communities from the Atlantic Ocean - Atlantic ANT 2 Metagenome | ecosystem: Environmental > Aquatic > Marine > Oceanic | place: North Atlantic Ocean... | reverse complement strand
GATGAGCTTGCCTTGCTCCGCGATGTAGGCTGCCTGGGCGTCTATGAGACGCTGCGCTTCAGACCGTGCCATCAATTGGTGGGAGTAGGATGCCGCGTTTTCTGCGCTGTCGATGATGTAGGTGAACTTGGCCATCCGCGCCTTGTTGCGGCTGACTTTGTTCAGATTGCCTACCGAAGTCTCCATGATGCCCGGAGTGTGCTTTAGCGCTAGCGTTCGCAACTGCTCCTGGTTTGGGTCGGTGATGTACTCGACGTCGAAAGGGTGAAGAGAATCCAGCACAGGCTCCTCCCAAAATATTGGAGATGTCCGGCGGCTTAACGCCGGTTTATATGTTGGACAAGGTCGTCTCAAAGCCCTCTTTTGACCGGGAGAGCGTCCGGGATTCTGCCGTCGAATTTTCGGAGTCGCCAGCTAAAAAGTGGCCGCTTTACGCAGGGCCCAATCGAATACAGGGTTCGGCAGCCACTTTACGACTTTCATGAGTGTGCCCATTTGCCATGGAACGTTGACCTCACGCTTCTTTTTGATCAGGCCGCGCGCCATAATGTCAGCGGCCTTGTCGACATTCATGAGAAAGGGCATTGGGTGCTTGTTTTTTGCGGTCATCGCCGTTTCGATGAAGCCCGGGTGAATCGTTGTCACCGCGATTCCTTTGGGGGCAAGCTCCACTCGCCATGACTCATATAGAGAAGTCACCGCAGCTTTACTCGCACAGTACGGACCAGCGTTTGGGAGGCCGCGGTATCCCGCGACGCTCGACATGACTGCGACATGTCCGGAGCCCCGTTCGAGCATTGCGGGAAGGACGGCCGCCGAGGCGTTTAAAACCCCGTCGATGTTCACACGGAAGACCCGTACCGCGTCGTCTAGGTCGAAACGCGCCGCGGGGTTGTTTACGCCGATACCAGCGTTTGCGATTAGTAAATCGCAGGGTCCTAGCATCTGTTCAAGCGTTCTGATCGCTGTCGAAACGCTTTCTCGGTCCGTCACGTCGGCTGGCGAAAACGCCGCGCGCTCTCCGAGATCGATTACGATTCTATTGAGGGCCTCAGTGCGGCGCGCGATCAGGCCTACTTTCCAACCCCGCTTATGAAGGGCGCGGCCCAAGGCTTCGCCGATTCCCGCGGAAGCACCGGTGATGATGGCTACAGACATACCCATTGCGCTAACCGAGTCGGGGAAGTTGTGAAGCATAAAGCAGTGAATCCATGGACCAGCTCGCTTTCACGCCTACGCTTCTTGATGTTTGGCACGTTGTTTTTGGTGGGGTGCTGGAACGCGCGTGGGACTCTCGAACGAGTGAACGAAACGCCTGATGACCTATTGGTTGCGTCATCCGATCGTCTGGATGGGCCATGGCGAAATCGTATGGCTGATGCCGAAAGCCCCTATTTGAGAATGCACGGTGAAAACCCTGTGGATTGGAGACATTGGGGACCAGCGGCCTTCGATGAGGCGAGAGCACGTGGCGTTCCCGTCTTTCTTTCGCTCGGGTACGCCTCTTGCCATTGGTGTCACGTTATGGCGCAAGAGTCGTTTTCTGACCCTGAGATAGCAGCGTTTTTGAATGCGCGTTTTGTACCCGTCAAGTTGGACCGGGACGAGCGACCCGATGTAGATGCGTTGTACATGGAGGCACTCCAGTTGCTTGCAGGGAGTGGTGGGTGGCCCGTAAGCCTATGGCTCACGCCCGAGGGTTTACCGTTCGTGGGTGGTACCTATTTTCCGCCGACGTCTGGCCAGGGACGCCCTGGGTTTTTTGAGATGCTCGCCCGTGTGTCGGCGGCTTGGGAGTCTGATCAGGAGGACGTTCAGTCGCTGACGAGCAAGGTCAGCGATGAATTGAGTAGACGTTCTCGGTTCAGCAAAAGCGGCAGGCTTGACTGGACCCTCGACGATGCGGTGAAGGGTTTTGAAAAGGGATGGGATGAGGTGCATCCAGGGTGGGGGAACGCACAGAAATTCCCCATGGCACCCCGTCTGCAGTTTTTGTTGTCGACAGGTGTTCGGCATGGGGATGAAGCGACCCTTGAGCGTGTTCGCACTGTGCTTGACGCGATGCGACATGGTGGAATCCACGATCATTTGGGTGGCGGCTTTCACCGCTATACCGTCGATCCCGCATGGCGCGTGCCGCACTTTGAAAAGACGCTCTACGACAACGGCCAGCTGTTGCGGGTGTATGCCGAAGCGGCCGTTGTGTTCGAGTCTGATGTGTACCGGCGTGTTGTGGACCGCCTAGTGGGCTGGCTGGAACGCGAAATGGTTGACGAATCGGGTGCGTTTTGGGCCAGCCAGGGCGCAGAAAGCGAAGGACAGGAGGGCAGATATTATGTTTGGACCCCCGACCAGATTCGTTTGGAACTGGAGCCGGAGTCTGCTGAAGCGTTCTTAGCGGCGTACTTGGTTACCGAGACAGGCAACTTTGAAGGCGGTCGGACCGTGCTCAGTCGTAGGCTTGATACCGATGGCCAGCTTGCGTCTTTAGATATGACGCATCAGGTGCTGTGGGCTGCTCGGGCACGTCGAACGCCCCCAGAAACTGACTCAAAAGTGATCGTCGCTTGGAATGGGCTCGCGATCAGTGGCCTTGCTCGCGCGGGGCGCCTTTTGGCTGTGGAACGCTATATCGAGCTCGCCGAAACCGCCGCGTCACCGATCCTCGAACAGTTCGAAAAACGCGGTGTGTTGCCGCGTACGCTCGGGAAACGGTCGCCCGATGGGGTGCTCGCCGACTATGCGTTTTTTGCCGATGCGCTCTTCGATTTGTTTGAGGCTACCGGTGACGTCCGATGGTTGGCGGGTTCGCGAGCGATCGCGGCGCAGATGGTACATCAGTTTTACGACAAGGAAGGAGGGGGCTTCTTTGAATCTCCTCCGAGCGCGACCGAGTTGTTTCTGCGAAGGAAGGCGCTCGCAGACGGGGTAGAACCCGCTGCGGCTGGTCGTGCTGCGAGTGTATTGGCACGGTTTGAAGCCTTAGGCGTTGCGATCGGGCACGCGACGGCGTTGACCGACGTGTTGGCGATAAGTGAACCTTGGTTTGCACGCGCTCCGGAGGCGGTGCCGTCATTGCTTGACGCATGGGATCGCAGAGTACGAAATGGGCTGACAGTGGTTGTGGCGAGTAGTTCGGGACGCGACGCTGTCGCTGAAGACATGTGGAAGGCCGTCAACACGTCTTTATTGCCTCACGCCAATGTGGCCCGAGTTTCCCGTTCCACGCAACGTGCGCTAGCGAAATACCCGCTGCTGGAAGACAAAGTGTTGGATAAAGCCACGGCCTTTGTCTGCATCGATGGGGCTTGCGATGCGCCAACGGAGGAGGTGGACGTCCTTGTGAGCCAACTGGCGTCTGCTGTCGAACGGACGCGTTAGCGCACCTTTCATGGAGCCGACGCTCATTTCCATGGGGGCGAGTTCAGACGAGTACGCGCTATTGCGAGGGTGAATTCACGAATCGTGGACCAGGCCACGTTACTTTTGCCTGTGCGTCTTGCATGCATCACCGCATCCACGCAGCCTATGCGGAGATTGAGTGCTTCGATTTTATAGATCGCTTCGAGGTCAAGCAGCCAATCGGATGAGCGTAGATCGAGCTGCTCCAGGAGTTCACGTCGCAAGAGCTTTGGGCAGCCGTTGATGTCTGGCGATTCGAGCCCGAGAACTTGCTGGCAGGCTTGTGCATAGATTGCGCTGATCCGTGCGCGGTTTGTGCCGTCCAAGCGGCGCGTTCGAGAGGCTTTCACTACCTGAAACGGTCTGCGGATCATGAGCTTCCAAGCGGATACGATGGTCTCCGGACTGATTTGGCCATCTCCCCAGTGCCAACCGAGTATCTGCGTGTCCAAGCGTTGCAGGCCTGCGCGAATTCCACCGCCATATCCGGCGTTTTCAGCCAAGTGCACGACTGTGCATTGTTGAAAACGTTCCTCCAGCTCTCGGAGGATAGCTCCAGTGCGGTCTGTTGAACCGTTGTCCACGAGCGCGAGATGGAATTCAGGGTGTACGGCTGATAGCGCGGTGTGTACGGCGGTGACGACCTCTTCACAGCACGCTTCTTCATTGAAGAAGGGGATGGAGAGTCCGAGTGAATGTTCCCAGGAAGCAGCCATGGTGCGCGTGACTATCCTCGCGTAGCGCCACGGGGGTTAACGAGTGGCATCTGCCGGAGATTATCTAGGGTGGACCATCTCGTCCGGACAAAGGCTGGCATAGGCGCTTCGGAGCGCAGGGCTTCGATCAAGAACGCTCGAGTAGTGGGGTCGGAGGGGTAGCCGCTACCTAATTCTCCAAGCGATGAGATGACCGCGTCACGTTGGACCTTTGCCAGTATGCTCGCGGCGCCCACCGGCAGATAGTTCAGATCGGCTTTGGGCTCAATGCATAGGGTCGGTGTGTAAGTGAGTTTAGCCAGTATGCGTTGTGTCAGTGCGGGGATCCCTCTCGGGTGCGTTGGGGCATCCAAAATGACGTGGTCCGGCTGGAGCTGCTCTATCAGCTCGATGAACACCTCTTCTTCGAGTCGATTCAGGTTTCCCGCGTCTATCTCGCGCGCAGTGACCTCGCGGACAACGCCGGTGCCGAGATCTGGGAGGAGGCCTGCGATAACTTCACGCTTTTTGGCGGAGAGTTTCTTGGAGTCTGTGACACCGATTGACTCTAGTTCTGCGTAGGCCTCATCGTCGATCAAGAAGGCGCCAACCGTCATGGGCCCAAGTACCGCGCCTCGTCCTGCCTCATCTAAACCTAAAACACGCATTTCATAACCCTCCATACTTCGGGTAACGTGCGGAGCGGTCATCTCATGGTCGTCGTGCTAAGGCGCGACACTGTGGGCGCTTCCTCGGGAGGTTTTCGATGTCAGAGGCACTCAATGCTGCGATCGCATCACTCATGAATGAGGGGGGCACCGAAAACAAGTTGCTCCTGTCCTGTGGAACGGGATGGTTTCATCTTCGGGGTTCATGCGGTTCGTCCGATGTGGTGTGTCACGCGGCAGCCAACGCATATTTGCCGACGGCGTCTCGACTCTTGGTCGCTCAGGTACATCGCCTGCGCCAGGCGGGCTTTAGGCAACGGAACGGTGAAAGGGCGCTGTCACAGACCTTTTCATTAGGGAGCACAGAAGAGCGAGACACGCTCATTTCGAAGCTCAGCGCTTTGTTTTCCGAAGTTTATGGCGTGGAGCAGCTGAACTTCCGCTGGGAGGTTCAGATGGGCGACGCACCTACTGTGACCAACGCGCCCCTCCTTGAAGCGGTCCGAGCGGTCGCAAAGCAGCGGCTTCCACGTCTACGGCAGGCGCTATACAGACAGCTGCTCATGGCCGATCTCCTGTTGCTCGTCGATGACGAAGGCGCACCGCGGGTCGTCGGAGATATCAGCGGATGGCCTTGCTTCGCGCTCTTCACAGACACTGCGTCGTTGACTTTGTGGGACCCACGGGGCGGCCTTGTCAACGTAGTGAAAGGACGCACACTTTTTCCTAATCTGATGCAGCATCGATTTGGTTCGGTTTTTCTGAACCAACATGGGCTACTTGGCGGCGAGTTGTACCGGAATGAAGTGGAGATGCTCGCTAATGCGGCCGTGGGGCGCTCGGTATGAACGCTATCTGTCGATTGAACTAATGTAGGTAGATAGCCGTGAATGCTCAAAATCGACGGTTTAGGACCGGGATTGGGCTGGTACGATCGCGCGTACGAGTATAGAAGTGCGTCCCAGACAACGTCGGCTTCTTGGTGCCATATTGTCTTGCATGTCAGAGGTGAGCCATGGCGGTACACCAGATTAGGAAGGGCTTACGCCTCCCTATCTCAGGTGCTCCTGCTCAGGAGATTTCGGAAAACAAAAGCGTACAGCACGTCGCCGTGCTGGGCGGGGATTTTGTAGGCATGAAGCCTCGGCTAGAGGTCGATGTAGGCGATACCGTCAAGCGCGGTCAATTGCTCTTCACCGACCGAAAGTCGGCCGGTGTACGGCACACGTCCCCTGCGTCAGGGACGGTCAAAGCGATCAATCGCGGATACCGTCGTGCGTTCCTGTCGATCGTCATCGAGTTGAACGAGCGAGAGGTCGCGCGTGATACTTCGGCCGACGATTACGTCAGCTTCGACAGCTACACAGGCGAAGCGCCTGCGGGGCTCGGTCGAGATGCGGTGCGCGATCTGCTCGTCGATTCGGGCATGTGGACATCCTTGCGACAACGTCCGTATGGGCGGGTACCCGCGACCGACACGACCCCACACTCGATTTTTGTGACGGCGACAAACACGGACCCGCTCGCCGCAGATGTTTCGGTGGTGCTTGAAGGCCAGGAAGAGGCTTTCCAAGCCGGTCTGCACGCCATCTCGAAGCTGACTGAAGGCAAAACATACGTCTGTACGGCACCTGGCGCGAAGATCGATACCGGAGATGCGCCGGTACAGGTCGAAGAGTTTGGCGGTCTCCATCCCGCAGGATTGGTTGGCACGCACATTCATACGTTGGACCCGGTACATCGCGCCAAGACGGTCTGGCACCTGCAGGCTGAAGACGTCGTACTGATTGGACTGCTTTTCCAAACAGGGAAGCTTTGGGTGGGACGCATTGTTTCGCTGGGTGGACCAGCGGTCAAAGAACCCCGTCTCATTCGAACACGCATCGGCGCGAGCCTTGAGGAGCTGCTCGACGGCGAACTCGAGGATGGCGAAGCAAGAGTTGTTTCTGGCTCGGTGCTCTCGGGCGACATCGCCATGGGCGCGCAGACCGGATTCCTCGGCCGTTATTCACGCCAAGTTACAGCACTCTTCGAAGGGAGAGAGCGGTATTTCCTTGGGTGGCTGGCGCCGGGACTCGACAAGTTCTCGATAGTCCCGACGTTTTTATCCAAGCTGTTGGGTGTCAAGCGCGACTTCGCGTTGAACACGTCAACCAACGGCTCACACCGCGCCATGGTACCGATCGGTTGCTACGAGCGTGTGTTCCCCTTGGATATTCTCCCGACGTTCTTGTTGCGTGCGCTCGCCGTTGATGACGTCGAGCGCGCTGAAGCGCTCGGGGTTCTTGAACTCGCTGAAGAAGATCTGGCGTTATGCACCGTGGTTTGCCCAGGTAAAGAAGACTGGGGCGCGGCGTTGCGTCGAAACCTCACTACCATCGAATTGGAGGGCTGATGAAGCTCCTCCGTAAGATTCTGGACGACGTCGCTCCTCACTTTGAGAAGGGCGGCAAACTCCATGATTACGAAGCGTTTTACGAAGCGCCTGACACGCTGCTCTTCACACCGAGCAGCGTCTCCAAGGGCAAGTCTCACGTTCGCGATGCTATCGACCTAAAGCGAATGATGATCACCGTGGTGGTCGCGCTCATTCCTTGTGTGTTCATGGCCGTGTACAACACGGGCTATCAGGCCAACCTCGCTATTGCGGGGGGAGCCCAGCCGCTGGACGATTTCAACACTGCTATCTACGGGTTGTTGGGTTTCGCACACGATCCGAGCAGCCTGATCGCATGTTTGGCTTATGGCGCCTGCTACTTCGTTCCCGTATTTCTCGTCACCTTCATTGTTGGCGGTCATATCGAGATGTTGTTCGCGGTTGTGCGTAAGCACGAAGTGAACGAAGGGTTCTTGGTCACCGGGTTCCTCTTTCCGCTGATTTGCCCGCCGACGATTCCGCTTTGGCAAGTCGCCGCAGGTATCGCTTTCGGCGTCATCGTCGGGAAAGAGATCTTTGGCGGGACTGGCATGAACGTCCTCAACCCGGCGTTGACCGGTCGTGCGTTCCTGTTCTTCGCGTACCCGGCTCAGATTTCCGGCGATCAAGTCTGGACGGCGGTCGAGGCTGACGGGTTCTCTGGTGCGACCTGGCTCTCGCGTTCGTTCAATGAGGTCGGAGAGTTCACGACTTCGGTTGCCAGTTTCCCGACTGGCGGCGAGCTCGCTTGGTGGGATGCCTTTGTTGGGTTCATGCCGGGATCGATGGGTGAAACTTCGGCGATCTGTTGCCTTATTGGTGCCGCAGTACTGCTTCTTACTCGCGTTGGCGCGTGGGAGACGATGCTCGCGGTAACCGTTGGAACCGTAGTCACGGCCTTGTTCCTCAACGGGTTTGTAGAAGGCGGTGTCTTCGGTACGAGCGTCGAAAACCCGATGTTCCACGTGCCGTGGTACTGGCACATGGTGCTTGGTGGCTGGGCATTCGGCGCGGTATTTATGGCGACCGATCCGGTTTCATCGGCCTACACAAGTAAAGGCCGGCTTTGGTACGGCTTCCTTATTGGCGTGCTCGTCGTTCTGATTCGCGTGGTCAACCCCGCGTACCCAGAGGGTATGATGCTTGCGATTCTCTTCATGAACTTGTTCGCGCCGTTGTTTGATCACTTTGTGGTTCAAGCGAATATTAAGCGGAGGAACGCACGCTATGCAGCATAATGCGACTTATACGATTGGCTTTGCGGCAGTCGTTTGTCTTGTATGCGGGATCTTCGTGTCCAACGCAGCCGTTGCGCTGCGCGACAAGCAAGAAGCCAACAAGCTCCTCGACCGACAGAAGAAGGTGCTTGTAGTGGCGGGCTTGATGGAGGAGGGCGAAAAGCTCGAGACCACCGAGATTCAGACGCGCTTTAATAAAGATATCGTCGCCAAGATCGTGGACATGCGCACTGGCGAGTACAGTACGGATGTTGATCCGTCGACCTACGACCAGCGCAAAGCGACCAAAGATCCCGAGCAGTCGGCACCGACCGAGTCGAACAAGGCTAAGGTCGCGACGCTCGAGAACTACGCCACCGTTTATGAAGTGAGCGACCAAGCGGGGCAGCTCAGTAAGATCATCCTCCCGGTGCGTGGCGCGGGCCTGTGGTCGACGCTCTGGGGTTACCTCGCGGTATCAAAAGATGGCGAGGGTGGAGAGGCCTGGAACACTATAGAGGGCATCACTTTCTACGAGCACGCAGAGACACCTGGGCTTGGTGGTGAGGTCGATAACCCCAGCTGGAAAGAACAGTGGAAGGGGCGAAAGATCTACGACGACGCGACTTTCGAGAACGTCGCTATCAACGTCAAGAAGGGTAAAGCCGGCACTGTTGAAGACGCGCCGTACGAAGTGGACGGCCTTTCTGGTGCTACAATCACCGCAAACGGCGTGACGTACACGATGCAGTTTTGGATGGGGGACCGCGCGTTTGGTCCGTTCCTTGAGAACCTGAGGGGAGGGTAAAGCGAATGACTACAGCAGTAGCTACAGGCATCGCAGTGACCGATATCGCCTTTCAAGGTGAAGAGAAGAAGTCGTTTAAACCGCCGGTGCTGTATTCCAAGCAGCATCGAGAAGCGTTGATCGATCCACTTTTCAACAACAACCCGATCGCCCTTCAAGTCCTAGGGATTTGTTCGGCGCTCGCGGTCACGACTAAGTTGGAGCCGTCGCTCGTGATGTGCGCGGCGTTGACAGCCGTTTTGGTGTGTTCGAACGTGCTCGTAAGTCTCATTCGAAATCACATACCCGGAAGTATTCGCATCGTCGTGCAGCTTACGATCATTGCGTCACTGGTCATTTTGACGGACGAAGTGCTCAAGGCGTTTCTATTCGATGTCAGCAAGCAGCTTTCGGTGTTCGTTGGATTGATCATCACCAACTGTATTGTCATGGGCCGCGCAGAGGCCTACGCGATGCAAAATGGTCCGATACTGTCCTTTTATGACGGGCTTGGAAACGCGCTGGGCTACAGCTTACTGCTCGTTTATTGCGCGTTCTTTAGGGAGCTTTTGGGTTCAGGCAAACTGCTCGGGATTCAGCTGCTTACGCCTTACACGGAAGGCGGCTGGTACTACCCGAACGGGCTGATGGTTTTGGCACCCGGAGCGTTCTTTTTGATCGGCTTCTTTATCTGGGGTCTGCGGACCTGGAAGCCCGATCAGGTGGAGGAGTCGTAGGATGGAAGCTCTACTTGCACTCGGTGTGAAGTCCATCTTTGTCGAGAACATGGCGCTAGCATTCTTCCTTGGAATGTGTACGTTCATCGCGGTCTCGAAGAAGGTAGAAACCGCCATCGGCTTGGGTGGCGCTGTCATCTTCGTTGTGGCTGTGACGCTGCCCATCAACAACTTGCTTTATGTCTACCTCCTCAACGAAGGCGCGATGGCTTGGTTGCATCCGTCGCTCGCAGAGGTCGACTTACGCTTCTTGAAACTCTTGGTATTCATCGGCTCTATCGCTGCCGCCGTGCAGGTGGTGGAGATGACCCTCGATCGCTACTCGCCCACGCTCTACAACGCGCTCGGTGTGTTCTTGCCGCTTATCGCGGTGAACTGCGCGATCCTCGGAGGCTCCTTGTTCATGGTGGAGCGTGACTACAACTTCACAGAGAGCGTCGTCTTCGGACTTGGCTCGGGTATTGGTTGGGCCTTGGCGGTGATTGCACTGGCCGCCATTCGAGAGAAGATGAGGTATTCCAATGTGCCCTCGGGTCTCCGCGGCCTCGGCATGACGTTCGTAGTGACCGGTTTGATGGCGATTGGCTTTATGGCCTTCGCCGGAATCCAACTTTAGGCCCACGACGGGAGGCGGGAAATGGAAATCGTACTCGGCGTGGTGATGTTCACGGCAATCATTGTCGGTTTTGTGATCATCCTGATGGGCGCCAAGGCCAAACTTGTCCCAGATCGTGATGTAAGCATCGTCATTAATGGCGATCCTGCAAACACTATCGCGGCCAAAGCAGGCTCTAATCTCCTCAACGTTCTCGCAGAGAACAAGATCTTCATTCCTTCCGCGTGTGGCGGTATGGGCAGCTGCGGCGTCTGTAAGGTCCACATACATGAAGGTGGTGGCGCGATGCTGCCCACTGAGAAGGGCTTCATTAACCGCGGCGAAG
>Ga0163179_10003376_pt1 | contig 10863 bp, 11 predicted proteins | sample AtlANTMetagenome_FD_109643 | JGI IMG/M metagenome (GOLD analysis project Ga0163179, IMG submission 109643) | Marine eukaryotic phytoplankton communities from the Atlantic Ocean - Atlantic ANT 2 Metagenome | ecosystem: Environmental > Aquatic > Marine > Oceanic | place: North Atlantic Ocean... | reverse complement strand
AGTTAAATCACCTTTCTTAAAATCTTTTAGATTCTTTACCACTTGTGAACTACCAACTTTACCTATGTGAAAACCACCAGCACTAACTCCTAATTCAATTTCACCTACCCTACTAATGTATACTGGTAGAACAGCTGAACCTCTTTTGACTGGTTTACCACCTATGTCTACTTTGTTACTCGACTTAACTGTATAGAATCCACCCCACGCACCATTATGAAAACTCTGTTTCATACGGTCATATTTTATCACTTTTATTCCAGCCTGCTTAAAAACTTTATCCATATATTTTTTAAAATCACTTTTAGGATCAAAATACATTTCTTCATTTACGGATTCCATACCAAGATGACTTATCTTACCCATACCTGATTTACTTTTAAGTCTAATTGGTTCTTTTGCTTTTTGTTTTAAATCAATACCAAATCTTTTCTTGATATTCTGTAAGGATTTTGGATTTATCTTGTCGATGTTTATTGCCAATAGTTTTTTATTTGAAGTTAGTTTAAAATCATATCTTGGACTTAAATCAAGAACATGAGCTAAATACAATCCCAAATCCTTAAATTTTTTCTTACTTAAATCCTTAGAGTATACATGAGCCATATTGACTTCATTTACGGATTCCTTCATCATCTTCTTTAATAGTTTTTTCTTAAAAGCTTTGACTTTTTTGTCATCCATAGCTGCTAAAGCTCCACCAGTCAATACATCGGCTAGCATATCTAAAGCTTTTTTAGAACCGTGGTCTTTAACCAAATCCTTATATGCATCTTTGATAGACATTTCTCTTTCATTTACGGATTCCTTCATACCTAATTTTTTAAGTATTTTCTCCATATCCTTAACAGAGTCTATATCAGGTATTTTAATCTTTGGTTGTCTTTTTCTATAATCGTGATAAGACATAGCAATCTGACCTATTTTTTGGTTAGGAACTCTTGGCATCTTTCCTTTTAAAAACTTTACAACCTTGTTGAAATCTGCAGTTTTATTATGGTCATAGTTTTTAACACCAGCTTCTTTATTGATGTTTCTAAGTAGATTTAATGCTAAAGATTCTAACTTACCTTCACTTACCGATTCTTTCATCTTATCTTTGGTCTTTTCGATTACCTTTATATTTTTGGTAAAATAATCTGCTAATCCTCTGTCTTTTTTCTGTAACTTGTTTCTTAATTCTTTCAACCTATTTACAACAATTGTTAATTTAAATTTTTCACCTCTGTTATCCGTACCACGAAACTCATTACTACCAGTTCTGGCGTCCCTTTCTACTGCCTTTTTAACACGACCATAATTTTGGTCAAAGAATCTTCTCAACATAGCCATTCTTTGTTTTATGATTTTATCACCAATATCTTCTTTCTTTAACCTACTCTTTTCTGCTCTACCTCTATTTTTAGATTGTGCTTCGAATCCCACTATCTTTCCCCCTTTGTGTGAGGCGTCTTTACCATCACCATTTCCATAAGTACCTTTCTTTCTATTGTACTTATTTAATTCAGCTCTGTATTTTTTTGCCTTAGTAGAAGATTGAAATTTTTTATACTCATCTTTGTAATCTCTCTTGGCAGACTCACCTAACTTACTCATCCATTCTAATCCAGGAACTACTATATCTTCAACATCACCCTTTACATTATTTTTAAATTTTTTCTTCATCTTTTTATAAAAGGCCTTTCTTTCTTTTTCATAATCATCCACTACCTTTTGTAATCGAGGTGGTAACTCACCTGTCTTTTTGAATAATTCTCTTTCTTTTTTTACTTCGGCCGGAGTCAAACTTTCACCTAATTGAAATTGATTCTCAATATCACTATCACCACTTATGGCAAGTTCATTTCGAATCATATCTCTTATATATTCTTTCATACGATTTTTATAATCGTCCATAGGTTCTTCCTCATGTTTCACCCAAACTGGATGTTCTTCACCACTATATGGTCAAGTATGATGACCGTCTTTCATTAATTTAATTCTGTCCAATCTTGTGGATTGGAATATCGTGATTTATAATACCACTGTTTTTCTTTGAGGTTATAAATGTAAGCGTATTCCTCACCACTATCAAATTTTACCTTGTCTCTATTACCCCAATTACTCGTCATGTTTCCCTTTTCACCTCTGTCTCTACCATAAAATACAGTTACATCTTTATCAGGTTTTTCAAAGGAATGGTCTTTACTACCTTTGATTTTTGATCCAATTGTAGAAATACCAGCCTTACCGAGTTTTAAAAGTTGTTTAACTTTGGCTGGATTATTGTAATACTTTTTCAAGTGTTTACCTGCCCATTCAGGATAACCATCATAATGTCCGTATGTGGACAAAATTTTACCATTACCACCTTCGATTCCAACTAACCAACGAGTTCCTTCAGTAATTACACTTTTTACTTCTTCTTTAATAATTTTTCTAAGTACTTGTTCTATTACTTTATTTTTGTTGTTCTTTATGTAGTGTTTAACTTCTTTACGAGTTAATTCTTTTTTAGACTCTTTAACGGATTCTTTAATCTTTTGTAGTATCTTTGGATCTTCATCACCAAACATATCAATCAAAGTATCTTGTATCTCACCTCGTGAGTATCTCATTTGTTTGAATTGTCTTTTGGAATTATCAATTGCTTGAAATATTGGTGAGTAACCTTTTTGTTTTAATAATTTCTTTACAGCAGGTCTCATTCGTGTAACTTCTTTTTTCAGTTCTTTACCAGTTCTTGCGAATTTTTTCCTTCTTCTTCTTTCAGCTTCAGGATCGTAAAACATAGGATCATTTGGATTCATACCTTTTGGATTATATGGGTCTTGTCCATCTTCTGCGTCTGCTGCAAATCTTGCATCTCTATCCATATCATCCGCTTCATCGTCTGCCGCCCTATTCATATCTGCAGAATCATCACTTCCATCACCATCAACCTGTGTTTTACTATCTTCTGGTGTCTTTTCAAAATCATCCTTATTAACCGAATGTTCTCCGGTAGGATCGTATCCAGTTTGCCAATAATGAGCTTTATCACCAGGAAATGCCACACCCTTTCTTGTCTGTATAGGTGATGTTACCATTGGATTTTCTTTTGCCATCTTTTCAGCATTAGCTATAGCAGATTTTTTTGCCTTTTCGTATTCAGGATTTGGTTTTTCTTTTGGTTCATCATTTGATTTTTTCTTATCTGATACTTTTTTCTGTATTTGCTGAACTTTTTTCTGACCAATTTTTTTTAGATTAGGATCTTTACTTGCAAGTGCAGAACCAAGTTGAACATCTTGTTTTGTTTTTGGATTCTGTACCGTTATCTTTTTAAGCAAATCTTTTATTTTACTACCAATTGGCATTTTATCTCTCCTATAATCCTTTTTTAACTATACGGACATACTTCATCAATTCGTTTGGTTCGATATTAAGATTAGAAATTACTTGTCCCATAATAGCCAATTTTTTCCTTCGATTTAAATTACCTTTTTGTAAAGCATTTATGAATTTCTCCATAAATCTTCTTATTTGTGATGGAATTGGTGCGTCGAAAGCATCTTTTTCTTCCTCGTTTAAATCTTCATCAAGACGAAACTCTCTCCACTTCTTTTCCATTTTCATTTGTTGTTTTGAATTCATTCCCATTTTTATTCTCCACTATGTTGGATTTCTGTTTCCAAAAATCTTTGTAATACACTTCTATTATAAAGTGAACTTAATATATTCTTTACATTACCCTTTTTAGCATCTTTATAAACCTCATAGGTAATCCTTTCAATACTTTTTTGTAATTGTTTTCTCGTCATCACACCATACCCTTGAATCTGTACTTTAGCATCCAATGGTGTTTCTACACCTTTTTTTGGTGGAGTTAGTTTTGCCTCACGAACATTCCTTAATAATGACTTTAAACTAATCATTAACTTCTGTCTTTACTACGATATTTCTTTAAAATTTTATCCCATACTTTATAAGAATTTTCTATGTCCTTTACTGCAGAATTGAGCTTCTTTCCTATTTTTTCCATATGTGAGTGAAATTCTTTTGTTACATCATCATAAAGTCTTCTATCATTCCAATCATACATATCGGATTCTCTTGGGCCGTAATCATTAAATCTCTCTAACTGGTCAAATATTTTTCCCCAATCTCTATAATAATAGGATACATCATCTGATTTTTTAAACTGAGGTATTGAAACTTCTTTAATAGGTTCTTTAGAATCTTGGTGTTGTTTCATCACACTATCTAATGTGGGTAATGATTTACCAAACTCTCTGTTGAGATACTTACTTTCTTTTAATAAATCTTTTAATTTTTTCATTAGCCCTCTCTGATTATGTCGTTTATAATACTCTCTACCTTACAATACTTCCCACAGGTTCTTCCTTCAGGTATGACTTCATTTCCCACACTTTCTTTCAATGGATATAAAAAAGCTCCGTGTGTAGATGGATTGGATACAAAGTCGAATGCTATCAATTCAAAATCTTGTCCAACTTTTTGTCCATCACCCTCACTCATAGGTTCAACTGAACCCATACCACGAGAAGAGATACCAAGTTTGATACCTGCTTTGAATAATTCTTTTAATATGTTACCACTTGGTGTTCCCAATACTTCAACAGTTCCGACTAAGTTCTGACCTTCCCAATGCATCTCTGTTACATTGTGTGATACATTTTGTAGGTTCACCACAGAACTTTCAGGATGATCTAATTCACCCATAGCTCTTTTTTGAGTCACAAACTCTTGTGTGTATTTTTTACTCTCTCGTTCTAATATCTCACGAGGATACACTCGACCATTTTGATTTTTTGCTTCTGCCCTTTGTAAAACACCATGAACCACTAATTTACCACCATTTTGTGAAATGGATTCGTTTATTTGTTCAGTTGTTACTTCAAAAGGTATGTAATCTACTATTAAGTTCTTCATTATCTTTTTCTCATTTTAATTTTTTTCTTACGAGGGAAAACCTTAACTTTGGCATCATAAGGATTATCTCTTGGGTCACCTTGTATATTCATATCCACCAATGGTTCTTTATTTAAAGCTATATCAATAAGAAGTGTAGGATCATATCCAGGTGCTCCTGATTCCTCATCAATATCAATAGTTATCACACCCCACCTTGTAGTGAATGATTTTTTTGCCAAAGCTTCTTTGAGTGGTTTCTTGGATTCTTCCTGTTGATGTTTTTCCATCACACTATCTAATGTAGGTAATTTCTCTCCAAACTCTCGTTTGAGATATTTACTTTCTTTTACAAGGTCTTTTAGTTTCATTAACTTTTCCTCATCATGATTTCGTGTCTCAATTCTTGAAGTTTTTTAATCCAACTATCAAGCTTGACAATCATATAGTTCTTGTCCACATCTTTCTTATGTATTTCAGTATGCCATCTTTTTAACAAAGTGGATATACTGAACAAAGAATCCATGTAGGACTTTTTGTTTTCATCAAATGTCATGGGATTACTTACTGAAGCTGTCCGACTTTTCCTGCTAGTTTTACTAACCTCTCACTAATTTTTTTAAGTGCTTTATGTGTGTTCTTCCAGTAATCCCTTGAATCGACATTCAATTCGGTCTTTAACCTTAAATTCATATCGATTGTTTTTTCTAAACCTTTTAATCCATCACGAGTTTCTCGCATTGCCATTCCAATTTTTTGTCTTGGTGTTAATGCGTCGTCATTACGAAAATCGTGATATCTACCCTCGTTTATACCAGGATTTTTTTGTGTTCCATTATTCCAGCTTTTAATTAATTCAAGAAATGGACTCATATGTTTTTTGTACATTTTTAAAATAATTTTTTCGTCTGTTCTATCACCTCGTATTTTAGTCGCCATTTTAGCTAAAACAATAACTTCTCGTTCAAATTTCTTAACTGATTTAAAGAAATTATCAGTTAATTGTTGGGCATATTGTTTTTTACCTTCATTTACGGATTCTTTTCTTAACTTTGGGTCATCGGCAAGTTCATTGTCCGTACCGATAGTGGGGTCATATGAACCACCACTATATCCGGCCTTCTTTTTTCTTTTGCCTTTTTTATTTGAACCTGCGAAAGAATGGGGAGTTTTGTAGGATGCGTTACCTACAGAGGCTCCTGTTGTGGCCTCTTCTAGCTCCTTTTTGATGAGCTCCTTAATGAAATCACGAAGTCTATTTTGTGTTGACATTCTTGAGCTCCTTAATGAGTTCATAGTATCTCATTAAAGAAACAACTTGATTGTCTTTTACTATTCTACCTTTGGATAATTTAGATATTTGATTTACTGCTTCGGTTAACTTGATTCGTGTAATATCATCATCTATTTTAGGTAGTTGGTTATTCAGAATCTTAGATATTTTTTTAGCTTCTGAATCGACAAACTCTCTCAAAGAATTAGTATTAGAGATATTATTTATATATTCTTTTAAGAGATTTTTTTGTTCCTTACTGAGATTTTTGTATTTTGTATTGAAATTATCAACCATTAGTTGATAAGATAATAATCTTAAATCTTTATCTTGACCTTTAAATTCTTTTATTACCTCTTTTTCTTGAGTTTGTTTTTGTACTTTTTTACCGGTAATATGTTCTAATATAGTAAAGTTACCATCAACTTCATCTAACGGATTCATCATACTACTTGATTGTGAGGTAAATAGTTTATAGATTGAAGCATAAACCTTATAATTTGGTATACGAGACCTAAAAAAATCTTCGGTCTTATAACTCTCACTTATTGATTTGATTAAGTTATACTTTTCATTTTTGAGTCTTTTGGTATTGATTTTATTATAAGACTTCAACACGGCCTCAATTAGTCGTTGTGCCCTTGCACTTGAATTGTAGTTTGTCTTTATTAAAACCTGATACAATTGGTTTTCCTTACCAATTTCTGTTTTTTCATTAAAAAATTTCTTTAATAATGATATGGATTTATTTTTATTGCCATCAGAAATAACATCTTGAGTGATTTGTCTTGATATCAACTCAAAAAGTATGCCTGTATTTTTAATTTTTGAGTGTTTAACTCTATTATTCATCTTATACTCCAATACTTACAATATCTCTTTATATAAATATAAAAACTTCTAATAATTAGTCGTTTTTGTTATCATTAAGAGTTTTTACATCATCAGAATACTCTTTTTCAACATCTAAGGTCTCTTCCAATAATTTTCTGTCATTAATATTTAACTTTTTTAAATCTTTTTTCATCGCGTCATAGTGAGAAAGTGCTATTCCATATTGTTTTCTTCTGTCGTGACTACCCAACGGGTCTCTACCACGAGCTCCACTATCCTTACCAAATTTATTTCCTTCCTTTGGTCTACCACCGATTTCTTTACCTGACCTACCAATGTTTGCTGCCTGACCAAGTGCTTCAGCATCTTCAGGACTTACATCAGGTTCTCCACCTTCTCCACCCATACCATCACCACCCATCATGGCTCCTTGTGTACCCACGGCTTCACCACTTTTAACTGGATCATTACCTTCTTGTTCAATTTGGTCGTGTCTGAACTTTCTTTTTTGGTCACGGATAATCTGTAATCTCATTTCTTTCTTTTCTTCTTCTGTAAACTTAAATACATTATCATATACCCATTCGGTAGATGCTATTTTAGAATCTATCATAGATTGACCAAGAGATTGTTTTGAATTCCATAATTCAATCTTTTCCTCTTCATAAATCTTAGATGGGTTTGTTAATGATAAATCAAAATTTACTAAATCTTCATCGGTATATCCTTGTGAGTATAAATGAACTATACCAATCTTAGTCAACTCACTAACTACAATTCTCTGTATTCTTTCAATCGTTCTAGCAAACCTTACATCTTCTGCTGCTAATGTAGCCTTACTACCAAGTGATTCCTCATATCCCAAGAAAGCTTTAGGAACTTTAAGTGCGGCTAAAAGTTTATTTCTTAGATATTCTATATCTTCAACTGAATCATAATTTAATCCTGCCAAACTCTCTATCTGAGTTCCACTATCTCCACCACGAACAGGTAAGAAAAAATCCTCTGTTAGATTTTGTATATTATATTTTAAATTATAGTCACCTGTGCTTTCATCCATAACAGGAGCCTTCTTCATCTTGTTGATAATCTTTTGCATAAAGTTTTCGACTTCTGCTGGTGGAATGTTTCCAATATCAATCTTAAACACTCTCTTTTCAGGTGCTCTCATAATACGATGTATTAACATAGCATCTTCCATAAGACTTAATTGTTTCCAAATCTTACGACCACCTTCAATCATACCTTTACCATAAGGTACAAAATTACTATCACCTAATAATCTAAAGTGTGCTACTTCATAATTTTGAAATTCCTTTTCGGTTCTATTATATGAATGTCTGTTATCACCATCTTCTACTGAAAAAGTCACCATATAAGGTTCTGACGGATCCTGACCTTCGATACGAGTAACATCATATGCAGATAATGGAACTACATTTGTAACACCATACTTTTCCTTAACATCTAAATATAAATAAAAATCTCCATATTTACATAAGTTACGAACCCACGGCCATAGATTAAACTCTATGTTCAAAATATCATAGTATAAATTTCTTAAAATATCATGTATGTTTTCATTATCAGATTGGATAGTTAATACATCTCCATATTCTGACCTCATAGTTGATTCATCTGCATAAATATCAAGAGCACTTGAGACTATAGCATCGTTATCCATTTCTTCATAATCTCTAAACAGACCAATTCTCTGTGCCTGAAATGAAATCTGTTGAGATTTTCCGTAACCACCAGATGCTAAATTACTATATAATCTCGAATATCTATCAACAAGATTATCCTTAGACATCTGTTGAACTTTATTTGTATCGGCAACTTTAAGTTTTTTACCACCTGCATGTCTTACTATTACATTTGTGGAAAATAATCTTCTTAATCTTGCTCTTAATTTGGACTCTGCCATTTTATCCTCTTATTATTTTATTAACCAAGTTAAATCTTCTTGTTCATTACCAACATCCATCTTCCAAGAATCATTTTTGTTATCGTCTGCTGTATAAACCATATCATAATCTAACATTTTATTTAATACATTTTTTTGTAGGGCTATTCCTTCCGCTCTTAATCTAAGAGCAGTATCTCTTACCCATAGACCAATTGATAAGGACATTGCCAAATCATCATTGTATCCTACCATTGCTTCTGCTCTTGAATTATTCCATATAAATACAAATAACTCATCAATTAATCTTGAAGAATGTACAATTACTGCCTTTTCTCTGAAATATTCTTCTAATTTTGCAATTACTAATGGTCGTGTTTTCATAGTCATACTAAATCCAGGAACCATCTGTCTTTCAGAATTTCTATATCGGTTTGTTACTTGTCTTGAAACATCAACATACCTTAAATCTTTACTTGTATAAAATAGGTTTTCGTATTCCCTATCAATTACTTGTTGAATAGCCGCCCAACCAATACTTGAATTCTCAATCACAAGTAGTGCGTTGTTGTATTCTACGGAGGTATTCATACATAAATTACCAAAATCTTTTGTGGACATCTTTCCTTTATATTCTGCTACCTGTTCCATACTATCAACATCAATCACATGAAATGCAGAAAAGTCTTGTCCATCACCACGAGCTACATCAGCGGCAACTACATAATCTTTCGTATAATTTGGTTGTTTCCAAATCCATAAGTTACTATCGATTCCCCTCTTTTCAATAGGTTCTTCAATGTGTGTGTTTTTATACTCTTCTAAAATTCTTGGATCAATCACACCTTGACCAGAAGTGATGAAGTCACAATCACATTCTTGTGCTGCTCCACTCGGTCCTAATAACTTATCTTGTTCATCTCTCCAATCTTGTTCTCTATCAGGATGAACCGTCCAATGAAGTTTAATCATATTCCAATCATTCTCACCTTCTTCAGCACCTACCCAAGTTTTATGAAACCAATTACCAACACCATTCGGTGTGGATAGTGCTATACATTGTCCACCAGTAGATAATGTACTTTGTGCAGCAGTCCATATTGTATCAATCTTATCGATAAATGCTGCCTCATCAATAACGAGTAGAGATAGTGCCTCTGAACGACCTGCATCTTCGGTACTTGATATCGCCTTTACTTGAGAACCATTTGAATATCTAAGTGATAATTTATTGTCCTCAACACACTTTGACCTTACCCAACTCGGTAAGTTTGCGTGCATCACTCGAATCTTTGTAACTAAGTTTTTAGCTGTATCTTGTTTGGTAGCAATTACCAATATATTTTTATCTGTTTGAAATGTCATCATCCATAATGCGTATCCTGCAGTTAATGTGGATATACCTAACTGACGAGCCTTTAAGATGACATTATAATTATTTTCTTTAAAATCTTTAAGGGAAGCCTCTTGAAATGGATATAGGGCAAAAGGAACTTTACCTTTGAGTGGATGTTGAATCACTGCATACTTCTTTAAGAAATACACAGGATCGACTGCACATTTTAAATACTCTTGTTTGATTACCTCTTTGATTTTAGCTTCAGACATTTATCTCAAGACATATATTACACCAGTAGCACCGATTGCTACTTTTTTAACTCCAATCGGATAAAATGTACCTGCCAATAATCCATCAGCATCAATTGTTCCACCATTTGAGCAATGAATAACAACATTACTTGCGTTTCCTACAAGAAATGCTCGTCCTTCATTTGAACCACTAAAAGCTACGGTTGTACTTGAAGCCACTGTTGTCGAGTTATTGTAAGTACCGAGATTACCTCTTACACTTGGGGGTGTTCTACCGACTATTCCCATTATTTTCTCCTATATATATGTATATAATTATTACTATTTTGAAAACTTACGAAGGAATTTGACTGCATCATCTACATCT
>Ga0163179_10003374_pt1 | contig 10870 bp, 12 predicted proteins | sample AtlANTMetagenome_FD_109643 | JGI IMG/M metagenome (GOLD analysis project Ga0163179, IMG submission 109643) | Marine eukaryotic phytoplankton communities from the Atlantic Ocean - Atlantic ANT 2 Metagenome | ecosystem: Environmental > Aquatic > Marine > Oceanic | place: North Atlantic Ocean... | reverse complement strand
CTTATATCGTAGGGGGTATTGATTTGAGTCAGACCGCCTGTGAGGAAGGCGACGCGGTATTGGCCTCGATCCTCGTACACGATGCGGACGGCCAGGAGATTTCGTATGCCTGGTCCGGCGATGAAGGCATGACGATTGAGCCCGCGAGTGGCGCTTCTACGGTGACCGTGACGTGTCCCGTTATCGACGTGACGTCAGATGTTGAGTTCAAGAGTTTGTACGTACTCGCGGACGATGAAGATGGTCATCAGGTTTGGGCCTTCGATGATCTTGTGGTGTACCCGTCAAGCCGCCTTTACCTCGACTACCGCAAGGCGGTGCCGAGCAGTGGTTGTAGCGCCACGCCGCTTACTGACGCAGGCTCTCGTGCGATGCTCGCGGTGTTCGGACTCTTGGGCTTCGTCGGGTTCAGAAGACGGTTTTCTGCTTGAGCCGCTGAGGCGTTTACGTCTCGATCATTGGGGTGTTTGCGTCGCAGATAGGGGCACCCGTGCGCGCAGTGCTCCGCATATCCGGTGGTAAGCAGACTGCTGAAACGCCACACGTCGCGGCGATATGGATGAGGACTGGCCTCTTCGGCACGGATCCTGCAAACTGATACCCGTAGGAATCGGGAGGTCGTGTTGCGTCGTCGTTTGCAAAATCGTCGGGGACAGGGAGCTGTTGAGCTCGCGATTATGTTGCCGCTCTTGTTTGCGCTCGCTTTCGCTGTGATCGAGTTCGCGTTCTATTTTGGCGTGATCTCCTGGGATGTACACGCGGCGTATTCTGGCGCGAGAGCCGCGCAGGTGGGAGAGGACCCCGGTGAGGTCGGAGATTTGCTCTTGGACGGCAATGTCACCAAGAACGCATCGATCTCTGAAGGTTTCGGCTCGGTGACGGTGGAGCAGCCCTGGAGGACCGACCTCCCCTTTGTAAACCAACTCGTGGAAAGCACTGACTTCCGCGTCACGGCGACGCTTGGTTACGAGGAATCCGCCTACGAAGATCAAATTTACACGCGTTCTGACAACAACATGAATTGAAGCGATGCGCTTAAAAGAATCCTCGGTATTGAAGCAGTTTGGTCGTCGGCTTTGGGCTGTTCGCCGCCAGCGCCGTGGTCAGGCAGCGGTTTTGGCCGCTGCGCTTTTCTTTACTTTGGTGATCTTCGGCGCGATGTCTACCAATCTGGGCATGCTGGTCAACGATAAGATCCGGATGCAAAATACGGCGGATCTCGCCACGTACACCGTCGCGATGCGTGAGGCCGAGGTGCTCAACGAACTCACGCTGGTCAACAGGGAGATCTTGAATCTCGTTGGTGAGTGTCGTGATCAGCTGATGGCGGGAACGCCCTGGTCTGACTGCTTGTGCCAAGAGCGCTCGCCCGCTGCGGACGCGATAATCGCCGCCTGTCAGAGCGCTCTGGATCCCTTGATCTTGTCCTTCGTTCAGTTGGCGGAGTACAGCTCTTCGGTCGCGCCCGCACTTGAAGATGGGCGCTCCGTCGCAGAGGCCAACTTCGAGGGTACGGGCGACTATGCCTACTTTATGGAGCAGGAACCGGGCTCTCCGACGTTCGAGGGGTCGTACTACATCAATTACGAGACCAACCTCGCGGGCGGCGGCACGTACCCTGCTATCGCCAACTATCAGAACGTTACTGTCACCTTGAACTACATGCACATGACGTTCTGTGTGTTCTGTACGGTGCCGCTGATTTACTACCCGCAGACCGATGTGTCAGCCTGGTTTTATAAGACCACCGACGATCCCGAGATTTGGGTGGCAGGTCGCGTCAAAGGCACGCCGAAGAAGCGGTTTTTGGACATCGACTACGGCAGCTTTCCTGACGGCGGCTTTTTTGGGGCGAGCAGTACAGGGGGCGATGACACGCTGTGGGCGTACTCGGTCGCCAAGCCCTTTGAAGGGAGTGTGGGGCCCTCACACTCTTCCATCTCGGGCAGTGATCGGACTGGAGAGTGGACGAATGGTCAGATCTATGTGTCTCATACGACGTTCGGGAAAGACTATGACGCGCTTGGCTTCATGGATGAATATCGTGCGCGTCTCGCGGGGATGAATGAGAATCTGGCGGGTGGCGCGACGCCCACTACGCTCGCTTCGATGGATGGGCTCAACGAGGGCAAGTCCTGGAATACCTCGTATTTCAAGCACTAGGTTTTAGATGAGAAGATCAGAAAAGTCAGCACTTCATCGAAGCGATCGCTCGGGTCAGTCCGTGGTCGAGACGATGCTTGCGGTGCCACTGTTCATCATGATCTTTATGTCGATGTACTACTTGTGGAGTATCTGTTTCGCGGCTCAAAACTCGCATATTCGCGCGCGAGAGTATGTACTGCATGGTGAATTTTACAAGACCTCGCCGTATCAGACGTCGGGCTCAACCGTCTTCGATGATGGCACCGGCAACTACCTGAAGGCGTATGGGCTGGGCTCGCGATCAGCGACCTCGTCTGATTCATCAATCCCAGGAATGGCGGGCTACGGCGTTCAGACTGTCACGGTGACGGCTGGTGTTGGTACGTCGTTTACCTCAAGCGCTGGCTATGGTGCGGGGTCTGCTGCGGCCGAGTACAACGCTGGAGTGAACGAGAACTTCGACTACGGCGACTTCAATCCGGGCACGCTGCCAGAACTCCCGTAGAGTCCGTTTGGCCGGCCTTTACGCCATGGCGTACCGAGACAGGATCGCGGCAGTAGCAGTTTCAGCGCGCAGGACGTACGGTCCTAGGCCCACGGGTTCAAAGCCCGCCGTTTCCGCTGCGTCGATCTCCTTTGGCGTCAAGCCGCCTTCAGGTCCTACGAGCAAGGCTACCCCCGAGGATTGAGCGGTTGTTGCTGCTGGAGTTCCCGGCACACCTACTAGTCGGTGTGCCGGGAGATCGCCGCGCGCCATTACGGCGGCGAAGGGCTGGACAGATTCGAGCTCCGGTAAGTCGGCCCGCCCGGATTGTGCTGCCGCACTCTCCATGATGCGGGTCCAACGTTCGGCACGGTCGCCTTTGGCGACACATCGGTCGGTGAGCACCGGGATGATCTTTGTGACGCCTAATTCGGTCGCCATCCGTACAGCCCGCTCGAAAGCCTGTCCTTTACAGATCGCCTGGAGGAGCACGATTTCACACGTCGCGCTTGTGGTGACAGGTGTGGTTTTACCCTCCACGATCGCGTGGTCTCCGTCTACCCCAACGAGTTCAGCGCTACATGCGTTTCCATCGCCGTCGAAAAGGGTCACAGTCTCACCGCGTGGCACCATGAGCACATGCAGCAGATGATGGCTCGCTTCCTTGTCGAGGTTTGTGCGCTCACCGACCCGTGGCAGTTTGTGGGTCCTGAAACGTCGGCTCATACCCGACTCCAGTGCAGGCACACCCATTCGCCGTCATCGATTTGCTCGTCGAGTTGCAAGGGAGAGAGTGCCTCGATCACCATTGGGGCTTTGGCACTTAATATACCCGCGCAAATGAGACGGTTTTCGGTCACCCTGATGAGTTCGGGAGCGAGTTTCACCAGCACTTCTGCGAACAGGTTCGCGGTCACAAGATCAAACGTCCCTTGTATTCGGTGCAGCGGTATCGTAGAAAACTCGCAAGCCGCGTCATTTCTTGCCGCGTTTTCGTAGGCGGCCTCTACCGCTTGTGGATCGGTGTCGATGCCTTCAGCCCGCATTCCGAAGTGAGTTCCCGTGATAGCGAGGATACCCGACCCTGTGCCGACGTCCAACAAAGCGCCATCGGGTTGAGCGTATCTTGCGACGGCTTTTAGGCATTCGCGTGTAGAGGGGTGGTCGCCTGTACCGAAGGCCATCGCCGGCTCGATAATTATAGCGCCTTGCGGTGCATTCCAAGGTGGGGCCACGGTCAGTCCAGGGGCGATCTCCTGCGGTACAAAGCGTTCACGCCACAGCTCTTCCCAGTCTCCTTCTCGGATGACATCGGCTTCAAATTCCAGATGTGGTCGCTCATTTAGCGCGGTCGACAAACTGGTGAGTCGTTCGGTGCTTTGTGCATCGAGGTCAAAGTAGGCGATTAATTCCACACGCTCGGGCGGTGGAGGAGGTGGGCCTTCATCCCAGGGCTGCCTTGGAGGCGGGACCTCCCCCAATGGGCGTTCTTCCAGTCCGGTTGGCTCAAGGTTTTGAAGTCGATCACAGACCCACCGAAGGTCCTCACGATCGACGGCGATACGAACGCGTTGCCAGGCTTGTGCGCTCACCGTTCTGTCCGTCAATGTACGTGGGGCTCGGCGGCTTCGGGTTCGGGTAAGGACACACCACTTTGGTGCGCGTTGACCAGCGCGGAGATCTTCGCGGATTCAGGCCGAACTTTGATCCAGGTCTCGCCGTGTGTTCCTTTCATGAACAGTGCCGGGGTACCGTGAACGTCTGCTCGCTTCGCGTGGACGATGTCATCACGCACCGCGCGCAAGCTCCGATCGTCGGTCAGACACTCGCTCAAGGCGTCAGTGTCCAGTCCGACCTGTTTGGCCATGAACGAGATGTCTGTCGGTGACAGGTATTTTTGGTTCTTGAACATCTTCGATGACAGATCCCAGAACAAGCCTTGTTCGCCCGCGCACTCTGCAGCCCGCGCGGCGCCACAGGCGTGCTCGTGCCGTTTCCCTTCGATGTATTCGTTACAGACCGCAGAAAGTGGGTAGTGTTTGAGTCGCAACTGAATCTGTGGGTTTGCGTCGATCATCTTCTTCAGGTCTGTCGCGGCCTTTCCACAGTACCCGCATTGAAAGTCAGCCCACTCTACGAGCAGATAGGGCGCTGATTTATCCCCGTAGGTCGCTTCGGTGCCGTCCAGTACGATCTCTCCGGCAACGGCTTCGTATATGCCAGATAGCGCGGTCGGATCGCCCGCTTGAACGGCGGCTGAGTTTTCGTTGGCTTTGCCATCGTAAACGACCATCCCTGCGACAAGGCAGAGGAGCCCGGCGACTACGCCGGAGACCATGGAGCTATCTCCCGCCGAGCCAAACATCGCGCTGATACTGCTGTGCTCCCAGGTGTCAGCGCCTTCTAGTCGCATCGCCCAGCCCGCGCTCAGAATTGTGAGCGCGACGACATAGAGACTGATGCAGAACAGACACCAAGTACCCAATTGAAAGGAGTAGACCGCCATCACGACACTAAACAGGCTGGCAAACCACCCGGCGATCCATATGAGGCGCGGGGCTGCACGGTTCTTTTCACCGCCAGTCCACCCAAGGTAGGCGATAGCTGTCACACCGGCGTAGAACGCGAACGCGAGCAGCGCGGTGGGGACACCGAACATTTCGCTCCATTCGCTGGTGTTGACCCGATCGCAGTCAAAGGTCGCGTCGATATTGCAGATGGACTCACCGCCATGCATCGCGCTTAGGTGCTGCCTGGCCAGATACAGCGAGACGCCCATACCAAAAAGGCCGGTCGTAAATGTGCCAGCCATTCTGTTGTGCAGGACGAGGCCGGTGCAGAGCAACCAGCCTCCGATGATGCCGAGAATGATGGCTACGAGTGCAGAGCCGATACTTCCATTGGCAGATACAACGAGGCACAGGCCGCCAACAACAGTAAGGATCAGGGATGGACCGCGCATGGTGTCGCCTCCAGTTGAGTCCTCGCGACTAACCGAGTACGGGCGCCCCTTCCATGTCAGCGCTCCCGTCTGGCGCGATCGATCTCTCGTTGTGCGTCGCGCTTTTTGAGGTTTTCGCGCTTGTCGTGGCGCTTCTGCCCTCGAACTACGCCGATTTCGACCTTCACATTTTGTCCAAGAAAGTAAAGCTCCAGCGGCACTATGGTGAGCCCTTTCACGGTCGTCTGATGGTGGAGTTTACGGATCTGACTGCCGTGTAGCAGGAGTTTTCTTTTCCGTCTTGGTTCGTGGGGCTCGATGGACGCGTTTTCGTAGGGGCCGATGTGCGTTCCGATGAGCCAGGCCTCTCGACGTTCGATTTTGACATGACTGTCTATCAGGTTTGCTCGGCCAGCTCTGAGCGCCTTGACTTCACTCCCCTGGAGGACCACTCCCGCTTCGATACGGTCGAGGACCTCATAGTCGTGACGTGCGCGACGGTTCAGAGCGATTGAACGACGTTCTGGAGTGGACATCTCTACACCTCGTGAGGGCTGTTCACTGGTATGGCCCTACATGGTGGGTGGTCAAGCTTCACTTTTACTCCACCACTCCACCCCACTCCACCTGTTTTTACTGGGGATTGTCTCGGGGAGAAGTCAAAAATATTCATCGTGATCAATGGTTTGAGGTGTGTAAAACTGGACGTGTCAAGTGGCATGATACAGTGAAATATAGTTATGATTTTGGTCCCACCGATATTGCTCAACTGCACTTGGCGCATTTGGTGAAATTTCGGCGAAGTGCACTTTCATCTCTCGTTTTGAGCCTGGGCGTGTGCTGTGAAAAAACGATTCCTCCGGACACAAAAAAGTATCTGCAAATCAATGGCTTACGACCTCTTTTGCGGGGTGCTCCTGGAAATCTCGCCTGAGTGGCTTGCTCGCACGCTGTGAGGGAGTAGAGTGGTTGAGGTGGTAGTTGAAGTGGTTTGAAGTGGAGTGGAGAGGTTTCTCTTCATTCGTTGATGTTGTCAGGAGACGCGGTTCGTGCTCGGAGAGTTGTTTCAAGTTGACGCAACACTCGATCCGAAAGGTCGGATCGTTCTGCCTGCGCGTCTGCGAAAAAAACTCGAAGCGAGTGGCATCGATTCGTTGGTTTTCATGTGCTACCCGCAGCTTTCGATCTTCGCTTTCACCCCGGAAGAGTGGGAACGCCAGGTCGCTGGTCGGCTGACAAATGCCGATCCTTTCAACCCACAAGTCCTCACTTTTGCCCATGGGCTTTTAGCTGGGGCGAGTTCTGTAGATATTGACGGCCAAGGCCGTGTGCTGATCCCACCGAAACTGCGTGAGAAAGCCGGTCTGGACCGAAAAGTTGTCGTTCAGGCCTTTATGGGTCGCCTGGAAATCTGGGATGCGGATCGCTGGGCAGAGCGTGAGCGGGCGGCCGAGGAAGGCGTGCCTTCGCTGGGTGGAACTCCCGGCACCAACGAAGGGGAGGTGTAAGCGATGTCTGTACACCACCCTGTGTTGCTTGATTCCGTTTTGGATGCCTTACAGCCACGTCCCGGTGGCTTTTATGTAGATGGCACCGTGGGCTACGGCGGCCACACAGAAGCAATTTTAGAGCGGAGTGGTCCGGATGGTGTGGTGCTTGGGATCGACCAAGATCCCATGGCGCTGTCGGAAAGCGAGGCGCGCTTGGCCAGCTATGGAGAGCGCGTGAAGCTCCGCCGTGGTCGCGCTTCGCAGATGATTTCAGTTCTTGAATCAGAGGGACTCGCTGGTCCCGACGGCATTTTGCTCGATCTTGGGGTCTCTTCTCCACAGCTCGATCGTCCGCATCGCGGCTTTTCTTTTCAGAATGAAGGTCCGCTGGACATGCGTATGGACCCCGACGGACCCGAAACCGCAGAGGATCTCGTCAACACGCTTGAACTCGACGCTTTGACCGACATCATTCGTAGATACGGTGAAGAGCGGCAAGCACGTCGTATCGCCCGAGCCATCGTAGAAGCTCGCCCACTCACTACCACCACCGAGTTGGCCCGCGTGATCTTCGATGCATTGGGGGGACGTCGCGGGAAACGTACACATCCCGCGACCAAGACCTTTCAAGCGCTGCGTATCGCCGTGAACGACGAGCTTACCGAGGTTGAAGACGCCGTGGATGCTGCGCTCACAGCGGTCGGTGTCGGCGGTCGAGTTGCGGTGATCGCCTTCCATTCTTTGGAGGACCGGTTGGTCAAGCGTGCGTTTCGAACGGCGGTTGGCACGGGACGTCCTCGTGACGCCTACGGCAATCCAGTCGGAGATGTGGCTTTCAAAGCCATCACGCGCAAGCCAGTGAAGGGGGAAGAGCATGATCTGCACCCCCGCGCAAGATCGGCGCGATTGCGTGTGGTGGAGCGGTGTGCTGAGGGTGCTTGGAATTTTTGAGTTTTGGTTTTCGGACCGTAAAAAAGAGGGGTGAAGATGAACGTACAAGAGGGGATTGGAGTTCGACAGGCTTTGGCGTTGCCAAAGCTGGGGCGTATGGCGTTTTTGGGGCGCTATGTCGCTTACATCGTGGGGCTTGCAGCGTGCATGTTGGTGTGCGTTTGGGTCCGAATCGATGCACGTGAAGCTGCATTGGAGATTTCGCGCGCGCAAGCTGTGCTTGAGCAAGCCGAGATCGAAAACCAGCGTCTTGTGCTGGAGTTGGCGTCTTTGGAAAGCGTGACGACGCTTCGTGAAAAGGCGCAGGCGCTTGATCTGTATGACACCGCGCCGGTGGTTGAGGTCTGGTAATTGTCCGAGTTTCGCCCGACACGACCCAAGGATCGACCCGCTTCGGTGGTGTCGGATGTCGTGTTGCGCGTGCAGGCTTCGCGCCGTGCGAGGTATGTCGCCATAGGCGTGGGGCTTGGGTACTTCGGCCTGGCCCTTGTAGGGGCAAACCTGATGCTTGTGGACAATGAGCGTCTGCAAGACCGTGCGAAAATTCAGTTTCAGAAGCCGGTCGTCATCGAGGCTCGGCGTGGGGACTTGCTCGACCGCCAAGGTGAAGTGCTCGCCACAAGCGTCGACATGCCGGAATTGCACGCGGATCCGTCGTTGCTTACGGCGGAAATGATCGGCCCGCTATCCGAAAAGCTCTCTTCGCTAATTGGCGTGGATGCGGACGTTTTAGTCCGAAAGCTCTCTCGTAATAAGCGGAGAGATGTGTTGTTGGCGCGAGATCTTCATCCGGGGGTCGTTGAAAAGGTACGGCGCCTCGCCCCCGAGAACGTTCTCTTTACGACCAGCGTGTCCCGTCGCTACTACCCAGGAAAACATCTTGCATCGGCGCTGGTGGGGACCGTTGGCAGGAATGGTCGTGGGACGTCGGGCCTTGAGCGGTCTTTTGATCGTCAGTTGAGAGGCGACACCTTTCGGTTTGTACAGCTCCGAGATCGTTGGGGGAGGAATATCGGTCAAACGGCCGCGACCATGACTTCGGCGCATGAAGGGGATCAGATCAGAACGACGATTGATCGGCGTATTCAGATTGCGGCGGAAGAAGCGATGGATGCGGTCGTTGAACGCTCGGCCCCCGAGTCGGCCAATCTTGTTGTCATGGAAGTGGATACTGGCGCGATCTTGGCCATTGCAAACCGGCCCAACATGAACCCGAATGATCGACGCGCGTTGGACATGAAGCTCCTGAAGAACCACGCGGCAGTCGATGCGGTGGAGCCGGGAAGTGTGTTTAAACCTTTGGCTGTCGCGCTGGCGCTGGATGCTGGGATTATCCGCGCAGACCAAAACATCGATTGTGAAGGCGGTCGCTGGAGGATCGGTCGGACCTCGATTGGTGACGATCATCCCAATGACATCATTTCAATTGGCGAAGTTATCAAGTACTCGTCGAATATCGGCACGGCAAAGGTGGCCTTGGACCTGGGTGCCGAAAGCCTCATCGCGGGATTTGAAGATTTTGGAATCGGTCGAAGCACTGGCCTTGGTATACCCGGCGAAGTCGCCGGTTTGATTCGGCCTGCCGATACGATCCGCCCCATTGAATTGGCGACCACCTCGTATGGGCAAGGGGTCACGACCACGACGATACATCTCGCTTCCGCGACTGCTGCTTTGGCGAATGACGGGGTTCGAATGACCCCGTATTTGGTCGAAGAAATTCGGGACGCAAGTGGAGACCTTGTTGTCCGTCACGATCCTCGAGCGGAAGGCCGAGTCGTGAGCGTGGAATCTGCGCGCGCGGTCACGAAGATGATGGTTTCCGTCACAGAGGAGGGCGGAACGGGGACGCGCGCTCGCGTCCCTGGATACGATGTGGCTGGTAAAACAGGTACGGCACTTAAGGTTGTTGACGGTGCCTACTCGTCGACAGCGCGTATCGCTTCTTTCGTAGGTTATCTGCCTGCCGACGACCCCAAGGTCGCGATTGCTGTTGTTGTCGATACGCCGACGAAGGGCAGTAAGTACGGGGGCCTCGCCGCCGGGCCAGCCTTCGCTGATGTAGGCAAAGCGGCCATGCGCTTTCTTGGAGTGCCTCCGGACCCTTCGCTTCTCGAAGCGGAGGCGCCGTCCACTGCGCTCCTCTCTGGTGCGGGGCAAAAAACCGCTTCGACGCGCCCCTTTCGATTTGATGAACCGCCCGCGTTGCGTTGGAACGATGCCGCGGAGTTGGTGCTCCCCGATTTGCTAGGTCGATCGCTACGCGATGTCCTTGTCACTTTTGAAGGCGCAGGCCTCGCCCTGAATTTGGTGGGCCAAGGTCGCGTCATTTCTCAAACGCCTCCGCCCGGCCACGCTCTGTCGGTCGGCGAAACTGTGGAGGTTCTTCTTCGATGAACATCCACGTCCTACCACCACCAACCCGCCGAAATAGCCTACCACTCACCCGCTCTGATCTCTCTAGGACAGGGGGGCGGAGAACGCCTTTTACGTTGGCACAGGTTTCCAAGACCTGTGTCGCTCGCCTCACCACACGGCAGCCCTCCCGGGCCGTTTTCTTTCCTGCTCAAACCACGGCAGGAACGGTCCTCTCCGTGAATCGTGATGCGTCGTTTGGCTTCCCGCTCTTCGTTGTATTTTCTGCTGTTGCTCTTTTATTTTCTATACGCTCCCCTGTCCTGGGCCTCCCTTAAGTCCTCTTCGCCTTGATTTGGGCTTCGGCCCAAAACCCATTCCCATGCTCTTGCGTGATCTGCTTTGCGTGTTTGACACGCCCGATCTCGGCACCTCGATCGTTTCGGTTTTTGGACCCACCGATCGTCAGGTGACTGGGGTTCATCATGACTCCAGAGAGGTGGG
>Ga0163179_10003373_pt1 | contig 10871 bp, 7 predicted proteins | sample AtlANTMetagenome_FD_109643 | JGI IMG/M metagenome (GOLD analysis project Ga0163179, IMG submission 109643) | Marine eukaryotic phytoplankton communities from the Atlantic Ocean - Atlantic ANT 2 Metagenome | ecosystem: Environmental > Aquatic > Marine > Oceanic | place: North Atlantic Ocean... | reverse complement strand
CCTCTTCTCGAATCGCTCCCCACAGGGTCAGGCAGGTGGTCCGGGCATTTGGGTAGTAGACAAGCCATCCTTTCGAAAAGGCCGGATCGGGGTAAAGCGACTCAGGTTTTTTGGCTAGGCAAAGGGTCTCGTCAACCGCGAAGGTTGTTGGTTTTTCATCCGAGGGGTGCTCCCATGTTTGACACATGCAGATAGGCAGTTCTGGAGTTGCAGGCGTTTTTTCCAGAGGCTCGATCATGTCGGGCTGGAACATTTCCTGTTGAACACAATCAGGATTGAGCTCATTCGGCTTAGGGCTCTGCCCCAAGAGCTGCCAGTCTGATTTCCATTGCTCAAGTACTTGCTGCAGCGAGCTGGCACGTTTCTTCCACGCGCATTCCAAAAGGGACTTTCCATGATACTCCAAAAGATCGTGAACGTGAAAAACATGAGCTTTTGGGCGTTTTGATGGAACTGGTTCGCTTCCCATCTGTGGGTGGAAGTTAGCGATCACACCTTCCATGACGGTCCCGGAAGGGAGACATTGTGCTGCCTGATGCAGCACGGGGTAGGATGTGCTTAGTGGTTCTTGTGCCTCCGACCAAATTTGACAGACACTTTTACGGCGTACGATTTGAGCATGGATTCCCTCAGGCAGTCTCAGGATAGTGGAAGGCGCTTCGTGATCCATCAGATGGCTAATATGAATTTCCTCTCCGATGGAAGCCAAATGATAAGGTAGGACCTGTCGATCTTCCGGTCGCTCCGCCTTGAAAAGATTCAATATTTCGGTTGCAGAGGGTTCCCACGGTAGACTGAGACGATGTGCCACGATAGGCTCAGGCAATTGGCTCCACTGAGCCAAGGCTTGAATCCACAGCCCGGTCGAAACGGGGCATCTCAGATGCCCAAGCAGCATTTTATTGAACAGGACACGCTGAGGAGTATTCATGATCCGCCACGCGCAGCCTATAGTTTCTCTTCTGGCGTGAGGGGAAAAATGAGCCAGAGGTTTCAGGAACTGAATCACCACATTGGAGAGTGAGAGTTCACAGTCGCCTTCCTGATGAGGCAGAAGGAGTGCCAGGGTTTCTGGCAGATCTTTCACCTGTGCATGGCTCTTCTCGATCCAATCAGCAGGCCAACAGGTCATGTCCTTGACCAGACTTTTGAGTAAACTGGGATTGGCGCGAGTCGAGAGGCGTCGTTTTTGAAAAAAGTAAAGGATCCAAGCCAGGTCTTCCTTGGGGGTTTGCTCTAGATAATCCTTGATCAGACTGACCTTCATGGAAGGTTGAGTCACTAAATCCAGATCCTCGAACAATCGTTTCAATCGTTTCATACCCCTCGCAGATAATTCAGGTAACTTCTTGACTGGAATTTTGATGGCAAACCACTTGCTTACCTTCTTTTCGCAGTAATTGTGCCAGCCAGGTGCCATTTCCATGGACCAGGTGAATGGTGTGAGCCTGGGAGGCCTTGATGGCTTCAATAAGACCAGGCCAATCGGCATGATCCGAGATGATCAATCCCGTGGGCTGATATTTTTTACGATGTTGATGACTCACCATCATCCATCCCGAAGCTCCGATCATTTCCCAGGAATTTGGGCGTTGGGAGATGAAAGAAAGCTTGGCGCTGGGGGGGGCAATCACCAGCATCTTGCCATTATGTATCTTGAGGGAAGTTTCCGAAAGAGTTTGAAACGGAGGAAAGGAGACTCCCGCAGCCTGGTAACTGGGTAGAAATTCTTCAACGCTTGGATGAAGGAGGATGGGACCAGAGCTTTCTCGGCAGGCATGAAGGATACGTTGGGCCTTGCCCAGGGAATATCCCCGAATCAGGCTATTGAGTCCTGCTTGCTGGTTGCGGCGCCACCATCGCTTTAATCGGTCCCATTGCCCTTGTGGATCTGGCCACTGATAAATGGGCGCTCCAAAAGTGCATTCAGAGATGAAGTGATGGGATTGGACGGGTTCGAAAGGAGTGCAAGTGGGATCTTTCTGGAGTTTGTAATCCCCGCTGACGCCCCAGATTTCACCTTTGTATTCCAGTCGCACCTGGCTGGAGCCAAGGATGTGGCCTGCTGGATGAAACGAAACGTCTACACCATGGATGTTACGTTTTTCCTCGTAGGGAATGCTTTCAATGGTTTTGTTTTTACCCAAACGAATTTTGAGCAATGCCTCACATGGGGTGGCGCACAGGTAATGTCTGGATCCTCTGCGTGCGTGGTCAGCATGCGCGTGGGTGATCACTGCCCGATCGACGCCCTTGGACGGATCGATAAAAAAATCTCCGACCTCACAATAGAGTCCTTGGGGTTGTCTCCGAATCAGCATAGAGGGTGCTTCAGGGTCCCTATCAGGGGCATATCCGTGCAGCACTATGGAGGCATCATTGGGATTGTCAATGATCCCCTCTGTCACGAGCGGCCTTCCTTAAAAGGCTCCATAAAACGTAAATACATCACATGGATTTATGGGTTTATTTCAGAGGCTTGACTCATTACAATACTTCCATGTCTCTCCAAACTTCTGGTGCCCTCACGCGACGCGCTGACTCGTCTCATGGTTTGGCTGCCAGATCCCGCTGGTCCCGGCACCCCTGGCTCAAACCTATGACAAGATGCCTCTTTGTGAGTTTTTTGTTTATAGGATGGCCGGATGATCGTGGCGTCTCATCAGTTCAAGCTGGAGCGGTTTCGACGGTGCATCCGTTGGCAACTCAAGCTGCTATGGAGGTGATGAAGGAGGGGGGGAATGCCGTGGATGCCGCTGTAGCGGCCGGTTTGACTCTAGGAGTCGTGGATGGGTTCAACTCGGGAATTGGTGGCGGATGCTTTCTAATTATACGCACTCCAAGAGGTGAAATCGTTGGCATTGATGGGCGCGAGGCGGCTCCTGCAACCGCTCATCAGGACATGTATCTCAAAGATGGGGAGGCTGATCCATCATTGTCTCAGAGTGGGCCTCTTGCCATCGCTGTGCCTGGCGCCCTGGCTGCGTACGAATTGGCCTTGAGTCGTTTTGGTAAACGTTCATTGAACAACTTGGTAATGCCTGCGGCACGCATTGCAGAGAATGGTTTTTTGATCGATGAGGGCTTTCATTCTCGCATTCGAGGCGTCGTTGAAAGGCTCCGTGGATTCTCTGAAGCAGCTGATATCTTTCTGGATGGCCAACATCAGGCGCACCCTGTGGGGCATCGGCTGGTCCAGCTCGACCTGGCAAAGACCTATCGGTCCATTGGCAATAAGGGTGTTGATTTTTTTTATCGAGGCCCCTTCGCCCATTCGGTGGATCAGTGGATGAAACGCTCAGGAGGCAAGCTCACGGCCCAGGATATGGCTGCTTATCGAGCCATTCTGAGGCCGTCTCTTCGATCACGATATCGCCAATACGATCTGGCTGGCTTTCCTCCTCCCAGCTCCGGTGGGGTCCATGTCGCTCAGATCCTCAACATCCTGCAACATTTTTCACTTAGGGAAAAGGGTGTGGCCTCCGCAGATTGGGCTCACTTGGTTGTTGAAGCCATGAAATTGGCATTTGCTGATCGGGCTTATTGGCTTGGAGATGCTGATTTTGCGCCTGTACCAGATGGATTGGTCGATGTTTCCTACGCCAGGGCTTTGGCGGAGCGCATCGATCCCGAGCGTGCCTTGGACGTGCCCTCACACGGTCAACCCCCACATGCATACAAATCCCTCTTTGGAAGTCACACGACTCATTTTTCGACGGCTGATGAAGAAGGGTGGTGGGTGGCTTGCACGGCGACGGTCAACACCACTTTGGGATCCAAGGTGGTGATTCCTGATACCGGAGTCGTGATGAATAACGAAATGGACGATTTCTCAGCACAACCCGGGAAACCTAATTTCTTCGGTCTGGTGGGGAGTCAGGCCAACGCCATCCGGCCGGGTAAGCGGCCCCTCAGCAGTATGAGTCCGACGTTGGTCAGTCTGGAGGGTGAACCGGTCTATGCCCTTGGCGGTGCAGGCGGTCCGACCATCATCAGCCAAACGGTCTTGCATCTTATTCTGATGATTGATTTTGGACTGACGCCCGAGCAGGCATTGGCCCATCCAAGGCTTCATCATCAATGGAATCCGGATCAGGTGATTTTGGAAGAAGGCTGGCCGGCATCGGCGATCGAGGGTCTTCGCGACAAGGGACACGAGGTAAGGGTCGTACCTTCTCTTGGTGTTTCGCAAATAGTCGCCAGGCCTGATAAGAAGGGATCGTTTCAAGCGCTTGCAGATCCTCGTGTAAAAGGTTCACGTATGACCCACACTCCATAGGAAATGTCCTTGAAATTGCCTCAATTAGAAGATGTTCGACAGGCTGCCATCGTTCTGGATGGCACGGCCCATCGGACTCCCTTACTCAACAGCCGATCACTCAGTCATCGGTCAGGGAATGAACTTTATTTCAAGGGGGAACACCTTCAGCGATCCGGAGCCTTCAAATTTAGAGGAGCCTTCCATGCCCTATCTCGCATCCATGTCGCGGGTGCTGCCAGCACCGTAGTGACCCAAAGCTCTGGCAATCATGCTCAGGCGCTTGCCTTGGCTGGACAGATACTGGGCCTGCAGGTTCACGTGGTCATGCCGGAGGAGTCCCCTGAAGTGAAGCGTCGCGCGACCATTCACTACGGCGCATCCATTCATCCTTGCCTTCAAACCCAGGAGGATCGCTTGCGTGTCCTCAGGCAAGTTCAGCAAGACACTCAATCTCATTATGTGGCTCCCTATGATGATCCGCAGGTCATCGCTGGCCAGGGGACTGTCGCTCTTGAAATGCTTCAGGAGCTGCCTGCACTGGATGCCCTGATCATACCGGTGGGCGGTGGTGGCCTCCTCGGAGGTATGGCCATGACTGCCAAATCCATGAAACCCTCCATACGCGTCTATGGAGCAGAACCGATCGGGGCAAATGACGCACACCGTTCCTTGATCGCAGGAAAACCATTGCCCATGCATCATCCGCAAACCATTGCCGATGGACTCTTGACGTCACTGGGTGACTGGACCTGGCCACTGATTCGATCCCACGTAGATGACATCCTGACAGTCAGCGATTCTGAGATCACGGGTGCCATGACCTTACTCTGGAGCCGAATGAAGCAGGTGGTAGAGCCAAGCGGTGCGGTCGCTCTGGCAGTGGCCTTGACTGAGGGTTTTCAGAGCAGGCATCAGTCCCAGCGTATCGGAGTGGTTTTGAGTGGAGGCAATGTGGACTTAAGCTTTTTTCACCGGCACAAGCAACCTTGACGGGTCTATGGGGCTTGGTTAGTTTGCAAAAAAGAATGGAAGTTCAAAAACACACCTTCAATTACCTGGTTCCTTATGTAGTGGAAGAAACCGGGAGGGGCGAGCGGGGATACGATATTTACTCAAGGCTTCTCAAGGATCGCATAATCTTCTTGGGGACACCTGTGGATGATCAAGTGGCCAATGTCATCATTGCCCAGTTGCTCTTTCTGCAGAATGCGGACCCCAAGAAGGATATTCACCTCTACATCAATTCGCCGGGTGGATCGGTGACTGCAGGCTTGGCCATTTACGATACAATGCAGTTCATGACCTGCGATGTGAACACCTATTGCATTGGTCAGGCAGCAAGCATGGGTGCGGTTCTCCTTTGTGGTGGCACCAAAGGCAAGCGTTTTGCCTTACCCAATGCCAATATCATGATCCACCAGGTTCTCGGTGGCGCTCAGGGCCAGGCGTCCGATGTGGAAATTCGCGTCAACTACATGCTCAAGTTAAAATCTCGTTTAAACGAAATCATTTCCCATCATACCGGCAAGGATCAGCAACAGGTGGAGAAGGACTGTGATCGTGATAACTACATGAGTGCGCAAGAGGCAAAGGATTATGGTCTCGTGGATGAGGTCGTCAAATCCCAAAAAGAAGTCGCTTCGGCTCAATCCTGATATTATGGCCAGACCCACTCAACTAACCATGTGCAGCTTCTGCGGCAAGTCTCATTCAGAGGTCCGCAAGTTAATTGCAGGTCCGCAGGTCTACATCTGTGATTCCTGCGTAATGGTTTGTAAGAGCGTTCTGGATAAGGAATTCAAGTCCACTGTCAAGGAGAGTGCCAAGAAGCTTAATTTGCTTCGCCCCAAAGAACTTAAATCTATTCTCGATGAATATTGTGTGGGTCAGGAGGACGCCAAGAAAACATTGGCCGTTGCCGTTCACAATCACTACAAGAGGGTTCATGCAGAATGCAATGATGACCAAGGTCTTTTGGATGCCGACCATGAACTCAGCGAGGTCGTGATCGAGAAAAGTAATATTTTGATGATTGGCTCGACTGGGTCCGGTAAAACCCTTTTGGCAAGCACCTTGGCCAAGGCACTGGATGTTCCTTATGCCTTGGTCGACGCCACGACCCTCACTGAGGCTGGATATGTCGGAGAAGATGTGGAGAACATTATTCTGCGATTGCTCCAGAATGCAGATTTCGACGTGAAGAGTGCTGAGACGGGGATTATTTATGTCGATGAAATCGACAAGATCGCCCGCAAGACCGAAAATGTTTCTATTACTCGAGATGTTTCAGGTGAGGGTGTGCAGCAGGCTTTGCTCAAGATCATGGAGGGGACCATCTGCAATGTGCCTCCTCAAGGGGGGCGGAAGCATCCTCAGCAGGAATACATCCAGGTCAATACCAAGAACATCCTCTTCATTTGCGGGGGTGCTTTTGTGGGGTTGGACAAGATGATTGAGCGTCGTCTAGGGAAGGGAAAGCTTGGCTTCCACGCGGCAAGCTCTGGAGGCTCTAGTAGCCCCGCTGCAGTCAGCCGAGCCGCCTGCAAATATGTCGAACCTGAAGATCTGGTGTCCTATGGCTTTATCCCTGAATTGATTGGGCGTATTCCGATGACGACGGTTCTAGACGAGCTCACTGAAGATCAGTTGGTATCGATCATGACCGTGACCAAGAATGCTCTCATCAAGCAGTTCTCCAAGCTCCTGGCGTTGGAGGGTGTGGCACTGGAGGTTTCCAACGATGCACTCCGGGCGCTTGCCCGTCAGGCTATCCTGAAGGGAACTGGTGCTCGTGCCTTGAGAGGCATGCTCGAAAAATTGATGCTCGAAGTGATGTATGAAGTTCCTGGTAGGGACGACGTCGAAAGCGTGAAAGTCACACGAGCTGCGGCCGAAGGGCGAACCAAACCTCGTCTCCGACTCAAATCCAAGGATGCGGCTGCGGCATGATGGATTCGGGGATCGTCCATTGGCTCCCTCTTCCACTGCATGGATTCATTTCTCATGAAACCTGGCGCTTCAAATTCATCTCCCATTGCTCGTCATGTGGCCTCGATTGCCAGGTCGGGGATTCGTGACTTTTTTGATCTCGTCCAGGGGCAACCCGATGTGATTTCCCTTGGTGTGGGGGAGCCTGACTTCGTCACTCCTTGGAACATTCGTGAAGCCGCAATCTATTCACTGGAAAAGGGACACACTTCCTATACTTCCAACCTGGGGCTCCCGCGTTTGAGAAAAGCCATTGCTCAATATGTCCAATCCTTTTTCGGGGTTTCCTATGATGAGGTTTCCGAAATACTCGTCACTGTCGGGGTGAGCGAGGCACTGGATCTGGCTTGCCGTGCATTGATCGATCCTGGAGATGAGGTGATTTTCCACACTCCATGCTACGTGAGCTATGCTCCAAGTATTGTTCTGGCTCACGGGGTTCCAGTGCCAGTGGTCTGTCACCATCAGGATGCCTTTGCTCTCGACCCTGTGGCATTCGAAGCCGCAGTGACGTCGAAAACAAAGGCGATCATTCTAAATTTTCCCACCAATCCTACGGGTGGCACCATGGATGGCCGCCGCTTGGAACGCATCGCCGCCATTGCCCGCAAGCATGATTTGGTAGTGATCAGCGATGAGATCTATTCGGAACTGACATACGAGGGAGAGCATGTGAGCATTGCATCACTGCCAGGCATGCGGGAGCGAACCATCCTTCTCCACGGTTTTTCAAAGGCCTATGCCATGACCGGTTTCCGGATAGGTTATGCTTGCGCCCCTCAGATCCTGTTGGATGCCATGTTGCGTATCCATCAATACAGCATGCTGTGTGCTGGTATTACCAGTCAGGAAGCTGCCACCGAAGCGCTTTTACGAAGTGACCAGGCTGTTCGTGAAATGCGGGAGGCCTACAAGCTGCGGCGTAATTTCATCGTGAAAGCATTCAACGATATGGGGCTGCCCTGTCATCTTCCCCGCGGCAGCTTTTACGCTTTTCCATCGATTGAATCCACCGGTCTGGATGCTCTATCCTTTGCCATCCGGTTACTCGAGGAGACCCAAGTGGCCTGTGTGCCGGGGACAGCCTTCGGAGAAGGCGGTGAGGGTTTCCTGCGCTGCTGTTTTGCGACCTCACTTTCGGAGATTGAAACCGCAATGGAGCGCATCAGCTCATTTGTCAAAAAGGGATGATTGCAGGAATAATAAACACTTCAACCAGCGCCACCATTTGATACGGTTCACATTCCTTTGTTTCCTCAAGCATCATGGCGGGCATGACCGATACTGACTGAAACGGCCGGGTGTAGGCATTCCTAATGGTTCCGAGCCTTTAGATCAAAGGGGGCGCAAGAGTGACACGCTAAATGAAAGGTATTGTTTGAGCATGCCTATGGGAGCTGTGTAATGTCACTTTCTGAAGCGAACCTATCCTTTGTGAAAAGCGGAAACCAGGTCCAAGTTCCGTGCAAGCTATCAAAGCCACTTAGAGTAACCTGCGAGTTTCTGAAGGCCTTTGATGTATGCCTTAGGAGCGCCATTTGTGGCTGTCGATTTACTGAAGCTGCCGTTCAAGATAAAGCACTGCTTGACGGATCGATGGATCCATTTCCATGCGGTCTTTGACGAGCCGACATGCATGCATCACGGTGCCGTGATCACGTCCCCCAAAGGCACCGCCAATCACATTTAGAGAACTCTCCGTCAGTTGGCGCGAGAGATACATCGCAATTTGTCGGGGAAAGGCAATGTATTCGGGTCGTCTTCGACTTGTCATGTCTGCCAGTCGAATATCGTAATGTTCGGCGACCTTCTTCTGGATGCTTTCGATACTGATGGCCGAACGCCCTTCCTCCTGAAGGGTTTCACGCAGAAGCTGTTCAGCTAACTCCACAGTGATGTCCTTCTTGGTCAATGAGGCGAAAGCAGCGACTCGCATCAGAGCTCCCTCCAGTCGACGAATATTGGCTCGAATATTCGTCGCAATATACTCCACGACTTCGCGTGGCAGCGAAACTCCCAGGGATTGTTCCTTCTTCAGTAGGATCGCCAGTCTGGTTTCGACATCTGGAGCCTGAAGGTCGGCGGCCAAGCCCCATTCGAACCGAGAACTCAGGCGCTGTTCCAGACCGTCAATTTCACATGCCGGACGATCGCAACTCAAAACGATTTGTTTATGCGCTTCGTGGAGTGCATTGAAGGTATGAAAAAATTCTTCCTGGATACGTTCTTTACCGGAAAGAAACTGAATGTCGTCAATGAGCAATACGTCGGTTTGTCGATAACGCTTGCGGAATTTGACGAGCTGGTTGTTTTGGATTCCATCGATGAACTCGTTGGTAAACTTTTCACAGGAAAGGTAGGAAACCCTTGCGCTGGGGCGCTTTCCAATCACCTGTTGTCCGATAGCATGCAGCAGGTGGGTCTTGCCAAGTCCCACTCCTCCATAGAGGAATAAGGGATTGTAGGATTTACCGGGAGACTGAGCAACGGCAAGAGCGGCGCTGTAGGCCATTCGATTATTGGCTCCTACGACAAAGGAGTCAAAGGTGTAGAAAGGGTTGAATTTGGCTGTAGCCGTGTCGGGCGTGGAGGCTCGTCGGGCGTGGTCGGTGTACGAAGGTTGCCCTTCAGCGTGCCCCACGCTTCTTTGAGACTCTGATGGATTGGCTTGTAGGCTCTTGATGGCCTGAGGCGACGAAGGTTCTCTGCTGGACTTGCACTGATAGTGCACCTGAAGTCTTTGCCCACTGGCATCCTCGACCACTTCTTCCAGGAGTTGATGGTAATTGTCTTTGAGCCACACCTCGCAAAAATCATTGGCGACTTCCAGGATCAAAGTGGCATTCTCGACTTGCAAAGGTTTGATTGGGGCAAACCAAAGTTTGAAGACATCATCATTGAGCATCGATTTGAGCTTTTTCACAGCTCGGCTCCAAATTATTTCAGCCTCGTTCCGCATTGCCCTAATTCTCTTTTGAAAACATCTGGTTGGTAACTTTATTCACTTCTGTATGTTACGACTTTCAGGCGACGCTTTTTGCCAAGATTTGTTCTCCCAGAAGGTGCTTGATTCCAAGCCAAAACCCTCTTTTATTAATGAACACTTGACTTATATGCCTACTGTAAGTCTCTAAAAAACAACTAATTACAAAAAATTCTACAAACTTGCAAATGCCAGCACGTTCCAGGAAACGACATCGCATTTAAGCTATGAACAAAACGCTAGCCCATAATAATGCCAAGCTTCTAGCATAACATATTCACTCTTATTCACAAGTTATGCACATTGGTTGAAAAAGCTTGATTGACCTATCGAGCGTGATAGAGCGCATCTCTTTTTTACACTCCAAAAGGGCACCGATCACCCCTTGGTGCTACGACTGTAATAAGCTCAAGAAAACTGAAGCAGTTAAAAGGTTTTTGTAAAAGAAAGCCAACTTTCATTTACAGGTTGGCAATTTTTTACAATGCTTGCTTGACATCTTCGACAACAGCGGTCGTGCCAGAAAAATGGATGATGCGGATAGGGCTCCCTTGCTCGATTTTTCCACCATCGCTGATAACATCCAAAATCTTCTCTCCGAACCGAGCCTTTCCGCCTGGAACGCAAGCGCTGAGGGTG
>Ga0163179_10003371_pt1 | contig 10877 bp, 9 predicted proteins | sample AtlANTMetagenome_FD_109643 | JGI IMG/M metagenome (GOLD analysis project Ga0163179, IMG submission 109643) | Marine eukaryotic phytoplankton communities from the Atlantic Ocean - Atlantic ANT 2 Metagenome | ecosystem: Environmental > Aquatic > Marine > Oceanic | place: North Atlantic Ocean... | reverse complement strand
CTCCATTGCGACCTGCTGAATGTCTGGACTCACACGCGCTTCCTCCGCTGTGGGTTCGATCCCCCAGAGCCGTCGTGCGACCAACTCGATGACCTGCTCCGCCGCGCCATCGCCAAGCTTCGACTCGCGCGATTCAAGGAGCGTAGGCCGCACCAGATCTAAATCTCTCGCGATCCCGGGATACGCCCGTCGGACTGCAGCCTCGACGCGGGTGTCCTCTGCGAGCTGCAACAGATCTCGAGCGATGCTTTTGTTCGGGAAAGACCGCAGAAGACGTTCGATTTCGGATTCGCCTTCTCGCCGTACGGGCCAGTCGCCTTCCATATCCGCAAGCTGCAGATCAAAGGTCCCAAATTCCAGATAGCCCACGGTATGCGCCGTCGACACACGGTACACAAGAAAGTCCCGCTCATCACCAAACAGGTCTACACGCTCAGGAAGCATGATGTCGTGTCCCGTGGCGTATCCGGGCCGCCCAAAGCCACCACCAGAGTACTTCGCCGCGCCGCCCGCAGACGAGATCCGGATGTCTTCACCGCAATGCGCGCGTGCGTAGTGAGAGAGGACGCGCGACACGTCTTTAAGAGGGGTACCCGATTCCAGACGCTCTAAGGTGCTTCGGCCCGACTCGGACTCACCACGCAAGAAACGCTCGCCCTTAGACTGCGATTCCCCTTGGCGCTGAATGGCCTCGCGCAGGAACTTCTGCAAAGGCGCATCTTCTAGGCGTGCGACAAGATCCGGAAGCCCCTGTGCGATCATTGGGGCGGCATCGGCACGATGAGAGACCACCCACCGGAGCGCCTTCATATACCGTTTACGGTGCTCGGCAGGCACTCTCGCGACGTGTTCCGGCACCATCCCAGCAAGCTGCCTACCCACACTCACATCCACCTGGGTCGCATGGGCCACAAGCAGCGTGTAAGCGTCGACGATAGCGCCGCCTAGGCTCTCTTCTATGGCTCCGGCGTGACGCAGCCAGATCCGGAATGCACGACGGTCTTTCCGGCCGATTCCAACGCCGGACTCCAGGCGCTCACCGCGACGCCAGATCCCCTGCAAACGCTCACCGCCGGGGCTCTGACTGACCCAATTCTGGACGAAGCCGCGAAGGCCCTTTTCGTCGTCTCGATCCGCCATCCAGTACCCTTAGAAAAAGTCGGCCACGACCTCGTCAATAGACCGTTGGAGATCCGCGTCATCGGTCAGAGTCCGCGTGAACGCCGCGCGACACGCAGTACGGGGCGAAGCGCCCTGCGCGATCAGCTTACCGGCGTAAACCAAAAGCCGCGTCGAAACGCCTTCGTCCAAACCGCGATCGGTCAGATTCCGAATTTTCCCACCGATTCGCACCAGCTGCTCGGCGACCTCGGCCTCAACGCCCGATTCGTTGGCGACGACCTGCCCCTCAACATTACTCGGCGGATAGCCGAAATCCAGACTGACAAAACGCTGCCGAGTCGAATGCTTCAACTCTTTCAGCACCGACTGGTACCCAGGGTTGTAGCTCACCACCAACATGAAGTTTGAAGGCGCCTTCAACACCGTACCCAAGCGGTCGATGGGTAGCACACGCCGGTCATCGGTCAGCGGGTGGATCACGACCAACACATCCTTGCGCGCCTCAACCACTTCATCCAAATACAAGATAGCGCCCATCCGCACTGCGGCGGTCAACGGACCATCGCACCAGACGGTCTCATCGCCCTGAATAAGGAAACGACCGACCAAGTCCGACGCCGTCAGATCCTCATGACACGCCACAGTCACCAGCGGGCGGCCAAGCTTGTGCGCCATGTACGCCACAAAACGCGTCTTTCCGCACCCCGTCGGCCCTTTCAAGATCACAGGCAGCTGGGCGGCATGCGCCTGAGCGAAGAGCGACTCTTCATCCTCAACCGGCAGGTAAAACGGGGCCTCTTCAATGACGAATTCGGATTCGTCTGGGGTCACTTGTCGCATAGATGGACCGCTCCTCGGTGTCGAGAGCGTACTCGCCATAAGCGCCCGATGCAATGCCGTTCACTCGGTTAGGCTCCCAACATGCGAAGCCTTATCCTTTGCGGCGTCCTCGCCGGCTGTATGTCCGCCATACTTGAATCACCCTATGTGCTGTCCACCGGCCTAGGTGACGTGCACTCGGTCGCCCCAACCGGAGCCAACACTATGCTGGTCGCCACATCTAAAGGGGCGTACGAAATCGACGGTGAAGGGGCTGCTCAGACGCTTACCACCACCCCAGCCACCGCGGTCACAGCGCACCCTACCGTGCGGTACGTCGTAGACGCCAAAGGCATCCTTGCGCTCGATGGCGAAGCGCGCTTGGAACGAAAAGGCATCGGAGACGCACAAGCCTGGTGCGATGATTCGGTCCTGTTCACCGCGGAGTCGGCCATATGGCAGTGGGATACCGCGACCGGTCAAACCCGCATGTGGGCTGATGGATTTTCAGATCTCCGAGCGCTGTCGTTAGCGACCGAAGCAAAGTGCGAGAGCGTATTGGCCCTAGATGGCGACCGCGCCCTGCGTGTTTGGTCAGAACACCGCGAAGTTTTGGCCTCCGATTTAGCAGACGCGAAGGCTTTAGCGACCGACGGGCTCGGCGTGCTTCACGCACTCTCCGGAACGCCACCCACCCTACTTCGCTACGTCGACGAGACCTGGCAGCCCATCGCGAGAAAGCTCAACGGCGCGACCGATTTACACTTCGGCTTTGGCGGTTCCTTTCCCCGAGAGAACCTGTACCTGACCGGTAAAGGCTCACTCGACTACCTGCGTCCCCCGCCGATATCGACGCCGGACTGAACGCTATATCGCCATCATCCGCTCAAGCGGAGCCAACGCAGCGATGCGTAACGACTCTTCAAGTTCTACCTGAGGGGTCAAGGTCTCGAGCGATCTGGCGAGCTTTTCTAAGGTGATCTTTCGCATGTGCGGGCATTCGTTGCAGGCACAGTTTTCATCCAGACCTGACACCGGCAAAAACACCTTGTCAGGACTCGCCTTCTCCATTTGGTGAAGGATGCCCGGTTCGGTGAGCACGATGAACTTCTGTTTGTCGGACGCGGTCGCGTAACGCAAGAGACTGGACGTGCTGCCAATATGGTCTGCGTGTGCCAGTAACGGCGGCTCGCACTCCGGATGCGCGATCACTTCAGCATCTGGATGTTCAACCATCAACTCCACAAGATTTCGCTCGCTGAAGGTTTCGTGAACGAAGCAAGACCCTTGCCATAGCTCCATGTTCTCGCGACCCGTTTGTCGCTGCACCCAGGCACCAAGGTTCCTGTCAGGACAAAACAACACAGGTTGATCTTCAGGAATAGACGCCACGACATCTACAGCGTTTGAGCTCGTGCAGATGACATCTGAAAGCGCCTTCACGGCTGCGGTTGTGTTGATGTAAGAGACGACCGCATATTCGGGATTCTTTTCCTTCCAGGCCGCGAGCGCCGAAGCCGGACACCCATCTGCCAAAGAACACCCTGCGGAAAGATCGGGGATAAGCACCGTCTTAGTCGGGTTCACGATCTTCGCCGTCTCAGCCATGAAATGCACACCGCAGAACACAATGACGTCCGCGTCGGTGTCGCGGGCTTTCTTGGAAAGCTCCAACGAATCCCCAATAAAATCAGCCAAGTCCTGGATTTCGGACTGCTGATAATAGTGCGCCAAGATCACCGCGTTGTGCTCTTCTCGCCAACGCTCTATGCGCTCAAAAACGTCTTCTGTTTGGGCAGTCATCATGCTCCCGGGGTCTGCGCGTCCAAGAATGCTTGAAGAGACTGGTTCACCTGCTCCAGATTCGGCGTGATCATCGCGACGACGAAGCGCTCAATCTGTGGACCAACCTTCTTTGCCATAAATCTGGGCACGCCGCGCACATTCGACAAGTCCAAAGTGAGGTCACCAGCGAGCATGACGCGGGTTTCATTTGGCCCAATAGACACGAAAGTGTTCGTTCCCGAGCAATCCACGGCCTCGGTGAAGGCCCCAACTCGGAGCCGCCAAGAGCACACGAAGGTCGACGCATCCCATGACGCGAAGTCATCCCAACGCAACATCTCGGGTTTGACAATGGACTGCACCATGCGCGGGATCTCTGTGTCGGCGAACCATTCATTGTGCAAAGAAACCACCTCTCCCGATTCTTCTCGAGACCGTACCGCGATCTCTCGAATGTCAGGAATATACGCTGCGATCTCTGGCAAACGGTCTCGGTAGGCAGCGAATGCGACGTCACGTGGGTGGTGGATTGTTGATTCACTTTGAATACGCACGGGCTCTCCCTAGTGCCGGCGAGATATCATCCCGCGGACACCTTCGCCCCTTCTGAGAGTCAAACCATGCCCCAAAACCGTCGTACAGGCAGCGCGAAGACGCTTAAGCTGACCCACACAGGCGACCCCGCCTTCAGATCGGTTTTGGAGACAGCGCTGACATCAGCGGGTCCTCAGGACCGTTGGACGCATCATTTCCACACCTGGCCGGCTGGGCTCCATCCCGACGCCGCGGCCGCGCTCATACCGCTGATCCCTGCCGGACCAGTGCTTGACCCCTTTATGGGCGGCGGAACCACATTGGTCGAGGCCATGGCCTCCGGGCGCGCTGCCTACGGCCGAGACATCAGCCCCATCGCCGTAAAAGTGGCTCGCACGCGCACCGCACTCGTCCGCGAAGAAATGCTCACACGCTTCAGGAGTGAAGCGCGACGAATCGCCGACGACGCGAAGCGAAACAGCGAGCTGCCTTCCCGCGGTTTAATCCTACTCGAAGAGTGGTATCAACCACATGTGTTGCGTGAACTTGAGGGCATACGCGCCGGGATCGAAAACGCCGCTCCGGAGGTCTACGGCCTTCTTGAAGCCTGTTTCTCTTCTATCTTGATCAAGACGAGTTTCCGCCAGAGCGACACAGTCAACAAGCGCGTTCCAACCAAACGCCCCAAAGGCAGCACCGCGATCCTCTTCCATAAAAAAGCGAGAGAGCTTGGCCGTCGGCTCGAAGACTTTGGCAACGCAGTGCCCGCCGGCACCCCCTACGCCAACATCCAATATGGCGAAGCGACCAAGATTGAAGGCGTGCGGAACGTGGCTGGAATCCTGACGTCTCCGCCCTACCCTGGCGTATACGACTACCTCCCGCTTCAACAGCTACGCAATGTCTGGTTAGGCCAACCGAAAGACGATCGATATGACGACGAAATGGGGTCGCGTCGGTCGTTTAGACAAAACATCCGAGAAGGCATCAAAGCCTGGCACTCCGCAACCAACCGGTGGATGCGAGAGGCCGCAAAGGTAGTGGAACCTGGCGGGAGACTCATCATCGTTATCGGTAATGGCTTTGTCGGCCGCCGCCCGATGGACACGCTTGAACCCACCATGCGCGCTGCACAACAAACGCCGTTCAAACTGCTCGCCAGAACGACAGCGCAACGTCCCGACAACATCGGCGGCGTCCGAGAAGAGCACCTATTTGTTTTCGAACAACCCGAACGCCCCCCGGCTAGAGGAAAGCGATCGTGACCGACGACACCACGCCCATTCAAGCCCTGCGCCAAGAAGTCGCGGCGTTCAACGCGGAACGTGACTGGGGCCAGTACCACTCTCCAAGAAATGTCGCGATGGCGGTTTCCGTCGAAGCCGGGGAGCTCTTAGAGCTGTTTCTTTGGAGCACCGACGAAGGACCTCAACCCGCGGTCGAGAGCCGAAACGCAGCTGTGGCTGACGAGATTGCCGACGTGGCGATCTGCTTATTGAACCTTTGTGAGATGACGGGCGTCGACCTCACTACAGCGATTAGGCAAAAGCTGAAGCAAAACGCACTCCGTTACCCCGCTGAAACCGTCCGAGGACGCATGGAAAAGTATGATGAATACGACAAGAAGTAGCATCAAGCGCCTGTCCGTTTTGACCGGCTCCCTCGCGTGTTTGCTCGCCACTGCACCCGCCGCACTCGCCGCAGAAGAGGCCAGTGAAGACACCCAGACGGTTTCTCCGCTGCAGCCAGAGGAAACCCGCGGCAAACGGGCGGTTGAACTGCCCCCAGCGACCCAAGCCCCGCAGCTCATCCTTACCGCAGGGCATGTGATGACCGCTGATGGAGAAACCCACAGCCCGGGCTATGTGATTTTGCGTAACGGCCGTATCGACGCTGTCGGTGCTGGCACCCCGGAAAACCCTGACGGACTGGCCATCTACGACTTCCCCAAGGGAACCATCACCCCTGGGATTATCGACACGCACTCCCACCTAGGCGTCTATCCTTCGCCTTGGGCCCGGGCCCACAGCGACGGAAATGAGGCAACAAGCCCGACCACACCCGGTGTCTGGGCCGAACATTCGGTTTGGCCACAAGACCCCGGCTTTCAACGCGCTATCGCCGGTGGCGTGACCGCGATGCAGATCCTTCCAGGTTCCGCGAACTTGATCGGTGGACGTGGCGTCATCATCCAAAATGTCCCAACGCGAGGCAGCCGGGCAATGCGCTTTCCAGGCGCACCAGAGACCATCAAGATGGCCTGCGGTGAAAACCCCAAGCGTGTCTATGGCGGCAAGGGCGGCACCCCCTCCACCCGAATGGGCAATCTAAGGGGGCAGCGTCAGGCCTTTCTCGACGCCGAGGCGTATCTCCGGACGTGGGAAGAATACGACGAAACCCGCCAAAAAGCGGGAGATGCACTCCCTGAAGCGATCCAGAGAAAGATAGAGCGCCTGGGGCTGGACCCGGACGAATTTACCCCGTCGTTCTGGGACCGGTTCCGTTTCGGCGATGAGGTATTCGAAAAGTCAGACAAAGAGGACGAGGCGGGAGATCCGCCCAGTCGAAACCTAAACCTTGAAACCCTCGCAGGCGTCATTCGCGGCGACATCCTGCCGCATATCCACTGCTACCGAGCAGATGACATGCTCTCGATGCTTCAGGTCGCCGATGAGTTTGGCTGGCAAGTCCGCTCTTTTCACCACGCGCTTGAAGCCTACAAAATCCGAGACATCCTGGCTGAACGCGATGTGGCAGCGTCCACATGGGCGGACTGGTGGGGCTTCAAGATGGAAGCTTACGACGGCATACCGACCAACGCAGCGCTGCTCGCGGACGCCGGGGGGCGCGCGATCATTCACTCCGACTCTGCGATGGACATCCAACGCCTCAATCAAGAAGCGGCCAAAGCGTACCAAGCGGGCATACAAGGCGGATTGAAGCTCTCCGAAGAAGAGGCGATCCGCTGGATCACAATCAACCCCGCCTGGTCCCTCGGTATCGACGACCAAACCGGCTCTCTCACCCCCGGAAAACGCGCAGACGTCGTTGTATGGGATGGCCATCCATTTAGCGTCTACAGCCGCGCGCATTGGGTCTTCGTAGAAGGCCGTTTACGGTGGGATGTGAGCCAAACACAACCCGTTTGGTCCGACTTCCAGGTCGGCCAGGAGCGTGTCCAATGAACATGTTCACCGTAGTTCTGGCAGGTCTACTGTCCGCACCGACCGCGCAAGCCTCTGAAGATATCGATTGTTGGGTTTACCGGGGCGCAACGGTCCATATGACCGGCGGGGCGGCCCAAGTCACCGACGTCGTCATACACAACGGCAAGGTGCTGACACTCGGCGACGACGCTGACCCGCCCAAAGCCGGCAATTGTGAAACACTAGACGCCCGTGGGAAGCACCTCACCCCCGGCATCATCTCGGCCCCAAGTCACATCGGCTTGACCGAAGTGGAACTCGAGGCCAATACCCGCGACGCGAACGCCGGCGGTGACGCGATTCGTGCCGACTTCCGTGTCGCCGATGCCTACAACCCGCTGTCTTCGCGCGTCGCGATCGCACGCAACAAGGCGGTCACCTCGGCTGTGCTATTTCCAAACGGCGGCATGGTTTCGGGGCAGGTCGCCTGGGCAGATCTGGCGGGCACGCATCAATCCGAAGCTATCGCCCACCCATCCATCGCGATGGCCGCTCAGCTAAGCGGCGACTCTCGGGCAGAAGGTCTGCGCGTGCTGCATGAACTGCTCACCGAAGCAAAGCAATATCCAAAGCTCCGTGGGCAGTTTGAACGCAACGCATCACGCCCCCTGCTCGCGAGCCCTTCCGATCTTGAGGCGCTTCAAGCGGTCGTCAGCGCGGAGATCCCCTTGGTCATCTCTGCAGACCGCGCATCAGATATCGAAGCGCTCATCAGACTGGTAGACGAGACCCGAGTGCGGCTCGTCCTTAGCGGCGGCGCCGAAGCGTGGATTCACGCCGACGCCCTCGCAAAACGAAACATCTCCGTGATGCTCGATCCGCTGGTCTACGGGCCTGGTGGATTCGGTCAACTGCGCGCACGTCCAGACAACGCCGCGATCCTCTCCAAAGCGGGCGTTAACGTCGTGATCGCCATGAATGAGATGATGACGCGCAGCCTTACCCAGGCCGCCGGGAATGCGGTCCGCGGTGGATTGGACGCCGACGTCGCGCTCAGCGCGATCACACAGAACGTCGCCAAGGCCTTCGGCATCCCAGGCGTCGGCGCAATCGTTGAAGGATACACAGCGAACCTCGTGCTTTGGTCAGGCGACCCGCTGGAGATCAGCAGCGCGATAGAACACATGCTGATCCGTGGACAAGAGGTCTCGCTCGAAAGCCGCCACACGAAGCTCTTCGACCGCTATCTCACCCTACCCGGCTCTCCGCTGCCACCCCTCGAGTTGCCAGCGCAAGAACAAGCCGAAGAGACGCCGTAGTCTAATCTTTCAAGACCCAGGCGCCGTCAAACCAGACCTTTCCGACACCGTGGTAGTCGATTTTAAGACTCACCGTTTCGTCGAGCGGGAGTGTGACGGCCAGCGTCGTGGCGTTGATCTGCGCGTATTCTGCGGAAGCGGTCAGAGGCGACAACTCGGCGACCTGAAGTCGCTTTTCAGCAAGCGTCGTCTTGGCGGTCTCAATCGTAATGGTCGCGGCGACCACTTGATCGTCCAACATTCCAAAGTCAGATCCAACCATCACCAAAGAGACGAGCAGGGGCACGCCCCTCACCAAGCTTTCCGGCAGCTGGCCTTCATGCAAGGTCCCCTCTCCATCGTCGCGCGAGCGCGTGACTACCGTACCCATGGAATATGGCGATGACGCCTGATTGCCTTCGTCACCGTCTTCTTCTTCAACATTGCACTCGATGTCACAGAAAGCTTCGGCCTCAATGAACCGAACGCTCTTACCCGAGAGAAACTCCATCGCAGCGTAGGCGGTGTATCCCCACGGCAACATTCGGCCTTGGGTTTGGGTGTGATAGCGATCGCCGGGCGCGTGGTGCTCAAAGTCATGCGAGATGTAGCGGACGCCTTGCGAAAGGTATTCCTCCGAAAGCGCGCTATCGAAGGCTCTAGACTGCGCCAAAGGCGTGAGTGTGTCGTACCGGTTGAACGCGTGAAAAACAGGCGTTTGGAAACCCCGCTCTGTGACGAGCATCGACCCGTCGACCCAATGATAGTTCTCCGCGTACGCGGTCTCTTTCCCCTCCTCGTCAGACGGCAGGCCTCCGAACAGATGCGACAAGATAGGGCTATACCAGTCGTTGACTTCCCATTTGGCGAGCGCCGTAGGCCCACTGTCGGAGACAACCCCGGCGAACCGCTCGTCATCTCCATCGAGCCCGTGCGCAACGGGCAACACGCCAGCGCCCCCAATGGAAGTTCCCCAAGCATATACATTCGAGGGGTCGACACGGATGCCGTCTAGACCCTCCTTCCACTCCAGTCGATCCAGAATCGACTCGATATGCCAGAGGCTGTAGTTGTCTGTGTGCACGGGGTCTTCAGGTCCACGACCGGCCCAGAAGTCACACCAATCGGACTCCGGTACAATGACAAACCAGCCGCGCTGTTTGGCCATCGTGAAAATCAGGTCGTGCTCGTCAATAGCGCTTCTGACCAACTGAACGAGCGAGTTCTCTTCGCCCTTCTTCCAAACGGTCTCGAAGGAACAAAACCGTCCATACGTCTCGTCGCCAGCAATGCCAAGCACCCCGCCGTGGAGCCAAAAAATAGCCGGCCGCGCCGTGCCATCATCCACCCAGTCGGCGTCCACGAGCATATGAAACCGTGGTGCTGTCCCATCGTTGGTCAGGTAACCCTGCTCCCGCACTTCATAAGTCCAGACCGATAGGCCCTGATCTTCCAAGCGAGAATCATCACGTGCCACACGTACGAAACCCTTCAATGGAAGCGCTGTGTCACCCGTATGCGTTTGGGTCGACGTATCTTGGGTATCTTGCGTATCGGGGGGGCCAGGTGGTCCGGGCGGGTTGGGCGTAGACGTATCGGTGCCCTTACCGCCACAAGCACTAAGTAAAGCGGTCAATGCGAAGACCACAAAAGACGCGCGCACTCGAGAATTGAAACGCAAGTTCTAATGGCCTCCGGACGTAGCCTAAGCGGGGAGGGACAATAGCACCTTTCCCACGACGCCGGCGACCTCGAAATGCCCTACTTGAGCACCCACATTCCGTCGAAGTAGACGGTACCGCGTGCCTCGTAGGACATCTCCATACGAAGCTCTCCGTCTTCGGGGAGCGTAACGGTAAACCGCGTCGCCTCAACCTGTGACTGATGTTGCGCCAAAGAAGTCTCGCCAGACGGCGCGAAATCCATCGCGTTCAGGCGGCGCTGCGCGAGCACCTCTTCGTCCGCATCCGAGATGACAAGTTCGGTAACGAGCTGCTTGTTGCTCGAGTTCTCGAGGCCCGTTGCCTTCATGATCAACAGAATCTCGATTTCCACGCCGCGTGGAACCTCGTCGGGGATACTGCCCGCGAACAAGGTACCGATACCGTCGTCAGGCGTTTTCTTTACGACCGTCCCGAGGGAGAAGTTCGACGCGTTGGGATCGGTCTCTTCG
>Ga0163179_10003370_pt1 | contig 10877 bp, 18 predicted proteins | sample AtlANTMetagenome_FD_109643 | JGI IMG/M metagenome (GOLD analysis project Ga0163179, IMG submission 109643) | Marine eukaryotic phytoplankton communities from the Atlantic Ocean - Atlantic ANT 2 Metagenome | ecosystem: Environmental > Aquatic > Marine > Oceanic | place: North Atlantic Ocean... | reverse complement strand
TCTATGCTCATTGAGTTATATCTTTTAGTCATTATACATACTCCACTTTTTCTTGTGTCATTGTACATTCATCCATATCTATAACAAAGTTACCATTGTCAGAGTTGTCACCGTCATACTCATCCTTGCCCAAGTAGATACTAGGTTCAGGTGCTGTAGATTTTTTATAAGAATACTTATAAGTGTTACCAACTTCACACGCACAAGCAAGAGCAATGTTGTGAGGAGTCCACCTTTCGTGGTGTTTCTCAATAATTGCCATTTTCATAAAACCTTTAAACCAGTCAAAAACAAAATTAGCAAACTGCTCTCCTGCACTGTGGTGAAAAATAGCTACACTCCTAACGTATTTCATCTTACGTTGAGTAGGACCACTCCACTCTTCCATTCGTTGTTCAAATTGAACGCTTATTCTGTTACCCATAATAACTCCTTTCTACGAGTTTAATATTTATACTACCATTTTAAAGCAAGAGCCTACATATGCAAACTCTTTTGTGTCTTGGGTGTTCTGTGAATTTTCAACTAACACTATTTTACGGACAAGGAAGTTGATTACCAAAATATAGAACCCATGAATAACGAATTGTAAATGGGAGGAGGTACTATATTTCACATCCACAGCATTTAAAGAACGACAAACCCAATGCTCGCACTTTTGAAAGGAACCTTGTCTCCCTCCTACTCTTTAACAAACCATTCTGGTCTGCTTGTTCCATTGTTGTATCTGGCAAACTTATTTTTATCGGCGATGTAAAATTTGCGATAAGAAGTAATTGGCCAATACATATCTGTTTTAAACTCTTCATACTTACCAAAGCACTCTGGATGTTTTGTCAGAGGTCCTTGCGGTATGTACCGAGTACCATCATACAAAGCGTCCCATAGTTTTGATGCTCCGTGTTGTTTTTTATACCTGAAAGTATACTCGTCAAGCATTTCTTTGTACATCTTAAAAGCGAACGCATAGTTTTGTCTGGTTTTCATTGCCCACAACGTACAAGGATGTTTTTGATGCACAGGACGGTATAACTTTTTTTCCTCTGCATACTTTGGTGCGTGATGCCAAAGCGAGGTGCATAACATCTGTGCTTCCTCCAACGGCATTTTTACAATGTGCTGATCGCACAGCGAACGTGCGATCAGCCTTGGATTATCTTCTATTAAAAACCTATTCAATTATGTACTCCTTTGGTCTTGGTGGTGGCATATCATGTACGAATGTAGGAACATGATGTGTGATAGGTACACAGTTGCCGTTGTTTCCATTAACTGCTTGATGATATAATTCACACTGCTCTTGTGTGGGAAACTGCATAAGTATAATAGTTGTCCACACAACTACCTCGTTTACTACCATTAACCTACGTCCTGTTGGAGTAAATCGGAGATAGGGTTGTGGTCAACAAACAAATTTTCCTGAGCATACGTTGAAGCTTCTGTGTAAAGTTCTGGATACTTTTCTTTTACATAAGTCGTCATAAGGTAATAGTAGCTGTATCCTTCACAAAGCACAGACATTGTACTAGCAACCTCTGCAAATTTTTCTATATTAGTGTCTTGCATAACCTTCCTTTCTGCGAAGTTATTGTTTATATATTAATATTAAACTTAAAAAATAAATAAGAATACTATTAAATAGTCTTTTTAATCAGGTGTATCCCATGTAGACTTGGTGAGCGTATTGACGTGAAAAACCATAAATGTCGCCTATTTCTTGATAAGTCATATTAGCTTGTTCTCGTAGAGCTATTATTTCTTTTCTAACGGCATATCTTTTTATACCTCTTCCATCCGTCCACCTTAATCCAAACATATTAGAGTATTTAGATAAATCAGCACCAGTAGTTCCCAACATCTTTGCGTACTGTTTCATTTGCAATCGTTTTTCTTGAGGAGTATTCATTGAAGCCTTGTGCAAATCTAATAAGGCTTTACTCGGTTCGATAGTCCAGACGAGGTCACCCTCGTCTGTTCTTATTTTATATTTAGTACAGAGTTTAAAATGAGTTGTCTTAAGTATTTCCATTTAAATCACCTTTTCTAAGAGTTCTGTATTGAACAGGTTTACCCTCTACTTTCCAACAACGTATCTTAGTAGGGTCTTTTTTGTCTTTTGCAGACACCATTTGGAAACCAGACCTTTGTATTGCACTTCTAAGGGACTGCGTAGACCCTATTGGAAATTTAGGTAATGCAACTGATTGTCCCACTTTCAGGCGGTGTGCGAGTTCAGCCCATTTTCCTTTAGCAACAGGAACTGGAACGTTATCATCAATTTTGATGTGGTTTATTTGATCATTATCCATATTAACTCTTTCCAAAACCAAATAACCATTTAACGTCACGTTTTAGCCTTCCGTAGATGCTTAAAGGTTGAGGGTTGTACCTTTCAGTAACTGACATTTTCTTTACTTCCTTTTCAGGCGGTAATACTTCAACTTTAGCTACTTCAGGTATTATAATTTCATAATTATAAAGAGTGTAATCTAACTGACCTTTAGACAATTTAAACTTTTTCATCATCTGTTTAGAGGTCATTGTTTTATTGGCGGCTCTTACTTTGAGTACAAACTCATCAGTATAATTTATTTTAGCCATATCTATCTCCTATATAGATGTTTACTGTTAATGCTCTGCAAGGTGGCTGACAAATAGCATACCTTAACAGACGTTGATTAGGGTTTTTGCTAAGTAAATCCATATACTTCTTATAACTTTTAGCACAGTTCTTACTTTTGTGTAGACGTTTATACTTACCTCTACCTAAAAACTCACTTATAGTATAATACAGAACATATTTTAAACAATCTTCTTCGTATTCTTCAAAAGTTTGTGGAAACAATACACTTGTATTCATGATTTACCTTTCTATAAAAACCATAATATACTTATATACTATACTTATACTCTTTTATATAGCAAAAGTATCTTTTTAATCTAAAGTTTGTATTATAGTTTTGACAGGTGGGAAATGTGGGTTGTCTTTAAACCTGTCGTTAAGGTAATGAACTCCCGTCTTTTTAATTTCAGCCATAAGTCTACCAAGATACAAATGTCGGTGGGCATACATGACAAGCTCAAGCATATCTGCCATCTTAAGTTTGTCTTTTTCCTCTTTACTCAGATAAAACTGCAATTCTAAGTCGTTAAACACTTTTTCTTCAGCTTTGGTAAATGCTCTTGTTAAGTCTGCATTATCCCATTTTGCTGTCGCAGGTATGTCCCCCAATATAATTTCAGGCACATCGTGGTAAAGAGCGGCTTGCAGAAGTTGTTTACTACTGTCTGGCCACAGTTGGTCAATTAAAACTGTTACTGCGTATGAATGAGCTCCCACTGTTTGCCTCTCAAAGTTTAATGGTACTGTATGATAACGAACAAGAAACTGTGCGTCCCATGCGGTTTCTATTGTTTTATAATTTGGTATTGTCTTGCATTCGTGTTGATCCATCTTTTATTCCCCTACTCCATGGTTTATCTGAAAACGTCTTTTTAGCATCCCCCCAACTCGGACCGAACTCAGCATCTACAACAGAAGGTATTTGCATGGTCACACACGTTTCCATCACTTCCTTTATTCTTTGTGCAGTTTGCTCATCTGTTACTGAAATGTCAAGTTCGTCGTGTACTTGTATCAATGGTGTTATACCCTCCTTATGTAGTTCTACCATTGCTGACTTTGTTTGGTCAGCGGCACTTCCTTGAATAAGTCTGTTTAGTGCTTTATATGTAAATGACCTTTTAATCGCAGGACCATGTTCAGCATATGCATCTTTGTAGGTCATTGGCTTATGAGTTCCATATGCGTTTGGCTCCCATTTGTCAAAACGACACTTACGTCCAAGCAATGTTCTTATCACACCTTTAGTGCTTGCTCGTTGAATGGCATAATCCGCTAATTGCTGAACAAATGGAACTTTGCCGTGATACTCTGAGAATAAATCCCTAGCTGAGTCTAGATCTAACCCTAATTGTTCAGCAAGTTTGTTCTTACCCATGCCATAAAACAATCCTAAGTTAATGTCTTTGGCTTGTTTGCGAGGTACACCCACAATATCAGCCGCCATCTGGTGAAAATCTGTTAGAGGATCTTTGTTATACTCATCAGCAAAGTCTTGAGCTCCACTAAATTTCAATAAGCTCGCATAATGTACGACTAAACGTGGCTCTTGGCTACTGTAGTCAAACGCACCCCACATATCACCTTCCTCTGGTAGAAATAATCCTCGTATCATCGGACCAATCTCAGCGTTTCGTGCAGGAACTTGTTGAAGGTTAGGATTACTATAACTAAATCGCCCTGTAACTGTGCCTCCAACGTCGCTCCGTAAGCTGTGTGCCTCTGCATGGATACGGCCGTTGTGCTGATGTTTGAGTATAGTGTCTATAAATGTAGTGCGAGCCTTGTTAAGTTCCCTTGCCCTAACTACCGCCTGAGCCAATGGGTCAGCATGGTTAGCAAGAAAGTTTTTGGTAAAGCTAGGAGCATCACTCTTAGGTGTTCTTGGGTAACGTAGTCCTTTAGCATCAAACGCTTTTGCGATACTAGCGGCCGCCCAGATATCAATGTCGCCTCCTTTAACTGATTCTAATGCTTCACGTTCTTGTTCCTCAAGTTTTAGTTTTAATATTTCAGCTTTTTCAAGGTCGACACGCACCCCTCTCTTACGCATTTCAAACACCACTTTAAGAACATTTGTTTCAAGGTTAAATATATCGTTGATGTCTTCCTTTATAAGTAGAGATTTAAAATGGTTCCAGAGTTTAAGCGTCAATGCGGCATCCTGTTCTGCGTAAGCACCTACAAAATGAGCAGGGAGTTTGTACATTTCACTCTTAGCATTGATACCAAAAGCACTTGCGGCCTCTTGTAAGTCACGTTCGTTTTTGCGTTCGCTTAAATAGTCTCTGCCCAGAGCATTGAGGGCATAGCTAAACCTATTTTCGTCTAAGCAAGCCGCAACAATCATCGTATCAATAATTCTACCATTAACCTCAATCCCTTCAGCGTGTAACCACCCTAAGTCGTAAAGAGCATTGTGCATTACATAATCCCTGTCTACTGAGCAAAGGTCTTTAATCCAGCGAGAGGTCTGGTCGTGATCTAAATTACTGCCGTTTTCATGTCGTGTTGGGAAGTACCAACTCTCACCTTCTACAGCTACGGCATAACCTATGATGTGGCCATCTTTACGAGGCCAACCACTACCATGAGTTGTGAGGTGTGGATCACAAGTTTCTAAGTCTATTGATACTTCTTTAGCTTCTTTTAAATTTGGATAGCCATCTGGCATTATCCATTCAGTTTGTGGGGTGAATAACGGGAACTGCATTTGGTACTGTCACTTTCATTGGTTGATTACAGACGTTGCAATGAGGCCATTTGTTTTTTAGTTTGCGAAACGATAATACTTTTTGTGTTCCACAAGATTTACAAACAGCCTCTATTGGTTCATCCATATTACTTTGGTTTTTGTTTGTCACCTTTCAACCTCATACGCATTTCAGCTTCCACAAGGAATAAGTATCTGCGAAGGTCGCCTATGTCGTCAAGCACACCTTCCTCTCTTGTGTCGGTGGCAATAGCCTTGAAAACATCCCAATGGAATCCCTGGACTTGCTGTTCTAGCCTATCCCATTTTCTGGCAAGCATCATGTAAGCACCGACACCTCCACGTTTTTTCCAGCTATTGCCGTAAGATTGCTCGGCCTCGTGTAGAGCAGAAGTGTCGGACTTAGCCAAACCTTCTACTTCTTTTATTATGTCACTCTTTTCTTTCACATCATTCTCCTTTGGGTAATATACTTCTACATAACAACCGCACTTTAAGCATGAAAGATTAGTTACCATGCTGAACACTTCATCGTCCTCTATGTCATGGTCTCCACCCCATAGTATCTCTGTGTTACAATGCCAACAGTTCATTTTCTTCTTTCTAACCATTCCCAACAAGCTATATGCCAGTCATCAGGTTTTATTTGTGAACAATACTCAAACGCTTTTTTCATATCTTTACGTTTCCACTCCATCCACATTCTAAACATGGGTATAGCCAGAGTTTCAAACATCTGCATTTTGTAGCTAGCAAACTCATGAAACCTTAAATCAGGTTGACCACCCATACCATAAGCGAGTGTTGTGTCAATAAATGCCGTAAGCTCATTTTGGAACTGCACATCGTCAAAGGTCTGCGGAAATAATGGAGTAGGTTTGATTATGCGTGAAGCATACGAATCATAGTCAGGTTTCATACCGTCAAGTGTTTTTAAGGTATCTAAATATGCGTGCATATTATTTGTAATCTGCGTATATATCCCCACCTCTAACTTACATCGTGCGGCAATGTATTCTTGCAATATAGACATATGCACAACATTTGCTCCAAACGCACCCCATATCATGTCGTTACTGCGGTTACACACTGTCATGTCTAGCTTACCATTTTGGCTTCTAAAATAAATATGTGTGTTGCAGGGATAGTCTTTAGCTTCGTTACTTAATGAACAATCTTTATCTGGATCCCACATTGTAAGCACCGCTCTTCTATCATTAGGATAAGTGCATAACCTATGAACAACCATTGGTATTTGGTCGTAACCAAATGACTCTCGCCACCTGTGACCATAAGCGGCATGAAACAACACACCATCATCGCTGTACTGACTTATGCCATTGTTGAACATACTGATCCATTCTACGTCCCTTCTTCCAGCTAACATCCACAAACTCTCCATGAAATGGAAGACAGGGTTAGCATCACGTTCGGGATAAAATAAAACTCTTTCGCAAGGGTTATTGTAAACTATACAACAAGGCTCAAGTAACTCTTTTGCCTTACCATTCCTTGTTTCAACAAGTACACCGTCTACTTCTATTTTTTGCTTGACAAGCCACAACGCTTCACTAACATTACCAGTGACAAAGCTATGGACACCACGCATATTATTATAATTATTTACTACCATTCAACCACCTTTCTATGTGCCATTTTTTAGCCGTATACGGCTCTTTTTTATTATGCCTATAGCTACACTATATGCAACACAAAAGCCTTCTCTGAGGCTTTAATTAAAGTCATAATGCTTCTTTACCAATGGTGTATAGCATTCACCAGACATAGCTTTATTTATTATCTGGTTAACTTGCATCGTCGGCTCAGGTAAAGACTTATGACCCATGCGGTCAGGCAATAAACCATTCCGCAAAGTTACGTTATCACAACCATTGCACGGACCAAAATCTCGTTGTCCATGGTACAGTTTTACTCTTGCGGCTTGAAAAGGTTTTTCGTGCCACACTTCTTCCATACTTGTATCATTTATATTTCCGCATTTATAAATACCTGCCCAGTCATTACAGCAGATGGCTACGTTACCGTCCCACCTTATACTCATTTCTCTAAATGGCTTCGCACACCTTTTGCCTCTTTGTTTATAGTTTAAAGGGAAAGCTGAACCTGCATGATTACTGACTTGTGCATGAGTACCGTTTGTAGCTAACGTCAAATCCATTCCTACAACAATATGGTGTTCGCTTGGTTTACGTCTTTTATGAGGGTTTGCATTTTTATTTTGGGGATACGGAAAAACTGGATATGGTCCTCTGTACTTTTCTTGTATTTTATCAACAATTTTAATTCTGTCGTAGTTATCTAAAAATAATACATTTAGTCCTGCTTCCATCAAACCGTTGACTGTACCGTTTACGTCACGCAACAAACCACCACCATTACTTGTCATCATTAAATGTGCTTTAGGTAGTTTTTGTCTGAATAGTTTAATCATAGTTATGTAGTCGGGGTGCATAGTTGGTTCACCGTGCATGGCAAATTCAATGCGTGGATTCCACTTTGCATTCTTTATTCCATTAGCAATTTTTGTAGCGGTTTCCATAGTAAGAATTTTGTATGGTCCAGAGGATTTTCCGTGTATGTTTTTTGGTCCGTCTGCACCATTGTCCCTAATAGCTTGTATGCCGCAAAAAGAACAACCTAAATTGCAACCTTCAACTAACTCTACTTGTACAGCATTAGGAGGGTCTTGCTTGTCCATCTTTAAATGCCTTTCTCCATGAAACCTTTACGTCCCATCTTGTTTTCATTCCTTCCCAACCTGTTTTAGTCGTTTTTTCAACTAACTTAACATGGTCGGGAAACTCTTCGCTAAGTTTGCGTGCTTGCTGTTCTTGTAACTCAGCATTACGGTATGTACTACAGCCTCCCTTTGCACCACTAGCACCTCGTTGATCCCAAGTCCAGTCTACAATAACTGCGTTACCTATTCCTTTTAAAAACAATTTGAGTGTAACATAATAGTCTTCCATTAACTGCATACTATCGTAACGAATGTTATGTTTATGTAGTATTCGTGGTGTAATACCATGAACGGCATTTTGCCTCATTCCGTATTGAACTGTATGTGGCCAATGCTTGTCATTCATTTGGCGAGGACTTAAACCTACATGGTGGTATCCATCAAGCAACCCCTCCATTTTTTCCCATAACTCCAGCATTTCAGGTTGCCGAGTTTTTCTTAACCTAGAATGTTCGGCAGATTCACGACGATTAAACTTAAGATCGTCATCCAGAATAATAATCTTATCATGACCTTTCTCCACTGCATGGTCTATTATAAATTGTCTAGCATTATTAATGCCTTTAACATCACCCCTGTCTAACACCCTTCTGTCTAGCCACTCGTGGTGCTTTACTTCTTCCGTAGGACACACAAGCCGTGCGACTTCTCTAGCTTCTGGACCAATAGCGTCCCAAGTATTTTGTGTGTTTATTCTTCCTCTAGTTGGAATAAATATAGGTATCATGAGTTGCTCCATGTCTTTAACTTAGGATTATAATGTAATCCTTTATATAGTTTTGTCCTTGTTTCATCATTAAGATTTTTAATTCTATTAGAAATAACATAACTGTTTCTTTTGTCACGTTCAATAGGTTTTAATGCAAACTCTTCGCTAATTGGTCTTTTAGGATTATGCCTTTGGCAATAGTAAAGGTTTCGTTTTTCGTTGTAATAAATACCAAAACAATTACACTCCGCACATTTGTTCTTTTCTCGTTGTGCTTGTTTTTCTCGTTGTGTCATTAATCGTGGTGGTTTTTCGTGGTCTCTGTAATCTCCTACTTTCATTTGTCCTCCCATGGAATGTTTGCGTCTGCTAACCTATCTATATGTAGCACACGTTCGTTAGATATTGTCGGTGTCCACCTCTTCACTACTTCTTCTTTTTGCAAGGAGGTCTCGGATTGTTCCGATGTCAAAGTTATCGATAGACATTTGCACTTCATCGTTATCGGAAACTTGTATGGTTCTGTTCCCATGTCCCTCGCTAGATGATGTACTAAATGGTACTTTAGGCAATCGTCTGAGCATCTGTTTCCCAATCCTGAATAAGGTTGTTTCATTTTTTAATTCCTCCAACTTACTTCCTCATGTTTTAATATTTTCAATTTTGGTTTATGCTTGTACTTACTGCGAGGAGTACCTTGTCCCAACCGCACACGCTCATACTTGTCCCACTCACATAGGCTATGCTCTATGGTACGCATATCAACTGTTTCTTTTTTAATATCAGATGTAATGCACGGAACTGCGAGTTGTAGCAAGTCAAACATTTCCTCATTAGCTTGTTTCTGGTTTAAACTCTTATTTAATTCTCTGCCATGTATTCGGTTAAGACCTCTCACCGCTCCTGGTCCTGCGTTCGCCCAAGTAAAACGGTCTTCTGCTTTATCCAGTACAGGTGTGTGGTTGAGGTCTGTAACCACCTCATATGACATAAAGCCTCCCCCTCCCCACCCTCGATAGGTAGCCATCGCTTGGTGTACTTTTTGGAGCGAGTTTGTCTGGGAAGCGGTTTCTGCCAACGCTTCTTTATTTTGCCAGATAGGGTTAAGAAAATGGTCAACAACGACCTCCGACTTTTTAGCTTTTAAACCTTGATTAGTGATTATATACGCTCCTGTAAAAGTTCGTAAACCTTTAGCAAGTCTTCCATCAATAATTTCTTTTGTTCTAGTGGGATCCCACTCAGTTACCCAACCATGATCGTGGGCAAACTCACTTGTACCTATCATTCTAAACAAGCAACAATTAAAAATAATTTCACCATGAGGGCGATTATCATTTGGCCTAGTCCAGTACTTCCTCATCCATACTGTAACTTTATCATTCTCACGAAAAGGGTTTGTGAACTTGTAGGTTTGTAAAATACTGTCTTCAGTCCAAGGTGGATCTCGAAAAGTTTTCTTTTTTACAAAAATGTTGTGCCGCTCTGTTATCCAACGGAAAAAATTCCTTGTTGGGTTTCCTGAATCATATGTATTATTCATTGTTTTCCTTTCTATAAAACAATACTTGCCTAGTCTACTATATACAGCAGTCTAGGCAAGTAAAAGTTGCTCTTGTGTTATGCTACTTTAGCATACTCAAGTGCTTTGTGGAGTGCTTTGTTTTTGTTCTTGGCCGCACTACCAAACCACGCAGAGTGTAAAGCATTGTCACGGGACTTTGCTTTTGACTGGTGATCCATAACATAGGTCACACCATTAAGTGCTCCCCACCAAGTACCTTTAGCAGAGGCTAGATCCGCTCCAGGAGACTTAACAATAGCATCAAGTATAGCTTTAGATGTTTTGTTAAGTTCATCCTCTAGTGGAGGCAAGTCCTTTTCCTTGCTTTTGCCACGCTCTATAAGAGTTTGTGGCTGTATTAGCTCTGCAACAAAGTTGTCCACCTGCAAGGTTTCCGCTTTTTTACTAGCAAGGAACTGTGCTTTTTCCTTGAAGTCTTGCATATTAGCATCACTAAGGCCAATAGCCTCCTCTGCGGCTTTTACAATATCCGCATCGACATACTCC
>Ga0163179_10003369_pt1 | contig 10877 bp, 2 predicted proteins | sample AtlANTMetagenome_FD_109643 | JGI IMG/M metagenome (GOLD analysis project Ga0163179, IMG submission 109643) | Marine eukaryotic phytoplankton communities from the Atlantic Ocean - Atlantic ANT 2 Metagenome | ecosystem: Environmental > Aquatic > Marine > Oceanic | place: North Atlantic Ocean... | reverse complement strand
TTTATTGTTTTATCTGGATCTCGTGTTAAATCTAATCCAGAAGTCAATGCTGGATATATGAAGAATGATGACCTTGATCCACAGTATGACAATATACCTTTACATCCATCAAATAATATGAGTACTAGATACAGCGGGTTAGTGTTGAAAGATTCTGATACCGAAACTAAGCTTGGACAAATAAGTGCTAATTTTCTATATAGTTCCACGTTTGCACTGCAAGACTTTACAGAAATCACTGCTGGTGGAGTTAGCTCAAATCGTTACTTCCAAAATTCTAACTTTGGCACCGCTGGGGAAGTTCCCGTAAAATACAGGGCTTTAAAATCAGGAGCTTTAGCTGGATTGGGAATACCCGAGGTTGTCAGCTCTGCCGAATTGTCTGTAAGTAAGATCATATGGAAAGATGACTTTATTATTTGGTCCGATCAGCAACTATTTAATAATCAATCAAAAATATATTTCTTGACTTATTCTAGTGCTAATTCCTTTGTTGAAAACGATCAACTAGTAAAAGACTTTATAGACACAAGAGGTGGACGTGCTCAAAGCTTATGGTTAAGGGGTGTCAGTCCAGCAATAAATACTGGAGATGGATTTGGGATAGACTTTAGATATGATGATGACTTATTAGTAACTAATGTTATGAGTAATATTACCGATTTTGGTGACAGTGTTGCGGGTCTTATTTCTGGTGCGGTAATCAATGATGATGCTGGCCTATACAGCCTTGATGTTAGGTGTGACATTTTGGAACTATATGAGCGTAGGATTATAGGCTCTGTAAAAGATCTAACATTTATTTTTTCACAAAGAATAACACCCTCAATCTATAGTAAAGACACTAAATATTCCAGAGCTTTATTGTCACAATTTAAAAATAGTCCACAATCCATAGACGGAAGCATTCCCACGATTCCCTATCTTTTAAATCTAAACAATTTAAATTATGGTAACCTTGTTGATGGAACACTAACATGGAATATAGATTTAACTGGTCGATATGATGTTATAGACAGGAAAATTATATTAAAAGATCCGCTGGAATATTCTTTATTCTCATGTAATCATAGAACTCGGAGTAACTAATGGCAGATTTTATAGGTGTGCCAACATCTGACATAGCCAATACTGATTGGAGTTCATCCGGTTCCAGCTTCTATACGGAAGTTGATAGCGGTCAATCCCCTTCTACCGTAGACTATGTTCAGAAAACCAGTGGTACTGGCACATTAAAGTTTGGCCTTACAATGCCAACCGATCTGGATAGATTTGGCACTGTGGCCGGAAGAAACTGTTATGCTTACTTTAGGATATTCGAGGGTGGTCCCGGTGATGGAGATTACCATACGTTGACTGCGAGGATTTTTAAATCGGATGGTGTCACACCTTTAACTGATGCAAAAACTAACAAACAGTCTAGCAACGGAACTAAAAACTTTGCTTTTGCATTTACGACTACCGCAGAAGATGCGGCGTCTTGGGAGAACGCTCAATTACATATTGATTTATCCGATGAAGGTGAAGGTGAGCTTTATAGGATCTATAACGTTTTCTTAGAAATGTCCTATCTCACTACAGCCGAGGAGGTTATTAGACCTGATGCTATAGTTGATGAGTCGGAATGGAGCCAATACGGACCCCTAGATTTATCTAAGATAAATGAGGATGCTTTTGGTTGGAATATTGATTCTGGTGATTTTAGTGATGTGTTATTTTATAAGGGTAGTAGTGATTACATACAGGCACCAACTTCCCCCAATAAAGAGGCAACTTTTAGCTTAGGGGCCGCGACTGGAGAGTGGACTGAAATTACCAGTGCTCAATTAGTTGTTGCTAGTAGATACCAAAATAGTAATGAAAGAGATTTTTTAGCCAATCTTAGGGTTGACGGGGCTTGGCAGTCTGAAACAACAATTCATACAGGTGAAAACGGTGACGGTGCTGAATGGAGTTCAGCTACTTTTACCGGCAGTTGGACAGCGTTAGATTTCTCAGATGCGGAATTCAGTCTTAAGACGAACACAGATTTCGCTTACGCAACTGAAGTAGAATCTGTTTATGTTATATTGACTGGTACGAAGGGGCCTGCTCCCGATCCTCCCGCCCCTATCATCCAACCCTCGCCTCCTACTATTCCGCCGGTTGTTGTGTCACAAGAAGATGGATTGAGTGAAACAGAAGACCAGCAAGATATCTTTATTGGTGGCGGTGGAACTATACAATCCACCTCTAACGCTTCATTTATAAAACCTTATTTGAGTTTCGTGGAAGAGGCTACATGTAGGTTGAAATCTGAAGAAAGCTTTGTCAAGTATGATTATACGGCATCCGCCAGTGTCGAATCATCCGATCAGTGTGGTGGAGGCTGGATCGCGACTCACGATAGATCGGTCACTAAAACTCCCGTGTTCTTTCTTAATGTGTCACTGTCTCAGTTAGATACCGTGGAGAATGTGATAATTTCTTTTGATATTAGTGAGCAATCTGCTACCTTTCAAAGGTGGAACAACCGTGACACAATTCCGAGAGACGGCATTATAAACAATGCGGTGGCAATTCCCAAGGTTGTTCTTTATAACAAAGATCCGCGATCTATGATTACGCTGAATGGACCAGCATCATTAGACACGAATGTGAATATCCCCCCATATCACAAAGATGGTATCTGGTCTGAGATATTTAGAGCTGATCCCTCATCTGCGTCTAGAGGGGCTGCTAGATTCGTTTCCCAGTTTCCTGGGTTTTTTAGGGGTGGTGCTGCTGACTTATTCTTTTATGCATCTTTGCCTGGGACTTACCCCAAAGTAGATACTAGGGATTGGGAAAATTTTAATAGAGATTCTCAATTATACACCATCGCAAATTATTATGGTGGCGAAAAAACTTTGGGTGAGTTTTTTGATTCTACTTATGGTAGTCATGGTAGTGCTGGCATACCTTCATGGACTGCTAATGATGTGTTGGATTACCCTTTTATTACCAGTGATAAACTACCTATTACCTTAAACAAGAGCGATCATAGAATCACCCAAGAGGATGTTAGATTTATTGAACCATACGCTGAATTGTTTACACCTGTCCCAAGGACTAACAGTTTAGGAGAAATAACTGGTTATACCTTAACTATTCCGTCAGCCGCTGTAAAAAGACACTTAATTAATGGTAGTTTGATCAAATCGAGTGCTGATGATAGGGCTGTGTTTGGTGCTAGGCCGGACAATACATTATATCCAGAAATTTATAATAATAACATATCTAGTCCCGGCTTTGACGATGTAAACCAAGCCACTTACGATTCTACAACCGGGGAAATTAGGCACACATTAGCAATTGGTCTCGTTATGACTAATTTGACATACCATAAAATTGGCGGTGTTTCAAGTGTTGATGGCGTTGGAGATTTTGGTGCCACTAGAGTCATAGACAGACAGCCCGCATCTAATAAACTGTCAACTGGAGGAATCGCTAAGTATCCCTATTGTGCGGTAAACAATATTTATACCAGACGCGAATCAACAAATTCTTATTTTCAGACTGCCACCGTCGATTTCTTGATGTCTGCTAAAGTATCTAATTTAACTTTTAGAATCAATACAAGATCACTACCGGCAACAAGATATAACAACTCTTTTCACAAGATTGCTGTATTCAAATACGATGAGGAAATTCGGCCAGAAATTCAGGAACATATTAATCCAGATTTTAAGCTCACCCAAAACACTAATGTGTTCGGTAAGTCTAAATTCTCTCCGGCTGCCGTGGGGGTCAGTAAGACATTTGACAATGTCGTTAATTACTCAGATGGACAAAACATAGATAGTGCTTATGCATTAGATTATGTCGCACAAGGATCAAATCCTGTTGTTAGATTTGGGGATTATTCTGAATCACCAGCGGTTAGCGGATTACTGCCTAGTGCTACTGACAACTTTGACGAAAAGAAAGGTTCTTACACTAGGGGACTGCAGGTTCTTAACACAGAGAACTTATTCCTGAATGACTCGGACAACTATGTAGATCTTGACGACGGATCTAACAAGTATAATTCTTCGGTTAGTGGAGCACCTATAGGGGCGTCTTTCTTTAGTAGAAATACTTTGTTGGGTGGGTTTGATATCACTTATCAAAAAACTAATAATACCAATAAAGGCCCTGATTTTGTTTCATTATATATTAAATCCTTTAAGGTATCCAAGACAAAGGCTTTACTTGTTAGCAAGGGATCTGTGATAGCAAGTGGGGACTTGTCTTTAGTGGCTTCTGGGAATACCCAAGCAGGCAATAATATTACTCTTAAGGTTGGTCAAAGCTTAAGCAACACAACGATCCCTCTATATATCAAACCACAAAGCATAGAGAACTTCACATCCCTTAATATAAAGATGACACCACCTGAGGTTAGGATTCCTTTAATCACTAAAGCTCCGAAAACTAAAGCAGAAATTCCTTTAACGTTTGCTAAGTCGCCAACAGGTGTAACCCCTTTGTATGGAGTGGGACCAATAGCATCTGGAAACCAAACAACATTACATGTTCGCTCATCATCGTATGACGCAAACAGAATGTCGCTGGTTAACGATGGTGTTGGTGGTTCTAATGATAATATTACATTTTTTGCTTCTGGTGTTGCTCATTCAAACGCACAGATCCCATTGACGTTTGCACCCGAGACGGCGGGCGACACGCCATTATATTTAAAGGCCAGTATATCTGCGAGCGGTTTGATCTCCTTAAGAACTCGTGCCAGAGGTCCTTATACTAGTGGCACCACTTTAACTATGGATAGCATCTTTGCGGATGTGCTGCGTGATGATACGCAGGAATTTAGCATTGGGTCGGAAGGTTCTACTTCCTTATTTGTAAATACGGAAACACCAACTTCGAGATTCGCCACCTTAAAGACTCACGGCGTATTAAAAACTATAAACTCAAACCAACAATGTTACACGTTGCAAAACAACACTAATCTGTTTGATTTAGGAGACACTGAGAATGCTGGCAAGGAAGCGGTAGTTACTAAAGATTTGGGTTCTGCGGTTAGTAATACAAACTCCATCATTTACAGAGGTGATAATACATATACAGATAATTTGTTGCGATTTCAGTATCATGGGTTTAATACTATGGCGGTTCAGAGGAAAGAGCCAACATCAATTGTGCCACCTAACAGTATTGACGAAATAGTAACTTATGACCCAGTAGCTAATGTTGTCAAAACCGCTACCGTAACGACGAATTCTAATTCGGCATTTTATGAAGATGCTGCAAATGATTTCGCTTGGCAATCAACTAAAGTATTAAACAGAACCGCATATGATGCTAACGGCTCTTATTTAGTAAATGGTAGCATTAAGGGTAGTAATGTTGAGCTAGCTATCTACGATATTAATGATGACGATACCGTTTCTCATAATAATGTTTTAAGATTTAATCCTACCTTATTGTCCAGTATTAATCTTGAAAATGATCCACTGTTTAGCCTGAGATCAGATTTATATGAAAGGGTTATTTCAAATTCATCCAGAGCATTTACCGCCAGTAGCATAGATTCATCTAATATCAATACGTCTATAGCGATTTATGACTTACGACTATCTGACAACAATAGATGTGCTGTTTCTATTCGGGTGGATCTAACTTACAGGCTTGGCAGTGATTATGAGTTACATAAATTTGATGTTATTATAGTTTGTAATCTTAATAACTTTGGTAAGACCTTAGGGCCATTTCCAAGTAATGGATACTATCCTCTCTACAGAACACCGGAAGCCGCGATTGCCAATAGTCCAGATCCGGGTTCGGTGAGGACTGAATTCGGAGAAATTACTGCGGGTTACCATATACATACTTTCGATGATGTAGATTATTATATGCCTAACGGCCTTGTGGCAGGTGCTACTCAGTTCCACGGTAATTATACTGGTTATAGCGATCCAGACAGGCTCGAATTTGAGAGTGCGAATGACTACAATTGGTTAATCTTTGATAAGGGTTCAGTTGTAAATCCCGACCAGACACCGAATTCTCAGTTATCACACGAGACCTTAAGTGCTGGATTAAATATTCAATTTGATAATGAAGATCTGTACTTTGATAAAAGACATCACAATGACCAGATTTGGAGATTGTCTACTTCGGATGATTATACAACACCTACTCAGGTACTATCGTTCGCAGATACTCCAGACCATAGTTCGTATCTTTCAAATTCCTCGTTCATAACTACGGATAGATTAAGAACGGGATTTGGCTATCCATTCAAGATCTACGATAGGGATGGTAGTGGTGACAAGTTAATGGTTGTCAGTGCTAACTATGTAGACCCTTATGTGCGAAATACATTGACTGATGCCTACATACCAAACGCTATTGGTGCTTTGTATATGTTCACTAGGGTTGCTGGTACTAATGATTGGTCATATCATGGTGCTTTATATGGCAAAGGCTACACATCCGATAATGTAGCAGCAAATCTATCTGAATACAACAATGGTAGTGGACGCAAAGAAATCAGATTATTCGGTTATTCTTTTGATTACAATAATGGTTATTTAGCCGTAACAGAACCTGGAGGAACCGGCTTATCGGTAGATGAGTTTAACTTTGCGAATGTAGACACTGGTAAGGCGTATTTGTTTGATGTGTCGGCTAATCCTGTCCTAATTAGGACATATGATGGGTCTAACATTAATCTCCCATTATCTACCATATCGTCCACACCTAACGCTGTTTCAATTAAGGGTGAAAGCATAGGGCCATACTCTAACTTTGGCTCAAACATAATTCTTTCCAATAGAACTGAACCAGTGACATGGTCAGATGGGTCGATTAGTCAAACAGCATATCAGGGTCAGTATAATGACCAAAATCAATTTGTGGATGGGACCACCTTATTTTCTGATGATAGTACTATATACAATTTGAAGACTGGTCAAGTTTTTGGGTTTGATTTAAAGGCTCAAGGACATGACTTAGATAATCTCAAATCCGAAATACGCCCGTATATGAATACGCATCCAGTTGCGGAAGTGAGAACCAATCCAGACACACAGACAAACTATTCCTCTAGAATATTACATATGAGAAAATTAAAGTTTGCGACTGGTGATAGGATTGGTGTAGTGAGGATGTTTGAGGCACGGCCTACATTATCACCATATAAATATGGTGGTGCTGTCTATTATGATGATATTGTTACTGTGCAAAAATTATCAATTGTAGATTTTAGTTCAGATCCTAACAATGACTACGGAGTACCGCCGAATCCTTTGTTTATCAAGGGGCCATTTGAGCATGAGTCGCCCGGTATCGCTTTACATACACCTGGCCCAGTAACTGGTTCTGGAAATCTTACTTTAAGAATTATAAATGGCACAGGTTCTCCTGTATCTCATGCGTCTGGACTAACTTTAGCCATTGGACCCGATGTACATAATTCCCTCTTCCAATTACGCACAGAGGGTTCACCTGCTGTTAATATTCCTCTTTATATGAAAGTCGATGATACTGTTGGATTTACGGACTCCACCCAATTATATATTAAGAATGTTAATACTGGAAATAATTTAGATTTACATTTAGGCGTGCCTTTTAAAGAATTAACTACAAATACTCCAGCATATATAAGAAGTGTTGGGCAAGCGTTCGCGGCAGGTGCTGCTGGAACCACAAACCTATTTATAGGTGAAGAACACATACATACCACCAAATTACCATTATTCTTGAATAATTATAGGTTAAATGTTCCGTATGGTTGGGCCGATCAGGGTGCAGACAGTTCGCTAAGTGAAGGCGTATCATATCCAAGTGGTTTATTAACTATTCCACTTAACATTGGTGGATTGCCCGCATCGGGTGCCGACGTATTTAAATCTTTGTTTATGCAGGGCAATTTGATTGATAGCGGCACAATTAAATCAACTTTATATACTTCAACTATTATACCGCCCACTGGAGAATTTGGAGGGTATGCTCACTCTGGTGACATTACTTTAGCTCTACAGGGCAATAATCCTGCTAGCGTATTTTCAAATTATAACACTTTTGATCCAGCTCCTGGTCCAGGGCTGAATCTATTCATAAAAACAGAAGCGGTAGGAAGTGGCGTGACCCCATTGTATATCAATAAAGCTTTTGGAGGAATTTCTGATCTTTACGTGGAGGGCATGAGCCCAGCTAGTGGGTCAAGCACTCTACTTGTGCATTCTGCTAGTGGGGATAATGCCAATATCACGATGAATATTCAGGCACCCACAACAGACACAATTCCAAAATTTATAAGGGGATTCTTAGAATGAGTATTAATTTTACTTCCAATGATGCCGCGAGTGCCGCTGCAATAACTATAGGTGGTCAGTCCGCTTCTACAAAAGGTGTCGTTGGCCCATTTCCAAGATATTCTATCTCTAGGGAGAATCTGACCTTAGAAGACGGGACGCATCTCAATGCTAGATTTAACATTACCGTAACCGGTACAGCCACTATGAAAACGGGCGACCCCCAAAATGTGACCACGCAGGGCCAAAGACAAAACACGGTACAGGGCGAAGCTATTATCTTAGCACAATTGAATCGTGAAGAGTGGCCGCTTGTTGGTACTGGAACATTGGAAATTACACCATATGGTGGTGGTGGTAATAGTATCAAATTTGGTGATGCCAAAATTCTATCTATAGAATTACTAGAACAAGGCGAGGGTTCTGCCGGGATACAGTATCAAGAATATGTTATACAGTTTGAAGCATTTGAAGATGAATCCACTAGTAGTAATACTGGTAATAGTAAATTAGTTCTACCCACATATAATCTAACTAGTGCAAGTGAATCTTGGGATTTTGGCGAATCTGATCAGAGGGCTTTTGCGAGCAATAAAGTTTCGAATGATGCAAAAAAGACTTTTACATTATCACACACGGTATCCGCCACGGGTATTCCGGATCTTGATGACTCGGATAAACCAGTTTATGCATGGAACGAGGCTAAGTCATACGTAAAAGATAGATTGGTTAGTGACCCTCTCACTATAGCAATGGAGCCGTTAAAAGGTTTGCCAACCAATAGCGATGTCGCAAACTTGAAAAAACTGTTCGAAGAACGAGGTTATAGCATTGACGACTGGGGGACAGCAAATCATGTGCGAGCTATTAACAGTAGTGTGACTACGGGCGAGTACAGTGTTACAGATACTTGGGTCGTGCTTGAAAAAACTGCAAATGCTACTGTTGATATAGAATTTACCTTTGATACTGGTGAACAAGCTGATCTTGCCACGGCTACAGTATCGGGTACTATAACTGGGCTAAATACTAACGCTGTTACTGATGCTACGGATAGTAAATTTACTAATGCTGAATCGGCTTGGACGACGATACAGAGCGATTTATTTACTGCGACGAACACACAATTTCAACTCTTGAGCACAGGGACGACACTTAAAAATGCCGAACTTACTAAAAATGTGGGCAAAAACAAGACCACCGGTACTATAACTTTTAGTGTATCATATAATGATGTTGATTGTCTCTTAACAGGATGTATAGAGGAATCTCTTCAAGAAGATTATAGTGGGGGTACTGATGTTGTGGCGGTGATTGGCATTATTCTTAGAGCGATTGGTCCCGTCATTCAGGATATGGGAACTATTACAGAAAAAAGGAAATCTGTGACATTTACAGCTAAAATGAAAAAAACTCATAGGGCAAACAAACCGGATGGTGAAACTATAGTAAATAGATATAAGCCATCAAAGTCCAAAACTGGGGCAGGTCCTTATAATGACGCTAAACAAGAAACATGGAACAAAATGTCGGGTGAATATACTTTAACTAAAGAATGGGTATACACATAATGTCTGCTATTGGTGAAGCACCTAAATTGTTTGGTGCATATGTGGCTAGTATAAATCTGTCATTAAGTTGGGGTTCTCAGGGGTCTTCTACGCAATTCTCTCTTGTGGAAGATCCTGACAATGGTGTAATTGCAAATATTCCCGCACCGGGTACGCCTGTTATGTTTCCACAAGGAAATGACACATTTGGTACATTTAGCTCCCAAAATCCTCTTACTACTGGTTTTCTTCAAAGATGGTCGTATGATGAAAGTATAGGCGGTAGGCGGTTCAATGTTGTGCTTCAGTCTGCAGCAACTATATTAGATGGTGTGCAGGTTATTTTAAATAATTTTGATGGCCACGCATCGGGCGGTCTTCTCACCAATGAAGTTGCCAATCTGTTAAATGTGTACGCCCATTATGAAAACTTTCTTGTTGGTGGTAATTACGGACAGAGGGGTCAAGGGGGATTTGGCGATTCGGCTGTTGATGAATTAGGTTTTCCCATCTTTGCTCTTAATGAAGATGGCGAACAGGTTAGTCTATTTGATACTTTGGTGAACATGACCATTAATCCCACCTATTCAAATTTTGGAGGACCTATAAAAAATGGGGATTGGGAATATCAATTAAACTTGACTGAATTACATGATGTAATTGTTGCAAAAAACATAGGTTATTATAGAATCTCTGGAAATGTTAGAGATTTATCAGGCATGATATCTGAAATATGTGATCTTGTTCAGTATGACTGGATTGTGGAGTTGTTGCCCGGAGTTATAAGACCCATTCTTAAAGTGAGACTAATAGATAGAAGCGTGACACCTACTGCTGGAGTTATTAGCTCCTTTTTAACAGATGCTCGGAATAATCCTGGATCAAGCTCATATGGAAAAGTTGCTAGCATCAGCTATGGCCAAGAGTTGACCAAGGCGACGACAGCGAAAGTGGTAATAGGGGGTCCTGTGAGTCGATGGTTGGATAGACCGCTAGAATTTTCAACCCCTTTATGGGGACGGTCTGATGGCCAATCGGGTTGGCAGAT
>Ga0163179_10003368_pt1 | contig 10879 bp, 10 predicted proteins | sample AtlANTMetagenome_FD_109643 | JGI IMG/M metagenome (GOLD analysis project Ga0163179, IMG submission 109643) | Marine eukaryotic phytoplankton communities from the Atlantic Ocean - Atlantic ANT 2 Metagenome | ecosystem: Environmental > Aquatic > Marine > Oceanic | place: North Atlantic Ocean... | reverse complement strand
ATGGGAGATCCCTCGATGATCTGATTATAGGCGGCCTCTATTCCACCGTGATGGTGACCTTCTTGGAGACCACGGCAGGCTTGTGGAGGATGTGAGCGAAGTTGGCGAAGGCGAGTTGAAGGGTGTGTTTGCCCTTTGGGAGGTCGAGGGTAACCTGCGTCTGCCCCTTACCGTAGTGAAGGCACTTACCCTCAACGGATGGGATCGGGGCCTTGGCGTCGAGTTCCGAGGCATCCATGTTGATGAGGAGATGGTGGTGTCCGGTATCGGGCAGGTAGGTGCCGGCGGGGCAGACACCCATGCCCTTGAGGCCAAAGCGAATCGTGACGGGTCCCTTGACGGTCTTCCCATCCTTGAGTCCCTGGATGTAGACCCGGGCTCCCTTGGGGGACGGAGTTTCGAGAGGGTTGGGCGGGACAGGAGCTTCGTCCTGGCCGAAGGCGGTAACGAGCGGGCCCATGAGGGCGATGACAGCAATTAGAGTGTTTCTGGTCATGACGGGATGAATTTCCAGTGAAGCTACAGATCGTTCAGCCGGGTGCAAGTCCCGTCCGCCCAAACACGAAAATGTGAGCCCGAGCCCCACCCGGGAACGGGAAACTCTCCCGGGACGAAACAGGGGGATTACTGAATTAATTGCTCACAGCTTGAACCGGACGATACGCGCAAGTCCGGGATGATACTGGCACCGAGTTGCTCATAGAACCTGCTGGCAGGCTCATTCCACTGAAGAACCGCCTACTCGGCCCGGGCACAGCCCCGTTCACGGGCGAGGGAGAGAAATCGCTCAAGGAAGCAGGTTCCGATACCGTATCCACGGTATTCTGGTCGGATGTAGACATTTTCAAGCCAGAGACAGGGTTTCCCGGTAAAGATAGAGAACGTCGAGAAGAAGATTGCGGTTCCCACCAGAGAAGGAGAAGAGCTTCCGTTGGAAGGATCAGGAGATTCGGCCGCCAGCGCCTCTGCCCTGGGTGATGATCCGAAGAAGGCTTCGTTCAGATCGAGGGGGGTAGAGGTCACGGTATGCCCCAGTTTTTCATATTCTGCCAGTTGGCAGACCAAGGAGTGGCCTTGCGGATTTTCGTTCTGGGATTTCTGCTTTTCAAGCAGGTGAGCGGCTTCTGGTCCCGGAGCTAGTAATCACCAGCGAGGGGATCTGGCTCCAGGATGCCCAGGTCGACCAGGAAGGCGTCTGCCGAACGCAGGGTGACTTCGTAATTCTGCTGATGTGAATTGAAGTTGAAGAATGTATGTCCTGCTCCCTCGAACTCCATCAGTTCACAACTGTTTTTCTTTTTCGCATAACGCTTGGCGAATTTGGAGACGAGTTCGACCGGGATGAGACGGTCATTCCGTCCGTGGTAGAGCATGCAGGGAGCAAGGCCACGTTTAGGAATGTGCTCCGACGGACTGTATTTTCTGGCCTCATCCCCGGAGGTGAAATTCTCAGAACCAACTCCCTTGCGGGTGGTGTTGACCAAGGGGCTGAAAAGGAAAAGAGCGGATGGCCGGAATTGATCGCCGGATTCCTTTCCGATTTCAGGGAGAGTCGCGCAGCAGAGTGCGAGGTGAGCTCCGGATCCTGCGCCTCCAAACACGATGTTATCGGGATCAATGCCGAGGATAGAAGCGTTCTTGCGGAGAAAGACCATGGCCATGGCGGTATCCTCAAGGGAGTCTACAGGGTTGCTGTCGCCCTTGCTTGAAACCCGGTATTCCACGCACATGCAGACCGCGCCGCGGGCCGCGAAGTGAAGAGCGTGAGGAACGAACTGGGTGGGCATGGAGAGGTCCCACATTCCGCCGTGCAGGAAGAGAATGACCGGAGCGTTTGCGGACTCCGGGTCATGACCGGGAGGGAAGAAGAAGTGGGCAGCGAGATCGCCGGCAGGCGAGTGAAAGTAAATGAACGAGTGCGCTCCCTTGAGGAGTTCCTGATCTCTGGCCTCACCGATTGAGGGCGCTTTGACGAGTTGGTCGATCACGTGGCTACGGGAAAGAAGTCAGACGGAATTTATTTTTCATTATGCATGGAAGATGTCCATAGTTTCCGTCATGAGCCGATCTCTTTTGATCATTATGGGAGTAACTTTCCTCCCGGCGGTTCTTCCGGTTGCCGCACAGTCACAGCAGAAGGATCCCCTGATCAGGCACCTTGATGCGGTCTATCAACACTGGAGGCATGCCATGGTCACCAGGGATATCCGCAAATGGGAGGCACACACTGCAACTCATCGAAGGGCCGCTATTGTTAACCGGATTCACTCCGAGCGCCGACCGGTTGCGCCTTCGCTTTTCAATTTGCCCGTCAGCCCGCCTGACAATCGTCTTCTCAAGTTGCTTGGGGTGAAAGTAAAGGGGGTGACCGCGAAGATGATCTATTTTGGACCGGTAGATTTCGGGGTGGGAGGCAACCCTCCGGATAATCTTCTCGTGCTGTCCTTTGCGAAGGAGGGGAGCCGTTGGAAATATGATACTGCGGATTACGTGAACCTGGCCAGTCTTCCCGAAGCGCGGAAACAGTTGAAGTCCGGGAATCTTGCCCATCTGGAGCAGCCCGAGTTTCTTCCGGCAGGCACGGTCGAGCAGCCGTCGGTGGCATTGCGCAGTCCGGTGAAGCATATCGCGAAGACTTATGTCTACTGCCCAGGCCGCGAGGTGCGTGTGATGGTCAATGGAATCAGTCGCCACCTCTACCAGAATACCAAGGCGTCCGAGGTCGTTATCGGAGGAGCAAGGGAAGGGTTGAACGAAGTGCAATTCACGGTAAGGAATCTCCCTGGAGGAGAGGGGAGTGAGCCTCTTGCTATCCGGGTCTACCTGATGTCACAGGTCGACGGGGTGAAGCCAGTGAAAGTCTTTCAGTATCAGGTTGCGGAGAAGGGTAGCGTAAGGCCGTCAGGGACAGATAATTTCGTGGTTGGACCTGCTGAGCTGCTTCGCTTGAAAGGAAAATGAGAAGGCAGGTCAGGTGCGCTCTCAAGAGGGATTCGGCATCAGGGCGGAGTTACTCGTTGCGGTGTTCTGCAAGGACCGGAAAACTTGCAGAGACCCTGAGAGGATCAGGGGGGGCAAGAGGGAGCGCGTTGCCCGCCGGATCGAGGTAGTTTTCGAAGGAGAGGGGGACTACCGTCAGACAGACTTCCGGTTCCTTTTCGGTGCCGGTTCTTGCTGCGTGCAGGATGAGGGCCCGGTGTTCCAGAAACGCCAGGTTAAATTGGTGACCGTCAGGAAAGAGGGATTTGTCAGGAGAGGATTTGAAGGGAAGGAGGAGCTCAAGGATAACAGGGTAAGGGCTGAGTTCGCCCAGTTCGTCTGCCTGAACTACGGCTTCCAAGCGGCATACCAATCCAGGATAAAACAGGTCCTCTTCCGTGAGTGTCCGGGTGCCAGTCAACTGGTAGCTACCCTCTGCGTAGTGGACGACTTCCGGCTTGTTGAAGTTTGTGATGTAGTTGCGCTTGAAACGCAGGTTGTGGGCAGCAAGTTGTTCGTTATCCAGAGAATAGAACCTGGAGAGCAGTCTTTGAGGGTCGGACCTGATGCCATCAGGAGCCTCCAGGGGGTCGTAGGCTTTGACCGGAGTAACGCGACCGAGCTTCCGAAGCGTCTCGTAGTTCCATGGGCGCTCCGGAACACTGAAGAGAAAGAGGCAGAAGCTCCAGCTGGCTACCGCGAAGGCCCCAGCCAGAAGATGGGCAAGAGTCCACCAGAACCAGGGGGGGCGCTGCCTGATGAATTTCTTGAATTCGTTGGACCTGGGCATGAGGTTCAGGGTTCGGTCACGGCGCAAACAAAACCCGGAAGGATGATCCTGAACTCATACCCTGCCCTGGCCTTGAAACTGGACATGAAAAGGAAGAAAGAACTTCAGGAGCAGTTGCTGCCGTCGAGGGCTGGGTCATAGCCGGGTTCGACCCCTTCTTCCCTGGCCTCAAAGGAGGTTCCACACCCGCAGGAGCGGGCAGCGTTGGGATTGACGATCTTGAAACCAGCGTCAGAGAGATCATGGGAGTAATCAATGTGGCAGCCGCTGAGGTGCTCCAGGCTGTCTGCGGCAAGAAAAACCCGGACGTCGCCCTGCTCGATTACCTCATCGCCTTCTGTTTTCTTAGCGACCTGCATGGTATATTGTAGTCCAGCGCATCCTCCGCGCTGGACTCCAAGTCTCAGGCCAGCTTCTTCAGAAGCCCCTTTCTGAATGAGGAGGGACTTCAGTTCCTGAACGGCACTGTCCGTAAGGGTAATCATGGCGTGTTTTTAGCACAATGATGCAGAGAGGAGAAATGTGCGAGCGCTAGTTTGCAGGATGCAGAAAGAACGGAAGGATGATTGGGAATCTTCAATGGCCAACTTTCAGTTAAATCTCGGTTTCCGGTAGTCAAATTTTAAAAACCGGCAGCAATCCTATTCAGGCAGGATGAATTAATTTTGAGGTTGGTGGCTTTTTGCCGCCAGTGAGGTCCGGGTGGTAATTTGAGTCGGAGCAATTGTCCGGAGGCCTTACGTTTCCTCCATGCCGAGCGTTCAAGTCATGCCCGATGCCCTGGCCAGCCAGGTGGCGGCGGGGGAAGTTGTGGAGCGTCCGGCCAGCGTGGTGAAGGAGCTTGTGGAGAACAGTCTTGATGCCGGAGCGAATGAGTTGCGGGTGGAGTGCCAACGGGGCGGAGTAGCTCTGATCAAGGTTAGCGATGATGGATGTGGAATGGGCCGGGAAGATGCTGTGCTCAGCCTTGAGAGGCATGCCACCAGTAAGCTGCGTGACAAGGAGGGGCTCGCTACAATTAAGACTCTGGGATTCCGTGGGGAGGCCCTTCCCTCCATTGCCAGTGTCTCCCGATTCAAGCTCACCACCTGTGAACATGGGGCGGTAGCGGGGACAGAAATCGTGGTGGAGGGAGGGCAGGTGCGTGATATTCATGAGGCCGGTTGCCCTCCTGGTACGACGGTTGAGGTTCGTGATCTCTTCTACAATCTCCCAGCACGTCGGAAGTTTCTGAGCAGTGAAGCAACCGAGGCTGCTCACGTAGATCATCAGGTAAGGCTGCATGCCCTCTCCTGTCCCGGGACGAGGGTGATTTATCGCAAGGGCGACCGGGTGTCCTTTGATGCTCCGGCGACCGATGACCGGAGGGTGCGTATTGGAGATCTTACCAGCCGCCAGAACCTGGAAAAGTTGATTGAGGTTTCACGCGTAGAGCATCCGGGGATGGCAGTGAGCGGATATCTTCTCCCTCCGGGAGAAGCTCGGAAGAGTCGGCGTGGGCAGTATCTCTTTCTTAATGGCCGACCGGTGGAGGATCAGGTTGTGTGGCGGGCGCTTGCGGAAGCACACCGGGGGGCATTGCTGGAGGGTCGCCATCCGGCAGCGTGGATGTGGTTGGAGATGGATCCCCTGCTGGTTGACGTGAATGTTCACCCATCGAAGCGGGAGGTCAGGTTTCACCGTCCGGCTGAATTGCGTGCCCTGATCCTGGAAGCAGTCGAAAAGACATTACGTGGGAGGGCAGGGGATGTTCGTGCTGCCCGGGAGCAAAGGAGCGAGAGAGGAGTGTCCGGAGAGGGCGGGAAGAACAGCGAAAGAGAAGAAGGGGCTGCAAACAGGGAGGATCCTGAAGATGGCATTGCGTCTACTCCCGATGCCGGGGCACAGGTGGAGCATGCGAGTGCAGGGGCTTCCGTAATGGAACCCGGCTCAACGGGTTCCATTCTTCGTGATGAGCCAAGCTTCCCTCCCGAGTCTCAGGGCTGGAGGGTGGAGGTTCAGGAGGAATTGTCTCCCGGAGAGGCACAGGCGGGTGGCCACCCCTTCCGGATCGTGGGCGTCCTTGATGGACGCTATCTCCTCCTCGAAGACAGTGATGGACTGGTCCTGCTGGAGGGAGAGGCCGCGCGGGAACGTATCCTTTTTGAAGGATTCATGGAGGGAGCGAAGCAGGGAGCGGCCGAATCACAGGGGTTGCTGGTTCCCCTTCTCCTCGAACTGGATGCCCGTGATGCGGATGTTGTCCTGAGAAATGCGGAGAACTTCCGTGAGGCGGGAATGGAGGTGGAGCCTTTCGGAGGTGGAACGGTGCAGTTGGGCAGCCTGCCTGTTTTGCTAAAGGATGAGGATCCCCGGGCCCTTCTCCTCGATCTGGTAGATGAACTTATTCACAGTGCCGAGGGGAGAAGCGGACGGATACTGACCTTCGAGAAATTCGCGGATGGACTTGCGAGGGTAGGGGCACGAGGGGAAAGGTGCAGGGAAGAGTCGGCTCAGGGATTGCTCGAGCAGATTTTTGCCTGTGAGCAACCCTATTGCACCCCGGGGGGACGACCTACCCTGATAGCGTTCTCGTTGTCTGAACTCCGGCGTAGATTCGGGAAGAAATAAGCGGTCGAGGGAGGATGGGGAGGGCTCTGCTCTCAGATCAAGATGTTGGGCTTGCGGTCGGCCCCGGGCCTGTTACAAATCCAAATTCGAATGGCCGACAAGCTGACCTATACAGAGGCAGGCGTTGATACGGTTAAGGCCGCGGCCCTGGTCGGCGATATTCGCACCCATGTCCAGCGTACGCAGAAGCAGCGGCAACTGATGGGAGGGTATGGGCTTTTTGCGGCAGCGCTGGAGCTAAAGGATTATCGGAATCCGGTGATCGTGACGGGATGTGACGGAGTGGGGACCAAGCTTGAAGTTCAGCTTGAACATGACCGGATCGAGGATGCGGGGAAGGATTTGGTGGCCATGAGTGTCAATGACATCCTCACCACGGGGGGGGACCCCCTGATGTTTCTTGATTACATAGGGGTGTCACAGCTCGATGAGGAGAGGATTACCCGGTTGGTGGCGGGAATGGCTGATTACCTTGAAGAGTGTGGATGCATCCTGGCTGGTGGAGAGACTGCCGAAATGCCGGGGGTGGTGCCTGAGGGAGTGGTGGAGCTTTCTGGATTCTGCATTGGATGCGTGGAAAAGGAGGAGATGGTGGACCCGGGTTCGATAGAGTCTGGGGACGTAATGGTCGGTTATCAGTCTGATGGTGTGCATGCCAATGGATGGAGCCTGATTCGTCGCGTGCTGGCGGAACATGGAGGAGATTTTTCACGGGAGGAGATTGAGTCTCTGCTGCCCCCTACCAGGCTATATCACGATGTAGTCAGTGACCTCCGGGATGTGAAGATTCGTCCCAAGGCAATGGCCCATATTACCGGTGGTGGACTGCCTGAAAATCTCGAGAGAATTCTTTCGGGGCGCGGACTGGGGTGTGCCCTGGAGGTTCCTGAGTGGGACAATGGGGCGGTGCAGAAGCTCCTCAGGTTTGTTGAGGAGGAGAGTTGCTGGCATACCTTTAATATGGGGTTCGGCTGGGTGGTGGTAGTGCCAGAGTCTGACGTTGATGCCGTTCTTAAGGCTGGCCCGGGGGGCAGGGTTCTCGGGGTGGTGGACCAGAATCCCGGAATACGGGTGAATTCCAAACGCTAGTTTTGCATGAGCGACCACCTGAATCACGAGTGTGGGATTGCGGTGGTTCGCCTGCGGAAACCGCTCGCCTATTTCCAGGACCGGTATGGCGATGCTCTCTGGGGATTCCGTAAACTCTTTCTCCTCATGGAGAAGCAGCATAACCGGGGGCACGATGGTGTAGGTATCGGTTGTGCGAAGCTGGATATGCCGAAGGGCCAGCCGTATATTTTCCGGCGACGGGATTCCTCCCGTGATTCCCTGGCCAATATTTTCCGCCATGAACTGCAGCAGGTAAACAAGCTCGCTCAGAAGGGAGATTTGCAACTGGATGACCCCAGTTCGCTCAAGAGCAGGTTCGACTTCGCTGGCGAGGTGCTGATCGGGCACCTGCGTTATGGAACATCCGGAGAGTTCGATTCCGGCTCATGCCATCCCTACCTGCGCCGCAGCAACTGGCCTACCAGAACCCTGATGGTCATGGGTAACTTTAACATGACCAATGCCCGGGCTCTCAATGAGCAGTTGATCGAGCGTGGACAGCATCCGGTATTTGGAACCGATACCCAGACCGTACAGGAGGAAATTGGATTTCACCTTGATGAAGCTCATACGGATATCTATCGGCGCTTGCGTGATGGGGGGGTGCCGGGAGAGGAAATTCCGGACCGGATCTCGGAGCAACTCGACGTGGGCAGTATCGTCACGGAATCAGCAACGGGCTGGGATGGAGGTTATGCTATCTGCGGAGTGATCGGGAATGGAGATGTCTTCGTGATGCGTGATCCCCACGGGATTCGGCCCTGTCATAGGTTGGTCACAGATGAGGTGGTTGCCTTTGCCTCTGAGCGGGTGCCCCTGATGACCGTTTTTGAGGCTTCGGAGGAGGAAGTTGAGGAGTTGGAACCCGGAATGGTGGCCACTATCAAGAGTGACGGGATGATGAGTGAAGAGCGTTTTGCTCCTGAGGCGGAGCGACGACATTGTTCCTTTGAGCGCATCTACTTTTCCCGGGGGAATGACCCTGCAATCTACCAGGAACGAAAGGCGATGGGGGCAGCCCTCACCGAGCAGGTGGTCGAGTCAGTTGACGGAGATTTCGGAGCGGCAGTGATTACCTTCATTCCCAATACGGCGGAAACAGCATGGTATGGACTGATGGACGGTTTGCGGCATTATCGGCGTGATCGCGTAAGGGCCAATATTCTGGAAGCTGCCCGCTCCGGGGATCTGGACGAGGACCTTCTTAATCATCTCATCATGGGGAACTGGCCCCGGGGAGAGAAGATCGCTCACAAGGACATAAAGATGCGAACGTTCATCTCCCAGGAAAAGGGGCGAGCGCAGCTGGTGTCACATGTCTATGACATTACCTATGGGGTGGTAGGGGAGGATGATGTGCTGGTGGCTCTCGACGATTCCATTGTGCGGGGGACCACTCTGAAGACGTCTATCCTGAAGATTCTGGGGCGAACCAATCCCCGTAAAATCGTGATCTGCTCAACCGCTCCACAGATTCGCTATCCGGATTGTTATGGGATCGATATGTCTGAGCTTGGTAAGTTCATCGCCTTTCAGGCCGCCATCCGGATGCTGGAAAGGGATGGGAAGCAGTCTCTTATCGAGGAGGTTCACCACTGGTGCCAGGAAGAATTACGCAAGCCGTGGGATCAGATGGAGAACTGTGTAAAACAGATTTATCAACCGTTCACAGCAGAGGAGATTTCAGCTGAAATCAGCAGGATGGTTTATCCGGAGAACGGCTGGCATGGTGAGGTGGAGGTGATCTTCCAGACCATAGAGAACCTGCATGCTTCTCTCGAGGAATCCTGTGGGGACTGGTATTTCACGGGTGATTATCCCACCCCGGGAGGCTATGCCACCGTCAATTCAGCGTTTGTAAACTGGCGAGAGGGGATTTCCGGACGGAGTTACGACCTGCCGCTTTAAAGAGTCTGGAACCTGAGAAAGGAAGCGCTTCCCAATGGCTCCTCCTCTGTCCTGGGACCATGGGATTCCAGTGGAATTTTTATTTCAGGACAATCCCGACAGGGCAATGATCGGAACCGTGAATATCTGGATAGATGGCCGCGCTTTGTACCTGGTCAATGAAGGAGTTGGAGACTCCGAAGTAATCGATACGCCATCCAACATTACGCTGCCGGGACTGTGCCCGGTAAGACCACCAGGAATAGGCTTCAGTGGTATCAGGGTTTAAATGACGGAAGGTATCGGTGAATCCGGCGGCAAGGGTCTGGCTGAAACTTTCACGTTCCTCGTCCGAAAACCCGGCCGACCTGCGATTCTGAGAAGGGCGGGCGAGATCGGTCTCCTGGTGTGCAACGTTGAGATCGCCACAGAAAATGACGGGTTTCCCTCGACTGCTTTCGAGGTGAACCAGGTATGTCCGGAACGCTTTGTCCCAATTGAGACGATAATCAAGCCGGCGGAGGCCATCCTGGGAATTCGGGGTGTAGACATTCACCAGGACAAAGTCAGCAAACTCAGCGGAGATGACCCGCCCCTCACTGTCGTGCTCGTCGATCCCCATACCCATGGAGACCTCCATAGGTTCCTTTCTGGAAAAGATCGCGGTTCCTGAGTAGCCCTTTTTTTCGGCGGAATTCCAATAGTTCTTGTAGCTTCCAAGTTCGAGGGGGATTTCAACCTGTTCGGGGCGAGCCTTGGTTTCCTGCAGGCAGAAGACATCGGGATTCTCGGCCGTGATTGCCTCGGCAGCTCCCTTGTTGAGCGCAGCTCGGATGCCGTTGACGTTCCAGGAGAGTAGTTTCACCGCACAAATTGAAGGGGAAAGAGGGAGGAGAGGCTAAACAAAAAAGAAAAAAGCCGCGGGACCGAGAGGTTCCGCGGCTTGGTCGATGAAGGGTTGGTCGTGATTAACGCTTGGAAAACTGGAAGCGTTTGCGAGCACCGGGTTGGCCTGCCTTTTTGCGTTCCTTGGCACGAGGATCGCGGCGCAGGTGTCCGGCAGACTTGAGGTCACCCCGGAGTTCCGGATCCATCAGGGTGAGGGCTCGTGCTACTGCTAGTTTGATGGCGCCCGCCTGTCCGGGAACCCCGCTGCCCTGCACCACTACCTTGAGGTTGAACTTGTTTACCAGATTAGTCGTCTGGAATGGGGCGAGAACCTCGTTCTGCAGCGGAATGGTAGGAAGATACTCCTCGAAGGAACGGTTGTTTATGACAATCCTGCCGGAACCCTCGGTCATCCAGACGCGGGCTACAGCGGTCTTGCGGCGTCCGGTAGCAGTGTAGACATTTTCGGTGGTGGCCATGGGAGGAAAAAAGTATTCGAGTCGGTTGAGCAGTCCCGGTTCAGAGGGAGTAAGGCTGAGGTTGCTGGGCTTCGTGCTCGTGGTCAGGACCAGCATAGACCTTGAGCTTGCGAAGTTGGGCTCGCCCAAGGCGGGT
>Ga0163179_10003365_pt1 | contig 10883 bp, 10 predicted proteins | sample AtlANTMetagenome_FD_109643 | JGI IMG/M metagenome (GOLD analysis project Ga0163179, IMG submission 109643) | Marine eukaryotic phytoplankton communities from the Atlantic Ocean - Atlantic ANT 2 Metagenome | ecosystem: Environmental > Aquatic > Marine > Oceanic | place: North Atlantic Ocean... | reverse complement strand
GTCAGAAGTATTATCCGGTGTAACCCATGTTCCATCATATCCATATTGCATAAAACCAAAACTGAGTCCCATTCCCAATTGATGATCCGGCCCTAAACCCAATTGATAAGCATAAGACATAGATACTGTTTTAGCACTAAACATTCCCGCCTTGTCATTTATTACATTCAAACCAAGACCTCCCTTTATTTCACCAACATATGCATGTGCATTCAAATTGGATGTTGATGGAGCACCATCTATTCCAACCCATTGACTTCGATGTAATAATGTTGCGTGTAATTCTGGATATGCACCCGCTACCGCTGGATTATACATAAACTTATTAAACATATTATGTGTAATTTGAGGATCTTGTTGGGCTAACAAACAAGTGAAAGACAAACAAAAAAAGACCAAAATGGATCTAAACATAAGAGTACCTGGACGAAACATTATCGTATTTCTAAAAATTATGTCGTTAAATATATAGATTTTTTTTGTTTTTTAAAGTTGTTTTTGAAACTATTTCACTTATATATTAAAAGAATAAAATCAATTCTAAAAAATTAAGTCTTAACCATTGGTTGACATACTTTTTAATATCCTGAAAATCCGTGTGGGAATGTCTCCGGAAATTGTATTTAAATAGTCTTCATAAGAACATGGGACGATTTTTTCTTTATAATTAGTGTCTTCATCAAACTCCATAGAAGAAGACACCCACCATCTTCCACTATTTTTACTTTTATAAAAGACAAATTGTAAATCAGAATCTTTAACGGGAATCAAATACTTTTGATAATTCATGTTAATAGTTTTAGAACTCGGATAATCATTTATACGTAAACTAAAACCCTCTAAAAAATACCATATCATCTGACTAATTAAATTTGATGTTTGTGATGAATTATCTTTCAAATAATCAAATTCAAAAATACCATACGAACTGACCCTATCACTCATGCCAATATACCTCGCAATCGCACAAATGTGATGGGATTCCAAACCATTCGGAGATGGTGATGTAGTTGCTGGAGCATCTGCCTGTTTAATCGAGGACAAATCAACACCAACAATATCAGAATTACGTAAATAAGGTTCAGTCTCTTTAATATTTTGTCGTAAAATACCTAGACGACAACTTTCAAATAACATTTTCTCTAATAAATGAGATTCATCATTTTGACACAGATAACTTTGATATCCAAGATTAGTAAAATGACTTAAATGATTGGGTTCTTTTTTAAGAATATAACCAAGATAATTTGTGGAGGAGATTTCTGACAAATCTGTATCAATTAAATCAAATTTAGCATCTACAGATAATAAATTAACACCTTTTCCGAAAGATTCATATCCTAAATAGATAGGGTATATTAAGTCACTTGTACCTCCTAAAACCACAGGAAAAACACTTTGGCTTAATAAATTTGAGATGATATCGGTGAGGGCAAAATAAGTGTCTTTTATTTCATCACCTGATTTTAGGTTACCAAAATCAATTATCCTAAAATTCCAATTACCACGAAATAAACTATAAAATGATTTTCGAAACTCTACATAAGAACTTTTCTCCAGTTTTTTAATTGACCCCCTATTTTCAGGTACAACAATTAAAGCAATATCTGCATGATCTATATCTGGAAAAGAAACTGTATCATAACATTTAATAGAAAACCCTAATTGATTTTGATTTAACTGTTTTTTAAAATCAACAATATCTTTATCTACTGGATTAAAATAATTAGAAAACATAAAGACAATATAAAAATTGTTTTGTTATTTTTTATTGGTTTTGTTGATAAGATTTAAACAATCTTCTTTTGTCAATTTTTTAGGCTCTAAATCCTTAGGGATTTTGTAATTCTTTTTTTTGTGTTTGACATATGGACCATATTTCCCATTTAAAACCTCTATGATTTCATCATCCAAATTAAAAACATTAATAACCCTTTGTTTTTCAAACTCCTGATTTTTCTTAATAATCTCAATACAAGTATTCAAATTTACTTCAAAAGGATCGTGAGGTGATAATGAAATAAATTTGTTTTTATATTTAATATATGGACCGTATCTACCCTCAGAGACAACTATGTCCTCTGAGTCCAAATCCCCTACCTTACGTGGTAAAGAAAATAATAATAATGCAGATGTCAAATCTAATGATTCCATTGTTTGACCTTTTCTAAGTTTTGCATATTTTGGTTTTTCATTATCTAATTCTTCATTGCCCAATTGTACTATAGGACCATATTTTCCCAACCTAACATATACTGTTTTTTTGGTTAATGGATCAATTCCCAAATCTCTTAAACCAGTTACTTTTGTACTAGACTTGTCTACCTCCAATACTTTAGGATGAAACTGTTTATAAAAAGTTGATATCACCTCGGTCCATTGCCGATCACCTGTTGCAATATTATCAAAATGATCCTCCACCGTTGCCGTGAAATTATAATCCAAAATATCTGAAAAGTTTTCAACCAAAAAACCAGTTGTTATTTTACCTATTTCAGTAGGTATTAATTTTTTCTTTTCTGTACCCAAAACCTCTTCAACAACCTTTTCAGTAATTTTATTATTTTCCAACAATAAACAATTATGTTCTTTTAAAACACCCTCTTTGTCCTCTTTTAAAACATATTCACGTTTCTGAATAGTAGATATCGTTGGAGCATATGTTGAAGGTCTACCTATACCTAATTCCTCTAATTTTTTTACCAATGATGCTTCAGTAAATCTTGTTGGCGGTTTTGAAAATTTTTCTCTGGCAGAGAAAAGCTTCGGATTAAGCTCTTCGTCTAGTTTTACAACCGGAAGAAGTACGTCCTTTTTATTTAATGAAGCAGCCGTCTGTTGAACTCTCAAATAACCATCAAATGTTATCACCTGGCCCTTGCCTTGAAAAAATAAATCTTTATCAATACCATCAATTGTTTTATTAAAAGATATATTAATTGAGGTTTTATCAAACATAGCACTACTCATCTGTGAACAAACTGTACGCTCCCATATTAATTTATACAATTTCTTTTGGGCATCATCCACACCACAAGACAATTGATCAAAATTTGTAGGACGAATAGCCTCATGAGCCTCTTGTGCAACTTTTGTCTTAGTACTATATTTTCTAAGATCTAAGTATTTTTTCCCATAATAACTAAGAATATACTTTTCTATATTAGACGTGGCCTCTGTTGACAAATTAGTTGAATCTGTTCGCATATAAGTAATATGTCCTGCTTCATATAATTTTTGTGCAACGCTCATTGTACGACTTACGGAAAAGCCTAATCTAGCTGAAGCTACTTGTTGTAAACTTGATGTCGTAAAAGGTGCTGATGGAGAACTTTTAGAAGGTGTTTTCTCTATTGAGTCAATTCTAAAAAGAGCGGTCTTAAAGGAAGAAAATAAATCTAAAACCTCTTCTTTTGAACTAAACTTATGAGACAATATAGTTGGTAAAGTTTCTGAGTTAGAAGTTAAAAAATCAGCGGATATAATATATGAAGACTCTGAAATGAATTTAGTAATAGATGTCTCTCTATCAACTATCAAACGCACAGCAACTGATTGCACACGCCCCGCAGACAAACCGGTTCTTACCTTTTTCCATAAAATAGGAGAAAGTTTAAAGCCAACAAGTCTATCTAAAACACGTCTCGCCTGTTGTGCATCTACTAAATTTTGATTTATATCTCTTGGACTTGTTATTGCACTTTTAATAGCGTTTTTTGTAATTTCATTAAAAACAATCCTATGTACTTTTTTGTTTTTTAGAGCAAGGACCTCATACAAATGCCAAGCGATTGCTTCACCTTCCCTATCTTCATCTGTCGCTAACCAAACAACATCACTTTTAACAGACTCCTTTAAAAGATTTTTTAATATAGATTTTTTATCTACTGAGACTTCATACGTTGGTGTAAAAGAATTATTTATATCAATTCCCATGTTTTTTTTTGCTAAATCACGAATATGTCCATAACTAGAAACAACTTTAAAATCTTTACCTAAAATTTTTTCAATAGTTGTGGCTTTTGCTGGTGACTCAACAATGACTAAATTATTCATTTATATAAATTATAACTTCTGCAAAAATAATTTTTTTTGGAATATTGTACATTATAATCAGAAAATTTAAAACATCTGACATTTTGTCGCCATGCCATTTTTTTGTAATTTTAACGATTTAGATACAAAATTATAATGTTAATCAATTCAAAAAAAACAACTTCATCTTCGATTCAAAATTCGAAAAAACTATACATCCAGAGTTACGGGTGTCAAATGAATTTTGCAGATAGTGAAGTTGTTGCCTCAATATTAAAAAAAGAAGGGTATATAATAACAAACGAACCTCACCAAGCTAATCTAATTTTAATAAATACATGTTCAATAAGAGAGAAGGCCGAATTAACCGTAAGAAAAAGAATAAAAGATTTCAAAAAAAATAAAGTTGGGAATAGAAATTTAATTATAGGGATACTCGGTTGTATGGCAGAAAGATTAAAAGCGAAATTTTTGGAGGAGGAGAAATTAGTTGATTTAGTAATCGGACCTGACGCATATCGAGATCTACCAAAATTAATTAAACAAACTCAAGATGGGCGTAAAGCTGTTAATGTAATATTATCTAAAGAAGAAACCTATGCTGATGTTAACCCTATTAGACTCAATAGTAATGGTGTTTCGGCATTTGTTTCAATTATGCGTGGTTGTGACAATATGTGTAGTTTTTGTGTTGTTCCTTTTACCAGAGGTCGAGAAAGAAGTAGAGATCCCAAAAGTATACTAAATGAAGTGAAAAAATTAAATGACACAGGGTTCAAAGAAGTAACTTTACTTGGTCAAAATGTTGATTCATATTTTTGGTATGGTGGGGGTGCTAAAAAAGACTTTGATAAAAAAAATATTAATGAGATGAACACCATTGAATTTGCAGACTTATTAGAAAAGATTGCCCTCGAAAATCCAAAACTCCGTATTAGATTTTCAACCTCAAATCCTCAAGATATGAAAAATGATGTATTAAAAATCATATCAAAATATGAAAATATTTGTAACTACATTCACCTACCTGTACAATCTGGAAGTTCTAAAATATTAAAATTAATGAATCGTGGACATACACGTGAATGGTATTTAAATTTAATAAAATCCATAAATAATCACATCCCAAATTGTGGATTATCTTCTGACTTTATAACAGGATTTTGTGATGAAACAGAAGAGGATCATCAAATGACACTTAGTTTAATGGAAAAAGTTAAATATCATTTTAGTTATATGTTTTTTTACTCTGAGAGACCTAATACATTTGCACAAAGAAAACTAGTTGACAATGTTTCAAAAGAGGTAAAAAAACACAGATTACAAGAAATCATCAACTTACAACAAAAACATTCATTATTTAGAAACCAAACTACAATCGACAAAAAATACGAAGTCTTAATAGAAGGTGTATCAAAAAAGTCTGATGACAAGTTATTTGGAAGAACGATGCAAAACACCGTTGTAGTATTTGATAAAAAACATGCACGTATAGGTGATTTAGTGAAGGTTAAGATTAACAACTGCACCTCTGCAACACTATTAGGAGAAATAATATAAACACATGGACGATCAAATTCTAAAATTAAAACAACGATTCCAATTAGTTGGGAATTCTGAAATTTTTAATAGAGCTCTAAAAAAAGCATTACGAGTTGCAAATACAAATATATCTATATTAATAACCGGGGAAAGTGGTACGGGGAAAGATGTAATTCCAAAGATTATTCACGAAAACTCTAATAAAAAACATGGGAAATTCATCGCTGTCAACTGTGGTGCCATTCCGGAAGGAACAATCGATAGTGAATTATTTGGACATGAAAAAGGTGCGTTTACTGGAGCTATCAATAACAGAAAAGGGTATTTTGAAGTGGCTGATAATGGAACGATTTTTTTAGATGAAATTGGAGACTTACCACTACCAACACAAGCTAGACTATTAAGAGTTTTAGAAAATGGAGAGTTTATAAAAGTGGGTTCCTCTAAAGTCGAAAAAACAAGTATTAGATTAATCGCCGCCACAAATATTAATCTATTAGAAGCTGTGAAAAATAATAAATTTAGAGAAGATTTATATTACCGAATTAATACTGTAGAAATTATGATGCCTGCCCTCAGGGGAAGAAAAGAGGATATACACTTACTCTTTAGAAAATTTGTCTCAGACTTCACAAGTAAACATAATATTCCATCAATCAAATTAACCGAAAAGGCTATAGACGGTATTGAAAACTACAACTGGCCAGGGAATATAAGAGAACTAAAAAACTTCTCCGAAAAACTGTGTGTGATAGAAGAAAAAAGAATACTTGATCTTATTGATATAAATAAACACTTCAATAAAAACCACTCCCATTCTCCCGTTATAATAAGTAATGAATCACAAAATAATCAATTCACTGAACGAGAAATTTTATATAAAATTTTATTTGATTTGAAAAACGATCTCAACGACTTAAAAAAAATCACTTTAGACCTAATTCAAGAGGGAAAGGAAACAAATGAAACATTTCATATAAATAATGCGGAATTAATTCAACGAGTATACAACAAAAATGAAAGTTTGGGGTTGGAAAAACTGGAGGACAATAAATCTGAAACAGTTGAATCAGAAATCATGGAGGAAAACTTGTCACTACAAGATAATGAATGTGAGATAATTCAAAAGGCTTTGGATAAAAATAAAGGGAAAAGAAAACTAGCCGCTAAAGAATTAGGAATTTCTGAGAGAACCCTTTATAGAAAAATTAAACAATATGATTTATAATTGTAAAGTATTATTTATTTTTCAGTTAGTATTTTTATTAACCGGGTGTGGGATTTATTCATTCTCTGGTATATCAATAACTGAAGAAACCAAAACTTTTACTGTCCTAAAAGTGAAAAGCGAAGCCTCTCTAATACATCCTAATTTCATAAATTCCTTCACTAATACATTAATTGACAAATGTCAACAAGAAATAAACTTATCTTTTGTTGAAGAGAATCCCAACATATCCTTCTCTGGAAGAATAAAAAAATATGAAATTCAACCTATATCCATACAAAATGATGAAACCGCAGCACAAAATAGATTAACTATCAGTATTGAAATAAATTATATTAATCATCTTGATGATTCAAAAAACTTCCAAACTACTTTCACAGATTATATAGATTTCAATAGTGATCTTATTTTTTCGAATATAGAAGATGATTTAAATGAAAATCTAATAAATACACTTGTGGAGGACCTCTTCAATATGACATTTATGGATTGGTGACAAAAAATATTATTAATTAAAATGAAGAAAGAACTGTTTAATAAATTAACTTCAAATCTAATTGACACCATTGATTTGGTGAGTCTTAACGAATTGAATATTGTGAAAGAGAAATTTCCATATTGTGAAATAATTCACAATATTTTATTACTAAAATCACATCAGAAAAGTGATCTCAATTTTGGAGAAGTATTAACTACAACCTCACTTTACTCCACTGACAGAAGAAATTTATATAATAGAATTCATCCAACACAAAAAATCGAAAAAAATAATAAACCTAGTACAATACAAAATTTTGAAGAATGGTTGTGTCAGACCTCTAAAAAGACAGATAATACTATTCCCAAAAAAATCGAAAAAAGTGTTGAAGACAATGATTATTTAACAACCGAAACTCTTGCCGAAATATATGTTGAACAGAGACATTATGAAAGAGCAATTCAAGCATATCAAATCTTATGTTTGAAATATCCAAAAAAAAGTGGTTTATTTGCAAACCGAATAGAAGATATAAAAAATAAAAAAATATAAATTTATGTATACTCTTTTTGCTATACTAATCATTATTGTTTGTGTATTATTAATTCTAATAATCATGATCCAAAATCCAAAAGGGGGAGGATTATCCGCCGCTTTTGGTGGGGGAAATCAAATCATGGGAGCAAGAAAAACAGGGGACTTTTTAGAAAAAACAACCTGGACTTTAGCAATTATATTAGTTTCTTTAGCTCTACTATCTAATTTCGCAATACCTCGTAATCAAAATGAAACAGATAGTATCATTGAAGAAATAGATATCCCAATAAATGACGAGCTTGATTTGAATGATTTTGATATGAATGAACTTGAAAAAAATTCTGAATAGAAAAACAGTCTGTGGTCTGACATAATGTCTGTTTTTTACCACAAACATATTTTGGTATGATTTATGTTTAAAATATAATTTAAAAACAAAAAAATGAAAATAAAACCATTAGCTGACAGAGTCCTTGTAGAGCCCTCTGCAGCAGAAACAAAAACTGCAAGTGGAATTATAATTCCCGATTCAGCACAAGAAAAACCTCAAAAGGGGAAAGTTGTTGCTGTGGGTCCCGGAACACAAGAAAATCCTATAACATTAAAAGTTGGAGACAATATTTTATATGGGAAATACTCCGGTACAGAATTAAAACATGAGGGAAATGATTACTTAATCATGAAAGAATCTGATATTCTCGCTATTATTTAACTACAATTAATTATATCATTATTTAAAATTTTAAAAAGCAAAAAAAATGGCAAAAGAAATTAAATTTAACATAGAGGCACGTGATGCTCTAAAAAAAGGTGTTGACGCTTTATCAAATGCTGTAAAAGTTACACTAGGTCCTAAAGGTAGAAATGTTGTTATTGATAAAAAGTTTGGTGCTCCCGCAATAACTAAAGATGGTGTTTCGGTAGCAAAAGAAATTGAACTAGAGGACACTATTCAAAATATGGGTGCTCAAATGGTAAAAGAAGTTGCCTCCAAAACTGCAGATGAAGCTGGGGATGGAACTACTACAGCTACTGTTTTGGCTCAATCGATTGTCTCAACAGGTTTAAAAAATGTCACAGCTGGTGCTAATCCGATGGATTTGAAACGTGGGATTGATAAAGCTGTGAAAATTATTGTTGAAGATTTAAAAAAACAATCTGTTGCTGTTGGTAACAATAATGAAAAAATCGAACAAGTTGCAACCATATCATCAAATAATGATAATGAGGTAGGAAAACTAATTTCAGAAGCTATGAAAAAAGTTACACAGGAAGGTGTAATTACAGTTGAGGAAGCTAAAGGAACAGAAACATCTGTGGAGGTTGTCGAAGGAATGCAATTTGACAGAGGATATCTATCTCCTTATTTTGTGACTAATCCTGATAAGATGGAAACCGAATTAGACAATCCTCTCTTATTAATTTTTGATAAGAAAATTTCTAATATGAAAGACTTGTTACCCATCTTAGAACAAACATCTCAAACAGGAAATCCATTATTAATCATTGCTGAAGACGTAGATGGGGAGGCTTTAGCGACTTTAGTTGTTAACAAAATTCGAGGTAGTTTAAAAATTGCAGCCGTTAAAGCTCCTGGATTTGGGGATAGAAGAAAAGAGATGTTGGAGGATATCGCGATACTCACTGGTGGTGTTGTCATTTCAGAGGAGAAAGGTTATAAATTAGAATCCACCACAATGGAAATGCTAGGTAAATGTGAAAAAATTGTGATAGACAAGGATAATACTACGATAATAAACGGTTCAGGAACAAAGAAAAACATCACGACTAGAGTAAACCAAATAAAAGCACAAATTGAAACAACCACTTCAGATTATGATAAAGAGAAATTACAAGAAAGATTAGCGAAACTTTCTGGTGGAGTTGCTGTTTTATATGTTGGAGCTGCTAGTGAGGTTGAAATGAAAGAAAAGAAAGACAGAGTTGATGACGCTTTAGCGGCAACTAAAGCGGCAATTGAAGAAGGTATTATTCCAGGAGGAGGTGTTGCATTAATAAGAGCTGGGGAGAAACTAAATTCTTTCAGTGGAGAAAATGATGATGAAAATACAGGAGTTCAAATTATAGCCACCGCAATACAGGAACCATTAAGACAAATTGTCGCTAATGCTGGTGGTGAAGGGTCTGTTGTTATTTCAAAAATCCTAACTAAAAAAGGAGATTTTGGTTACAATGCAAAATCTGACAAATATGAAAATATGTTGAAAGCTGGTATAATTGATCCAACAAAAGTAACTAGAATCGCATTAGAGAATGCGGCTTCTGTTGCGGGGATGCTGTTAACAACTGAATGTGTATTAGCTGACATAAAAGAAGAAACACCTGCTCCACCAATGGGAGCTCCTGGTATGGGTGGAGGGATGCCTGGTATGATGTAAAACAATTAACACTACAATACCAATACATTTATTAGGGATGACTCAGTGGATTATAATAACAATTCCTATTTTTCTTTTTATTATTCCATTTTGGAGAATTTATGAGAAATCAAATCAACCGGGATGGGGGGGGTGTTAACCCCTAATTATAATATTTTTATTTATTTTAAAATTATTGGGAAACCGTGGTGGGGAATATTTTTATTTTTTACACCATTTGTGAATTTAATTTTTCATATATGGGGATGTTATTTACTAGCTAAGAAATTTGGCAAAGGTCTTGGATTTGCTGTTGGGATAGTTTTATTACCTTTTATATTTCTACCAATTCTTGGATTTGGATTTGCACAATATGATCCCTATGGCGATGGGATAAAAAAGTTTATAAAACAAGGAAAGAGGTTAGAAAAACTTACAAACACTATAAAAAAAATCGAGGATTAGGACTATTATTACGATAATTTTTGTTTAACAATTTTAGAGATAGTCTGTCCATCAGCTCTTCCCTTAACGTTACTTATTATTAATCCTATCAATTTTCCCATATCTTTTTTTGAGTCAAAATTTGATTCCTTAATTACTTGATCTATTAATAACTCTAATTCCTCTAAAGTATATGGCTGAGGCAAGTATTCCATGATAATATCAGCCTGTAACTGTTCCT
>Ga0163179_10003363_pt1 | contig 10886 bp, 10 predicted proteins | sample AtlANTMetagenome_FD_109643 | JGI IMG/M metagenome (GOLD analysis project Ga0163179, IMG submission 109643) | Marine eukaryotic phytoplankton communities from the Atlantic Ocean - Atlantic ANT 2 Metagenome | ecosystem: Environmental > Aquatic > Marine > Oceanic | place: North Atlantic Ocean... | reverse complement strand
CAACTCACGACCATCCACTACGTACCGCAAGCCAAGATTTTGATCGAGTGATGAAGTCACCAAATGCCCCTGGTCGGTGTTGAACAGTATTTCCCCCACCCCATCCTGCTGCATGATACTCAACGTTGATGTCTGACCTTCTTCGGCTTGGATCTCAAAGCGGTTGGCGATCCGAATAATATCTAACGATTGTGGGGCATCGGCTGCTTCCTTTTCTTGTTCGCCGCCGTAAGTATACGATCGAGTCACAATCAATTTGGCAACTTCGTCAGCGAGTGGCAGCGCCTGAGACTCGGTCCAAACTTGCTGGTTCTGAACGGCACCCGCCGGGAACACGACATTTCCACCTTGCAAGGCATTACGCCATGCCTCACGACCAAAACTCAAGCTCACGAACTCATTTTCCTCTGCCGTCGCCGGAGAGTCTTCATTGTCGCGAATCACCTCACCACGGGGCGTCATCATGAACATCCGTTCCGATCCGAGCAAAGGTTTCCAGTAGGCAGCCAGAAAGGCGGTTGTCCCCTTTGTTTCACCAGCGGCGCGTGAATCATATTGAAAGAGTGCGCCATCGGGAGTCTGCAGCGTCTGTTTGACGTATGTCAACGACTGGCTAATCTCGTGGTCACCAGACAGTCCTACCGCCTTCACAACCCATAACAGTTCGCACTCGGTCGTATTGGTGACTTCAACCTCATCCGTCACCGCACGAGTTGTCCACTCAGCTAACAGGCGATATTTCTGATCTGGCTCAAGTTGCCAACGCAACGTTTTTTCGCCCTGCAAAGGCGCGCTAACCAGCAAACAGAACAGCAACGAAAACACAAAACGGCATCGGAACATTTTTTTCCTCACGTGGATTCCGCAATCATGACGGCGGCATTTAGCCTGGGTCATTTTCATGCAGTTTAGCGTGTTCTTCATCGTCCTGCCGACGATTATCAAACCCTTTTCCCACGGTCAGCTCAATTCGATCGAGAAACTTGACGTTGGCGCACTCATCAATCTCATCCGTGTGACAAGCGGCGTGATGCGGAATAAAGAATCGAAAAGGGCCACCTGCTTTGACGTCGAGCGGTTGGCCATCTTTTCCGTAGATCACAATTGCCTTTTCAAGAACCGGTCCCAACGGAATACTTGCATGAAAGTTATCGCGAGTCCCATGCAGGCCGAGGTGAGTGGCACCGTCGAGCAGTTGAACTGATGCTAGCAGCCCGGCCAGTTGCACTGCATCTCCGCCACGCTTCATCCCCAGTCGAGTCACATCGTTTACCTGCCAGTCGTCAGCCAAGCCGCGAAGATCCTCAACGCGAAATTCACGCGGGGATTCCACGTGTCCCTCAATTTTCAATACAAGTTCATCATTCATTTCAACCGTCCTAGAAATCTCCCTGGCCAGAAATCATCAACCCAAATCGCGTGATCAGGATTGCATATCGGCGATTGCGGCCCGAACCTCATCGGTAACCCGTATTGGCCTCTGCGCATTGTAGTCGAACATTACAATTTTCGATTCACCGTCCGCGCAAAGAGCATTGGCTTCTAGACTTACAAAACGGTGTTCGACGAGGATGCTGGAGCGGCCAATATTCTGCACCCTTGCGCCGACGAAGATGGTATCTGGATAACGAACCTGGCGGCGGTAATTACAATTAACGGCTGCAAGAATTGGCCCCCACCCCTTCTCGAGCATCGACTCTCCCATGCCCGCTAGATGGAGAAACGCGATCCGTGAGGTCTCCATCCAAGTGAAATACCGAGCGTTGTTAACGTGGGAAAATGAATCCATATCCCCCCACAACACCGGAATCTCCTGGATACCGTAATAGCCTTCCAACTCTTTCCATTCAGTCATTCACCAACGCTCCCCGCCGTTTCAAATCAGTCGAGCCAATCCTTCTTTTTCAGTCGTTCGGGAACATAAACTTCCGTCACGTAACTGATGTCTTTACTGATCAATGCTTCCACTTCGAGTTTAAAATCGTTCTGGAGCATTTTCTTGATCTCTTTCTGCCATTCTTTCTTCTTTTCGAACCAGGGATAATTAGAAATCTGACGAGCGCGTTTTCGATCGTTGTCGTTCATGGCAATTTTGACACTGTCAGATAACTCACAGCGTTCGAAGTCGATACTTCGCAAACCGAGGTACTTCGCATCTGGAATTGCCATTCGACGAGACTCGAAGGCGAGATTAATCGACCCCTGCTTAAGAACGCTGTAGATATAGTATCCCCATGGATCATTATCGAGCAGGCAGTAAACGGGCAGTTTCAATTCCTGATTGAGTCGATAGAGCAGACGCCGCACGCCACGCGGTGGTTGCCCCTGTCCGTGCGTCAGCAGGCAATTGTATTTTCGCCAGAATTTATCTTCGTTGAATCTTCGCCAAACGGTATCTTTTTCGACATGCAAAACAAACTTCGCATCACACTTAACGAATTGCATCACTTCAGGCTCGACAATCGAAGGGATGCTGTATCCGCCCGACCCCATGCGTGAACAATCGATGGTGTCACCACTGTCGACCAACGTGATGGGGCCAACCATGGTGCCACGGTTGGATGCGTAGAGATGCAGTTCTTCACGGAGGCTGTCGAGCAGGACTTCGACATCTTCAATGATCGGGTCACACTCAGATTGCTCGCCAAAGGTTTCCTCTTTGGTACCCTCGATGGTGTGCTTGAGCAGGTAGAACAATCCACGAATGCTGGTTGTTTTCCCTTGTTCAATCAGCCGCTTGCAACCGCTCCCGACAAGCATCGTCTGCATGTAGGCTTTGGCCTGCGAGAGATTAAAAAGTTGCCTGCGGTTCGTATTATTGCCCATCTCAAGGATACGCTTCCGCGGGCTGTATTTGACATTTGAGAGCGTTCGCGAGGGAATATCGATGTGCAGATCTCGACGTCGATCTACAGCACGGACAACACCATCCGCCATGCCATTGAGCGACTTCAATGTCTGAGCATCGCTTTTAGAGATCTTTTTCTTGGCGGGTTTTGCTTTTGTGGAAGCTTTCTTTCGAACTACTTTTCGTTTCGCCATCGTTCATCCCAATGAGAAAACGTCGACAATCAGGTTACCGACGCGTTTTTGGTTTTGCTTTGGTTTTGGCAGCTCGTTTGACCTTCTTACGCGGTTTTGGTTTTTCTTCCGGCGGTTCCTCGGCTTCGTCTTCCGCATCCGCCTTGGAAACTCGATTGATTCCCGTCAACTGTTCTTCGGGGCTGACAATCAGAACATTTCCACCAAACTGATTTTCGTCGACTTCAACTTTTTCACCGCGATCGTCATATCGCACATCGGCTTCGGCTGTTTGCTTTTTTGCAACCTTGACCAGTTGATCGTAAAGGTTTCGTCGATCAACACCATTAATCTCGCTGATCGCGTTAGCCACTTCACCAAGGTATCTCAGGAAGGTATTTCGTCGTTCGCCCTCCTGTCGCACTCGGTTTCTGCGGCGGAGATACATCCCAAGTTTTCGGCCGGCAGCCTGCAAGGCAAGCCGCAACTCTTTCTGAATTTCGGGATAGGCAGCCACGGCCTCTTTGGACTCACTCGTAAACGGCACCCAGACGCTAGCGATATGCACCATTAAAGTAACGGGGCCCTTGGGAAGTGAGTTCCGCGATTGCGTCAAGCCATAGCTACGCCAATTCGTTCCCAACACGGTTTGAGTAATCGCACAGGCGGCGTGTTGAAATTGCAGCGGCACACGATTGGCCAATCGCAAGACCTCCATGCTCTGGCCTTCGCTGATGTTAATCGTCTGCATGGCATGCAACAACGCTTCTGTTTCCTTGGGCTTCAGCGTGCGCGTGGTCTGTCGTGAGCCAACGCCCGATTCCTTCAAAATCCGTTCTGCGTTGTCCGAACCCAATCCGTTGAAGGTCGTGATCAAGAATTGACGAATCGTTCGAGCATCAGTCTCCTCCAACAGTTCATCAAGCAACTCGGCATCCACTCGTTGCGTCGGCGCCGATCCCCCGTAGGCCAAACCAACTTCGATCTGGAATGGATTGCCACGATAGACCGAGGGGGGGCGTGTGGCCGCCGTGTAGAATTCGCCAGGCACCACGTGTCGCAACCCTTTGAGAATCAATTCTTCTCCGATCGGACAGATACAGTCGGTGGCCGGATTGGAGATTTTGGTCTCTTGGATTGCGGCATACAGCGAATCGGCTTCGCGTTGACCGATGCGAGTCGTGCGAGCGCGTGTGCTGAGATCAGCAGTGCTGCAAATACGGCGAGCGACCGCTGAACTGACCCGCGAGAAACTGGAGGTCAGAAAGGACGATAGCGTTGGCTCCTTCGTATCTTTGAGCATCGCGGCCAGCCGTCCCAATTCCACTCCGTAAGGGTGAGGCTTGATTTCCTTAGGCTCCGGAGGAAGTTGCTCAGCAGACCGATTGTAATCCTGACAGTTGCCATCGGAATCTTGAAAGTGCAAGGTCACATGGGGATTGGCAATCGCGGTTTGAGAAAGGTATTCGTCGACACTTCCTCGACCTCGTTGATAACGTGCCTCCAATTCGATCGTGACCCGCGTTCCATGATCGAGTTCGACCCATTCGATGCCATGCTTCGCAATAATCTTGGCACCCTTATCTCCGGGTGGAATATCAACACCTTCGCCACGACCGTTGAGGATCTCGGGACGATTCTTTTTGGTATCGATCTGAATCTCGTAGTAATGCGCAGGCTTTCGCTTGGAAACCTTGGAGATAATCGTCACTGGCTTGCCAGTTGTCTGGACGCCATACATACCGGCGGCACTGATTCCGATACCCTGCTGACCTCGACTCTGACGGAGTCGATGGAATTTTGAGCCGTAGAGCAGTTTTCCGAAGATCAAAGGAATCTGATTTTTCAGGATTCCGGGGCCGTTGTCCTGAATGCCAACCTTGTATCGCTGCGCCCCGGTCTGTTCAATGTGGACCCAGATCTCAGGCAGGATACCCGCTTCTTCACAAGCATCGAGCGAGTTATCAACCGCCTCTTTAACCGTCGTCAGTAATGCTTTGCGAGGATTATCGAATCCCAACAGATGACGGTTTTTGGCAAAGAACTCGCTGACCGAAATATCGCGTTGGGACTTGGCCATCGACTCGGCGGTCGCGCGACGACGCCGTCCCGATCGACCGTTTCCATTGGAGTCGGAACTCGTCGATCGTTTCCCAGTCGCAGCGGAAGAGGATGACCGGAGCTTTTTTTGGGCTCGGGCAGGCGACAACGTGAGTACTCCTTCACAATCCAGATTCAAAAGTTCTTCGGACGATCTTCGGCCGGTGGGCCCGATCGCAGCCAAGCCAGATTGAGGCACGGCCAAGTCCCAGTAAGGAAAGACAAGCCAAATGGCCCCTCCATGAGGGTTGGGCAGATTATAACGGCAAGGCTAGTAGCTTCCCAGTCGAGTTAAGGGGGTAGCGTCCTCGGACAATCAGCTCAGTTGCGTCAACTCGCAAATAAAGACTCACCCGTCCCGGGTGGATCAACCGAAATGTGTATCAGGCACCCTTCGTCCCTCGAGGATTGCTCCTACCCCGATCACCCCCAAAACCCACCCAGCAGGTACGCCGTCGACTGCGTCGAGGATTTCCTCACGTTCTCCCCGTCGAGCGTCTCGCCTCAGTTTCCGACCAAAGGAATCCGACGATGCCACATGGAAATTGGCACTTCGCAGGTGCATGCTTCTTTACGTTGACACTGGTATTCGCGGCAACTAGCTCAGCACAGCAGATTCACGCGGTCGCCCATGCCGCGGAGGTCGTGACATCCAGTAGCTGTGGAACTGGCCCATGTGGAATGGGCCAATGCGGCAATCCCCCCGATGGCTGCCGATTCGGACGGTGTGCGAGCAAACGCAACTATTGGTATCTGCCCTACACGGAGCAGTCGCAACCGGACTTGTTTTACAACTTTTACGTTCCCAATTCGTGTGGCTCTCCAGCCGCGGCCTATCCGGCTCCCTACCCAACCCCGAACGTGGTGGGCCATACCTACGTGACCTATCAGCCGTTAATGCCTCACGAATGGCTCTACAAGCACCATCGGACATATCACCAGTACTACAACGGTGGTCGGGGTCTGAATCGAACGACCGTCAAGTGGCAAGGCACGCCAGTACTTACCACGGTCAAAGGTCTTCGTGACATAATTCGGCTTCCGCGCTAACTTTCATTTGCAAACGCCATGGGGTGATGTCCATGAAACGATACTCATTGCTACTGTTCTCATTGATGATCTTCAGCGTGCTGTCCACGACGACTTGGGCCGGCGGTTTTGGTCAACACAATCGTGCAGCTCGCTGGCATAACGCCCATACGTCCTGGCACGGTGGCTACCAGAATGTTGAGTGGGGTCGCCCAGTCGCCCTCATATTGCCACCCACGGCGCGGATGCAGACGGAATATAGTTGGGGCGTCGGCCGCACTCGGATGTCGCCGATCAATCATCAGTTTGCCCGCCCGTACCCGCTCCCATCGTACGGCCCCACTCGGACGACTCCGGTTTATCCGTGGGACACAACGCAGTTCGGCATTTATGGTGTGCGAGGTCCTTGGTAAGCCTAAAGAACTTACCACCTGCCGAAGTTGACATTATCGACTATTCCCCTGAGTTGACGGGGCAACCATGACGATCAAGGCCGTGGTTGCCCCGTTTTTTTGTTCGGAGAACGCGTGCAAACAGATCGTGGCGCCTGCTAGTCAAATCACTTAGTCTGCGCCGTCCATCACGTGCGGAATTGCTTACTTGATGTTTAACAGCCCTAACTCACGGTATTGGTGACGGATCACCAGATTGCAGAATTCAACTGTAACTACAAGCAATAACGCGAGTTAACCGCGGTGTTCAAGAAACGAACTCACCAAAGGCGTGAAGCGACTCCACCAACATCAAGGCGTGCAAATTACTTCTGAAATTATCCAAGACTCCTCTCCTAAACGACTTAGCTCTTTTCTTTGGTTCGCGTGAATGCTGTTGGCACTGTGCTTGCATTACGTCAGTCGCCACGGGAAAGACTTTGTTCTTACCCAAACGGTATTCGTGTTGACAGACGGATCGCACGAGTGATTGCGATTGCGCTTGAAACAGGTGCTTTTCGCGTTTGATGTGCAATGAATGCGCATAAAGCGTGGAAGGTCTGCGACGAGTGCAACGATTGCTCACTCGGCAGAGTGACCGTGCGTTAACGCATTGAGTTATCTCGTTTAGGGAAAGGGGATAGTAAATGAACGCTGCAATTTCGAATTACGACGACAACGAATTCGATTATCGCTCTGGCGAGAATCGAAAGCGTGTGAGTCCACCGAGCCATTCACGGCGCTCGCAACACTCAGCACGTCGACGTGCCAAAGCGCCGGTGCAGTTCAACGGAATTCACCGACGTCGTTCGAAGAAGATGAACTGGTAACACTCCGCGAGAGCGGAATGGTTGTTTGACGGGCCTAACGCCAACGTTGCTGCGCCTGCGCGATCTGAGCGCAGCGACCGAACGTGAAGGTTCCGTTGATGTCATTCCTCGTAACCGAAAGGTTGCGCGCATTTTGCAGAGTGTCGATGAGTTGATTGACTCGGACGAGAAGTTCATTGATGCGCGACGAGTATGTCGTTGCGTGAACTGATGTGTGTATGTACCGACGCGTGTACGTACTGATGGGTGTATGTACCGACGTATGTGCCTAGAGATGTGTGCATGTACTGACGTATGTACGTACCGATGGGTGCGTGTACGGGCGTTTGTGCGTACGAATATGTGAATGTACTGAGAAGACCGAAGCAGAAACAGGTCTGTAGTTATGGGTATTTTAAAGACACATTTCCAAACGTCGTCTCGAGAGGTTGTCGAGAAGAAAGCTCACGTGGCCCCGAAAAAGATCCAGGCAGCTCATTGCCTGGTCGCCTCGGCCAGCCTTGAAAAAAGAGCCTTTCTTTCTGATGCAGCCACTCATGCCGGCTGGGAAACCGTCGTCTGCGCCGATGCTCAAAATGCGACCGCCACTGCTCGTCGTTTCAGATTTCAGATGGCGTGGATCGATCTCGACTACCACGGCCAGACTCCCTCAGGATTCCGCGACCTGTGCCAGACATTGGCCGCGACTCCGGAGATGTTGTTGGCAGTGTGCGGTCACGTGAACGACGCTAAAGAAGAAGTCTGGGCACGGCAGCTAGGTGTTTGGCTTTACCTGCCAGGAATCTCATTGGAACACGCCGATGAGATTTCGGAGTTGTGCGAACAGGCGCAACTGTTGGGACGGGGATCCAAAGCGTCGCATTGAGCTTATCGCAGCACACGGGGTGAACACGGTGAGTCACCGGAATGGTCTCTTGCGCCATCTCCGCGACTCTCGCGATAAGGGGAATGAGAAAATGAATACGCCAGCGTACGATAACGAAGGCGAAGATCGGGAATCCGTAGGTGGAGAAGAACGGGAGAACGATCGACTGTTTAAAAAACTGAAACGACCGATTCACGCCGCCAAACGTTCGAAAACTCCAGAACGTTTGCGAGGAATGCATCGGCGCCGCCGAAAACGCATGGGCTGGTAACGTCGGCCGACGACGGCACCGGTTTAACCAAACCGAACGTGCGGTGCACCAACAAGAACTCCAGAGGTTCTTGTTCGAGCGTTGACAAATCAAGCAACCGCAGCGATCGCGGACTTCATAGCCGCCTCGCTCGCGGGATGCGCACTTCTGCATCGAATGGGACTCTACAGATGGTCCCGATCGTCGCTGCCGTTTACTCTCACGGACAGAACGCTATCAGCGTCATGACGCCTTCTAGAAAATACCGGCTCCGAAGTCGTCTTCGCGACTAGGCTCGACTTGCTCTTTTTGAGGCGTGTTCTTGCCAGGCGGCGTATGCGGTGGCCGCAATGCCGTCTCGGCCGGTTCCGTGTGCACCTTTGTAGCGGGCTTTTCTTCGCATTCGTAATAGTCGTCGTAGCGAGAAACGTAATCAGGGTCTTTTGCCCGTTCTTGTTCAGTACGATACTCGGAGATTACCCGCTGCTGAATCATTTCACGACACGTCGAATTGATCGGGTGAGCGATGTCGGCGTAAAGCTTGGCTCGTCCATCCTGATCCTTAATGGCCTGGTCCTCTTTAAGCCGCGCACCACACTGATTACAAAAGGCAGCACGAAGATGGTTTTTGGAGCCGCACTTCGGGCAATGTCCGGTTAACTTGCGGCTCGGCATGGCCACAAAGGGGCCATTGGAGCCCTCAATGATCTTGAGATCTCTTACCACAAAACAATCGTCAAAGGTGATGGAACAGAATCCTTGCAACCGATCGTCGGTGTCTTCCATCAGCTTGATGCGGACTTCGGTAATTTCCATAGCCCAGTCTCCTCTAGTTGTTGCTTCCTGTGCATCTCTCGAAGACACCCGGCAGGGTTCTCGTTGGAAAGACGTATCCCGGGCAACGTGACTGAAGTAATTTACTGACTCGATTCGCGTGCCGAGCGGAGTGACATAACCCGAAGTAACTGCTGCCACTTCCGCTCATCTGATGTCCCTGGACATCGAGTCGGTCGAATTCGCTTTGGAGTCTTTCAATCCAAGGCGAAACACGTGCTGCTGCACTTTGCAACCGATTAAAAAGATGTGACGCAATTTCCCGATCTCGCCGGCCTCTCAGACATGCAAGCATCGGTTCAATGCGATTCGGGGTCGGAGATATTTCAACTTGCCGAAAAACCGTTGGGGTCGACAAACCTTCTGGCGGACGAATGACAACCAGATGCTGTCGCCAAGAAGTTGTCAAAGGATCTATGATTTCACCGCGTCCACGGCAGACTGCGGCGTGGCCCCATAAAAAATAAGGAATGTCACTTCCAAGTGTCGCAGCTATTTCACTTAGTCGTTCCGTCGACCAATTCAAATTCCAAATCAGATTGGCAGCGACCAGTGCAGCTGCCGCATCGCTGGAACCACCGCCAAGGCCTGCGGCAGTCGGAATGCGTTTCACAAGTTGCACGGAAAGGCCAGCCTGCGCGCCACTCGCCTGACGCAAGGCATCAAGTGCTCGAATGACAAGATTATCTTGTCCAGTCGGAAGCGTTTCGACGTCCGCTGAATTTGAAACACGGGTGGCCCAACGGCAAGACAATTGGAGATCGGAGTGCTCCGATGCAGTAAATGTCAGGTGGTCAAAGAGCGAGATCGAAGCCATCAGTGTTTCCATCTCATGGAACCCATCCGCACGGCGACCAAGCACCTCCAAAAAGAGGTTTAGCTTGGCCGGTGCCCAAATCTCGATTCGCGTCCTGCGTCGAAGGACATACATGCCTGGCCTATGCACATTCAATGAATGTATTGGGTTTCCAGTCCACGCTTATCGTGCGTCATCAACTCATCCCAAGAACACGCGTCTCATACCAAAACACGCGTCGAGTCGATAACGTTGAAGGTCTCCAGAATCCTCCAAATTGTAGTCGTGCCTTTGAACCGGTCAACATCAGCCAAGTTGCAACAATCCCTATGGTTTATCAGCATTCAAGTTGGCTGAGCGGTAAGAAAGACCAGCGAAACGGTGAACAACCGCCCATTTCCGGGTCGATTGTTGGAAAGAGAGTCCTTTCAAAACGCCGAAGCAGTCTCCCCCATGAAGAGACAATTGCTGATAGACACTCGATTTACTGAAAGACACTCGATTTAATTGCATGCATGCTGCATAAATGCAGCAGTGAACTAGGATTTCATTTCCGGAATCGCCTTACGATGTCACACTCATCCGACTCATCCCACAAGATCCACCCTGCTTACCTATTCTTCACGGGTTTATGCATGGGAGCTGCAGACGTGGTGCCGGGTGTCTCCGGGGGCACGATGGCATTCGTGCTTGGCGTCTATCCACAATTGCTCAATGCGATACATGCCTT
>Ga0163179_10003358_pt1 | contig 10889 bp, 9 predicted proteins | sample AtlANTMetagenome_FD_109643 | JGI IMG/M metagenome (GOLD analysis project Ga0163179, IMG submission 109643) | Marine eukaryotic phytoplankton communities from the Atlantic Ocean - Atlantic ANT 2 Metagenome | ecosystem: Environmental > Aquatic > Marine > Oceanic | place: North Atlantic Ocean... | reverse complement strand
CTTTGCGGCGGCCCCCTAGTTCTGCCTGGGCGGACTTCTCCTCTTCCAGGTGCTTGGCACGCGCCTTCATGAACTTCTGGAATGTCTCGCTAGAACGCCAGGTCGAATCCCAGTAGGAGGCTTCTCGCTTAAGGCGCCCATCCACGGGGTCCAAAGCATCCAGGGCATAGTCGGCTGGGTTCTGTGCAGCGCTGGCTGCTAGAGCTGAGTGCTTCTCAAAGTACTCACGCACGCCCCCGACTTCCTCTGCAATCGGTGGCCCAAAGTAGGCGACCTTGCCACCGGTGGTAAGCAGAAGGACCTTGTCGAACAGGGCAAAGGCCTCGAGACGCGGCTGATGAATCGTCATGGCAACTGTGCGGCCTGCGTTAGCCAACTCGCGACACTGGCGAATCAGCTCCATCGCAGAGCGAGCATCCAAACCACTGGTTGGCTCATCCAGAATCAAGAACGACGGCTCGCTCATCAACTCCATGGCTACATTGAGCCGCTTACGCTGCCCCCCGCTGAGGCCACGGACATTCTCGTCGCCGACCACCGTGCCAGCGACATGACTGAGATCCAGTTGAGAGAGGACCGTTGCAATCCGGTCTCGGATCTCCTCGTCGCTCACCTCAGCCGAGAACTCGAGTCGACCGTGGTAATACAGCACCTCCTCTACCGACAAGGTGCGGTGCATGACGTCTTCCTGGGGCACATAGCCCACCGCCGAACGGAACACGTCGTAGTGGTGATATAGCGAATAGCCATCCATGAAGACCTGACCCTCAGTAGGTGGCGTGTACCCGGCCAGAGTGGTCAACACCGAGGTCTTGCCAGCACCTGAAGGGCCCATTACTGCCACCATCTCGCCGGGCAGAATGGTGAACGAAACCCTGTCGACAACAGTGATTGGCTTGGATGCGGGACCCACCTGACGCACCAGATCCTGGGCATCCAACCGCACCCCTCGCGCACTGGCCTCAAGGTCCTCTCGCTTGATGCTCAGGTCCTCGTTGATTTCTACACGATGCGGCCCCAGGCGAAGGTCATCGGTAGGCAACAGGAACGTCTTCTCAGCGACTCTGACGCCATTGAGCCAGGTGCCATTGGTCGAGCCAAGATCCTCGACCACCATGCCGTCCACTTCGCGAGTAATGCGCGCATGAAATTGACTGACATTGGGAGTCACCAAGACCACATCAGCGGTTGGCGCACGACCGATGACCATGCTCTGCCCCAGCTGCAGCCGTCGGGATGCCGAGATCAAGCCGTTATTATGCATCCTCTGGGTGTCGGTACCCCCTATAGAAGAGTCGGTGCTTGTGTCATCAGAGAAGGACATCGTCGGTGACGGAACGCCACCCTCGGTAGGAGCCACATCCAAATGTGGCTGGGAGTGCGAAGGCAGACCTCCTGGCTTGTTCATGCGATAGACCTCGTCCATCATCGGCATGACATTGATCAAAGAGGTCTTGCTCGCCGCATTCTGAGTAACGACGCGCTGCATCACTTCAAGGGCGGTGACCTCTGTATCAGCAATCCGAAATTTCTGGCGCCATCCGATTCGGGCACGTTTGACTCGGCGCCCCTCGACAAAAGTGCCATTGAACGAATCGCGATCCTCCAGAAGCACGTAGCCCTCGTGTCGCGAGAGTACTGCGTGCCGGCTAGAGACTTTTTTTGAGGTGATCTGATAGTCGCAGTGATCCGATCGGCCGATGCTCACCGGCGCGAAGAAGTCGGGCAACTGCGAGAGTTCCATGGTGTCGCGGGGCACCATGTCATCGGTAACCGGCACACCATCCACGGCGATGTTCTGAGTACCCAACAAGACCGTAGCGTCACTTACTTCTCGTCCATCAACGAGCAGCGCAACACTTGGGTCAATCCTCTGGACCTGGATCTTGTCGCCGACCCGACGAACCTCAATACCAGCAGGTAGCTCACCTTGACCGGCACCAGGCAAGCCGCCCAGAGTCGTGCCCTCCATCGTATGCCACATGCCTGTACGGAGTTCAGCTTCCTCGTCGAGATCCTCGCCGACGAAGTCCAGCATCGCCTCTAGGGGGGCATCTGGCGGACGGCCTGGATCGGTGGCACCGGTGACCGGGGCCTGACAATGCGGACAGTGATAGAGGGATAGATCGAAAGGCTTAGCGCAGACAGCACAGGACTGAACCGCGAACATCGACGCTCCCTCAGTTACTCAACGTCAGTATTTGTACGCTACAGCCACCGCAAAGTCGGTGTTGGGCGCTGAGCTCTTGTAAACCAGCACCTCAAGGACATACTCCCCGGTTTTCGGAGGCTCTACGTCCACAAAAGGCTGAGGATCCGGGCTCTTGTCGTTGGAGACCAACTGCCCCTCGCTGTCATACAAACGCATATCAAGATCAACGTCATCGCCATCGGCGCAGCCAAGCAAGACGTAGGACATGCCCTTGTACAGGGTCAACCGATAGGTGACTGCTGACTGAGGACCAGCAGAGTAGATGTCGGTTCCCCGCACGCGCATGCCGCTCGAGATGGCACCAGAGACCATAGAGTCGAGACAGGCTCGAGCTTTCTCGGGGTCTGCACTTGTGTCGCCAGATGGAACGGCAAGCGAGCCGACCAGGACCAGAGAGAAGAGACTAATGAGTAGAGTTGTGCGATTCATGTTCAATATCCTCTGCTCAGAACCAGGCCAGGATGGCCGCAGTGTGTGCAGCGACGGCCTTAACATCGTCGCTTGTCAGTTCGGCCTTGCTAGCTATGACCTGCATCTTGTCGAGTTCCCCAATCACTGAAACCACGTCCGGGTCTCCAGCACGACCGGCGTCGCTTTCCTTGATGAACTTGGTGAAGTGCGCAAGCACAGTAGGCTGATGAAGAAGATCAGCAGCGTCCCCTGTGACCCCCTGTTCGCCGAGAGCTGTCGACAGAAGGTAGACCCCCTGAACCCAGCCACCGGCCTCAACGAGGGTGGCAAGAGTCGGATCCGCCTGATCCGCAAGGTCATCGCGAATACCCTTAGCTAGAATGTCCAGCACCGGACCCAATTCAGCATCGGAGAGCGAGCCGTCCTGATATTCCTTCATGGTGCTGTCGATGCCCGCGAGCACCTCCTGAGGCAAGCCCAATGCCTCGACTCCGTCTCGGGCCAGCTTCACTCGGTTAATGACCTCCGTCTTGTCCTGGGCCTGCACACTCAAGAGCAGGTTGCTCAGTCGGACACCGGTCTCCAGGGCAATGATCGAGCGATTCTTGCCCTCGAGGGTGCGGCCACTGTCTTTGACCAGCTTGCGAATATCGATCTTGATATCACTCGCCTGCAAGGCAGCCTGAAACTCAGTGGGCGCAGGAACGAACATGGCGACCCGGCCCTCTTCCTTTACGGCGCTGACATCAATCTTGGTGGGCACATCGGCCATGCCGTCTGCGGAGGCCTCAGGAGCCGCGGCATCACCGCCCGTCGCGGCGGGCTCAGCGGCCGGAGCATCCGGCTCTGGCGCAGAGTTGTTGCCGCTCTTACAACCGACAAAAAGGGAGACAATGGCAAGGAGTACAAAAACTCCTCGGGCAGAGAGGACTGGCATGTACGACACCTCGTTGTACGGCCTGGAGCCCCAGGCGGGACGATTCTAACGCACTGATTTGTGCATCGGTGCTCAAGATGAGCAGAGTCATGCTGCCGAAACGGGGGATGCTTTTCAACCCACCCATCGACAGAACACGTGTGATTCAAGCTGGACCACCCCCAACCTATGGGACCTACAACCCGCGACAGTCTCCCCTCAGGTAGGACACAATAAGGTTATGAACGGAACGAACATATGAGCAAAGCTTCTTGGATCAGCGCGGCTGAACCGGCTCTTGACGGGTGCATAGATCAGGGATCTGTGCTGGTTCTTGAGACCGCCTGCGGAAATTCGTTGGAAGACGTCCTACAAGATGCCGCCGCAGAGCGGGAGTTGGAATTCTCCTGCGTCGATGCTTCGGTGGTCGGACTGCAGCCCGCTGGCGTGCTGCGCTCAGGAATCGCGACCTTTCTCGACCCCGCGTGTGCGGACGCACATCCTGAAGCAGGTGAATTGATTCGCAGCGCAGTAGGCGACGGCGCCGGAGCGACCTCGGCCTGGAAGAGGGTGCTGCAACGATGGGCCGGACAAGACGCCATGGGTGCGGATCCGGATCCTCAGAGCAGCCCATGGCTCGCTGAGGCTGAGGTACTGGGACGCATACTAACTGGTATCGGCGAGGTAGAACCGCGACTCTTACTGGTGCGGCGCGCTGAACATCTGGATGAAGCATCGGCACGAGGACTCCGGGCCCTCCTTGCAGGCGGCGCTGCGGCAGGCTGGGCAGTTGTTCTCGAGGGCCCTGTTCTTCCCGAAAGTCCCGCAGAACAGCTCATCAAAGGACTACAACGACTAGGCAGCGACGATCGCTTCGAGAGTAGCCGAGTGGTCGTACTGACCGGGCCTCCAGCAAGCGACGATGCCGCCCCGGCCCTGCCGCAGCGCGGCAGCTCAGTGGAGCTCCTGGACATACTCTCTGCAGCCTCGCTGCCGCTTCCCACATCGATTGTTGGGAGTGTCGCGCTGAGCGCGTACCGTGGCTGCTCACCGCGCAGCAGCTGGGTAGACCTCGACGGGCTCCTGCACGCTGAACGCGCCAGCCTTACTGGGGCCTTGCTAACGATCGAGGGTACGCCCCCGCAGGAATCACCCAGAACGCAAGTACAAGCAGCTGACTGCCGGGCTCTCCTTGCCGGCCTGAAAGAAGTACTCCAAGAGGGTGATCCCATCAGGGCCCCCCTCACCGCCTCCATGGCGTCGTCCGGCGAGGCTCCGGACGCCTGGCGAGCAGCGATGACCGCAGGCGACGACGCCCTTACACGGGGGGACGCAACGACAGCGCGACGGCTCCTCGACGATGCCGCAGTAAAAGCTCAAGCAGCAGCACCGCCGCGCTTATTCCTGCTGCAAGCCCGCGCCCAAATCGCCTGTGGCGACCCTGAGAAGGGACTTCGCTGTGCAATGGAGGGCATCGCAAGCTGCGATGAGAGCCATGTCGATTGCGCAGCGCTGCACAACGCGGCCGGCCAGGCGGCTGAGTTGCTAGACCAACGGAAGAAGGCCATTCGTAGCTTTGCGGCTGCCTGTGAACTCACCACAAGCGGTGACGCCCACTGGGACGCCGCTGAGGCGCGCGCGGGCAAGGCCAGACAACTTAGTGCAGCAGATGACTTCGTGGCTGCTGCCGCAGCCTTTGGCGAAGAGGCGCGAGTGCTTGAGCATGCAGGGCTGAGCAATGGCACGGCAAGGGCCCTCGCGAGGCGCGCGGTTTGCATGGCGCAAGCCGGAGCCACTGAGCAGGCCATCAAAGAACTACAGCGCGCAGCAGAGCGACTATCCGAGGGTGAAGAGCCCGTCAGCAGCGTGCTTGAATCACGCATGCTGATGGGTCGAGTCTTTCGCTTTGCAGGCAAACGCGAACAGGCCAAAAAGGCGCTGGCAATGGCTGCTGAGGCGGCTGCTCTCCATGCAGCTGCCGACATCGAAGGACAAGCTCGCCTGGGTCTGGCCAGGCTCTTTCTCGAGGGTATGCCCGCCCAGGGCGCGGGACGCGGGGAGGCTCTACGCGATAGTCGCCAAGCTGCCGAAGCAGTACTTACCATCGCCCGGACCCTCGCCGACCACCCCCTTGAGGCCTCGGCAGAAGGCATCCTGGGCGAGCTGTCTTATCGAGCAGAAGACTGGGATGGCGCGCTCTCTTCTCTTTCTCGCCAGGAGCAACTCTGGAAGAGCAGTGGTCGAGTCGGTGAGCAAGTGGATGTCGCTTTGCGTAGGGCCCGTGTAGCTGCACGCTGTGAACGCTGGGAAGACAGTCTCAGCGCGGCGGACTCTGCTCTCGCTCTTGCCAGCCGTCGAAGGCTCCACGAGCTTGCTGCCCAGGCTCAGTTGCTGCGCGGTGAGACCCTTCAAAGCCTCGACAAGTCGGCAGATGCACTTGCTGCGTTTAGCGAAGCGCAGCGACTCTACTCCTCTCTGGGTTCGGCCTTTGCCAATCAAGCAGCAGCCGCATCCGAGCGTGCGCGCCAGGCGGTGGGCTGACCTGTGGCACATCCTCTCGCTGGGCCAGGGGCCAACGGCGACGACAACCTCAAGCCTCTGCTTCGCACCATGCGCCCGCGAGACAGGGCCCCCCTCGCCGAGTTGGGCACCGATCTCTTCAGCCCCTTTGGTGACTACTCTACTGCCCTACCAGACTGGCTTCGTCGGTCGGGAGTGTGGTGCCGCGTATTAGATGATGGCAGCGGCCTACCCGCAGGTCTGGCACTCGTCACCGTCATGAAAGGGGCCGATAAGAAGTACCAGGGCTATCTACTGGCTCTGGGCGTGGTGGAGAGCATGCAGAGACAGGGGTGGGGCCGTCGACTGCTTGAACAGGCGCTCCGAGAACTACACAAACAAAAGAAGCGCTATACGCTGGAGTGGGTTCGCCTGACCGTCGCTGCCGAGAACATGGCAGCGATCAAGCTCTTCGAATCATCTGGCTTTCGGCCTGCACCTAACGAAATCGAACGCTACGAGGACGGACAGCTCGCCATCAGCATGAGAAAACCACTGGACTGACATGCTCTTTGACGCGGACACCCACCTTGGCCTGCTCGCCGTAGCCGCGATCGGTACTGTTGTGCTCGGTATCTCGATGCGATGGCGGCAGACCTGGAGCACGGTGCTCATCTGGGTTGTTCCTATCTGCTTGATCCTCTCAGCCACGGATGCACTGCTCAACGCGCTCTCTCGTTTCGTGCCAAGCGTGCGGATGGATGGCGGTAGCGGGGACTGGCTGTGCTTTGTCTTGTGCTTTCTGGTGCTCGTCTTTCCCTGCGAGATCGTCTACCAGTTAGTGATCAATGGGCTCGCAGACCGCTTTACGCTCCGCCACAAGCCTGCCGAGCCCCACCGAACTGGAACAACTGAGTTCCTCAAGGTCAACAAGACCCCATGACCAGGAGCAAGCGCCCACAACTGCGTTCCATCCAGCTAGACAAGCGAACCGCCAAAGCAATCGATGCGGGGCACCCCTGGCTGTGGCCTGACGTCTTTGATTCGAGCCGATGGAAACCTCGCTGCGGCGAGATGGTGCAACTACTCGATGCCGTAGGTGCACCGATGGGGTGCGCCATCGCCGAGGGCAGCCTGAGGCCCGGAGTCCCTGCGCTCCGTGTACTGTCGCTTGACAGCCAGGTGCCTGCTCTTCGCAAGCTGGTGTTCTCTCGCATCGCGGCTGCGCGCGGCCTGCGCCAGCGCACTATTAGCGGCGAGACTGACGGCTACAGGCTACTGGCGGGCGAGGGGGATGGCTTGCCCGGGCTGGTAGCTGACCGCTATGGCCCGGTACTGGTGATCAAGCCTGATGGTCCGTCCTGGCGGCCGCACCTCGAATTGCTCGTAGAAGCGCTACGGAGCGAAGGAGGAGCCGGAATACGCTCGATTCTACTGCGAGCAGCGGGCGAGGAGGTGGAGCTACTGCATGGCGAGGCCCCACCCGAATCCCTGGTCTTCACCGAAGAAGGACGACGCTACCTGGTGCGGCCCGCAAGCGGGCAGAAGACCGGTTTCTTCCTCGACCAGCGACCCAATCGCACCCATGTACAGCACATCACAAAGAGCGGCGACAGAAGCCTCAACCTGTTCAGCTACACCGGTGGTTTTTCAGTGGCCATGGCCCTGGGCGGTGCAGAACACGTGCACTCCGTCGACGTAAGCGAGTCCATACTCGACGACTGCCGCCAGCAGTTTCGCCTCAACAACATCGACCCGACAGCGCACCGATTCCAGGCGGTCGACATCTTTCAGTGGCTGCCGACCATCACAAAAGTAGCCGGCGATCAGCGCTACGATCTCATCGTCTGCGACCCGCCCGCACTGAGTCACAAAAAGAGTGACCTGCCCAAGGCTCGCAGCGCCTACCGTCGCTTGCACCAGGGACTGGCGCCGTTGCTGCGCAAGGGGGCCCTCCTGGTTACCGCGTCATGCACCGCCCGATTAGATGACAAGGACCTGCTTGAGGATGCTCGCCTCGGACTGCGTGACGGTGGACGAGTTGTGCAGAGGGTTGTACGTCGCGCAGGCGCAGGTGCCGACCATCCCATTCCCCCGGGATTTCCTCAGGGTCAATATCTCAGCTGCCTGACTCTGGTAGTGGAATAATGACTACAAAGATCTCCATCGAGCAGGTTCGCGACCATCTCCTGACGCGCCCGCCCAGAGCAGTAGAAGGCGCAGAGAAAATGCGCCGCTCAGCAGTAGCCGCCATCTTTCGGGCCCGAGAAGACGGCGCCGCCGAGCTGCTCTTCATGCGTCGGGCAAGTCACAAGAAAGACCCCTGGTCAGGCCAGATAAGCTTTCCAGGCGGCCGTCAGGATCCCGAGGACCTCGACCTCACTCAGACCGCTGCCCGCGAGACGCGCGAGGAGGTCGGTCTGGACCTCAACAAAGGGGCTAATCGATTGGGGCTGCTTGATGAACTGCAGGCTCGTGCGCGAGGCAACATCCTGCCCATGTCGATTCAACCCATAGCCTTTGTCCTTCCCAAGGGACCCAGGCCTACGCTGACGCACAATGAAGAGGTCGATTCAACCTTCTGGGTTCCCCTGCATGAGCTACCCGACCCAGAGCTCCGGACCTACGTCCAGGCCGAGCGAGCTAATCACCCGATGAGTTTTCCAGGGGTAGACCTCGGCAGCCATGGAGTTCTCTGGGGTTTGACCTGGATGATGGTGGTCGAAGTGCTGCACAGGTTGGGCGCAATACCCGAAACGCAGCCCCTCGTTCTTCCGCGGCAGCGCGCGACCTAAGCTCGACATTTTCGGGACTTCATCGAGTTGATCCGCTACCTTTCGCCGGTATGAGCCCCAAGAAACAAGTAAGCCGCCTCGAACGCAAGCTGCTCTCGCGTGTGGGTCGATCCATCAAAGACTTCAACATGATTGAAGACGGAGACCGAGTCCTGGTCGCACTATCGGGCGGCAAAGACTCCTACGGGCTGCTACGACTGCTGGACCGCCTGCGTGAGCGTGCACCCATCCGCTTTGATCTGGTGGCCTGGCATCTCGATCAGGTGCAACCTGGCTACGACGGAGAGCCACTGGAGAGTTGGCTCAAAGAGTGGGGCGGTGAGTACATTATCGCCCGTCAGGACACCTACTCGGTGGTCGTCGATAAGCTCAGCGCGAACTCCACCTATTGCAGCCTCTGCTCTCGACTCCGCCGCGGCATCCTGTACAACGCAGCGGTCGACTTGAACTGCAACAAGATAGCCCTCGGACACCACGGCGACGACGCTGTAGAGACCTTGCTGCTGAATCTGATGTTCACGGGCCAACTCAAGACGATGCCGGCCTGGCTGCGCTCGGACGACGGACGCAACACGGTCATTCGCCCGCTGATCAGCTGCTACGAAAAGGAGTTGGCCGAGTTCGCCCAGGAACAAGCGTTCCCAATCCTCCCCTGCAACCTCTGTGGCAGTCAGGACAACCTGCAACGTCAGGAGGTCAAGGCACTCGTCGGTCGCTTGGAAGAACGCTATCCGAGAGTTCGTGGATCTATGCTGGCGGCGCTCACCAATGTGCGTGCATCGCACCTGCTGGATACCGCACTCTGGCAGGAGCTGGGGCTGGGGCCAGACGACCTCGGCTCCCAGTCATCGGGACGCGGGCGACTGCAGGTCCACAGCTAAGGAGCGGCGAGTGCCCATCTACGCACTCCCCAACGAGATCCTGTTTCCGGATCCAGAACTCGCCGACCCCAGCGGACTGCTCGCCGTAGGTGGCGACCTGCAGCCGACTCGACTACTTCAGGCCTACGCCAACGGCATCTTCCCCTGGTATTCCGAGGGCCAGCCCATCCTCTGGCACTCCCCTGATCCCCGCTTTGTGCTGTTTCCCAACGAACTACGTGTGTCCCGATCGCTGCGCCAGACGATCCGTAAAGACAGCTTTCGCATCACACTCGACGAAGCCTTTGAGGAAGTGATCGAACGCTGCTCTGCCGTTCCCAGACCTGGCCAGGACGGCACCTGGATCACCAACGAGATGATCGACGGCTACATCGAGCTCCACCGACTCGGCTTCGCACACTCAGCGGAAGCATGGAGCGGAGGCGAGCTAGTCGGCGGACTCTACGGTGTTTCACTGGGCTCCATCTTTTTCGGTGAGTCGATGTTCGCTGACCGCAGCGACGCGTCCAAGGTCGCCTTTGTCGCACTGGTTGAACAATTACTGCGCTGGAACTTCAGCCTCATCGACAGTCAGGTCTACACCGAGCACCTCGAACGCTTCGGCACCACAGACATCCCACGTGCTCGCTATCTGAAGCTGCTGCGCGAGGCGCTCGACAGCGAGACCCGCCGCGGGCCATGGCGCTTCGACAAGCAGGTTCTTGAGGAGTCGAACTGATTCATGAACTGCAGCGCTGAGAACATCCTGCTCTTCGATGTCATGGACACCCTCGTCTACGACCCGTATCGAGAGATGCCTGACTTCTTTGGTCTTCCGGCACGGCAACTCTACGCTCTGGGCAACGCGGAGGCCTGGTACCGATTTGAACGAGGAGAGATTGACCAGCAGACCTTCCTAGACAGCTTCCTGCCCGCTGAGTACGTCTGGGATCAAGGGGCCTTTATGGAGCTTTTCCGAAGGGGCTACCGATGGCTTGATGGTATGGAGCCGCTGCTGGAAGAGCTGCAGCAGGCAGGGATCGAGATGCACTGCATGTCCAACTACCCTCGCTGGTTCGAGATCGTCGAGGAGTGCCTGTCCCTTTCTCGCTATCTTCCCTGGACCTTCGTCTCGTGCAAGAGCGGCCTCCGCAAGCCAGACCCCAAGGCCTATCTGCATGCAGCCAGCCACCTGG
>Ga0163179_10003356_pt1 | contig 10890 bp, 10 predicted proteins | sample AtlANTMetagenome_FD_109643 | JGI IMG/M metagenome (GOLD analysis project Ga0163179, IMG submission 109643) | Marine eukaryotic phytoplankton communities from the Atlantic Ocean - Atlantic ANT 2 Metagenome | ecosystem: Environmental > Aquatic > Marine > Oceanic | place: North Atlantic Ocean... | reverse complement strand
CTTCCAGCAGATTGTCGCTCTTCGAGATCCAGAGCGCCTTGCGCCGACCCTGAGCCCAGTTGTCGAGCACAATCCCGGCCGACTGGCGGCCCTTGCCCGCCCCGGTGCCGTCGCCAAGGAAGAAGCCGCGGCGGAAACGGACGGCGTCAGCGGCATCGTCCGGTGCAGCGGAGACCACGTCACCGGTCTCATCGACGGTCCAAGACCCAGTGAGATGCGCGCCATGCGCCTCCCCCGCGTAGATGACGGTCTCGAGCTGCGCGTCTGACAGCAGGCCGTCACGCAGGATGGCCGGGGGCAGCTTGGGGCGGTACGTGGGTTTCGGCGGTGCGACAGAGGCCATGGCCGCCGATTGCACAAGCTTGGTCGGGTGCGATGCGGCGTCTGGGATGTCGATAGCCTGCAAACGGAATGTCTCGTAGATCGCGTCGGACAGCCGTGCGGCATCTTCGTCCCCGGCGACGTCGCGAAGCGCGTAGTTTAGGTCTTCGACCTCGATCGGTATGTCTGATTTCGCCGGTTGAGCTGCGGAGGTCGCGCGGGATCGGCTGACGGGTTTGCGGGGGGTCGGGGCAGGACTTCCCGGGAAGAGGGAAGTGTGGCCCAGACTCACGGTAGCTGCCGGATCAAGCTCCAGGCGCGGCGGGACCTCGGCAGTGACCCGAGACATCAGATGTGCCACGTCCGGGGACGTCGGCTGGCGCAGGTCTGCGGTGGTGCCGCCCGGCTCACCGCCGCGGCATTTGTCAAAGACAGAAATCCGCGTCTCGAAGCTGGTGCCGTGCTTGGCGAAAGCTGCGCCCGACACCGCGCCGGAGAACACCAGATGCGCGGTCTCGGTCAGACGGCCGAAGGTCTCGGCCCAGGCAGGCGCATCCGGCGCGAAACCAGCTCCGGTAATGGCGACGAGCCGTCCGCCGGGGGCCAGACGCGCGAGGGCCGAGCGCAGATGCCGGGCCGTCGCCTCGGTCGACCGACCATCGACATTGGCTTGGGCCGAGAAGGGCGGGTTCATCAGGATGACGCTCGGGCGGGCCGCTTCGCCGAGATGAGCATCGATCTGCGCGGCATCGAACCGGGTGACGGGGCGACCCGGGAAAAGCAGCCGAAGAAGGTCGGCGCGGGTGTCCGCCAACTCGTTCAGAGCCAGAGTGCCGCCGGCGATCTCGGCGAGGATCGCCAGAAGCCCGGTCCCGGCCGACGGCTCGAGGACGAGATCTCGGGGCGTGAGCTGTGCTGCCGCCACAGCCGTGAGCCCCATAGGCAGCGGCGTCGAGAATTGCTGAAAGCGCTCCATCTCTTCCGACCGCCGGGTGTGCGTGGGTAAGAGGCCTGCCACCTTGGCGAGGATCGGCAAGAGCGCCGCAGGCGAGCCGGCACGCGCAAGCAGCGCCCGACCGAACTTTTGCAGAAAGAGGATCTGCGCCACCTCACCCGCCTCATAGGCGAGCTTCCAGTCCCAGGCACCGGTCGCATCGGAACCGCCAAAGGCATGTTCCATCTCGCGGCGCAGGTGCAGCGCGTCGATCTGAAGTCCTTGCGCCAGATCGGGCTGCAGCGCTTCGGCAACAGCAACGATCGCAGGGGCAGGATTTGCTGCCAACGGAACAACGGGCGCAGGCAAGGACGCCTGCGCAACAGGGGCAAGATGGGTCATCGGGAAACTCCGGAATGAAGGACAGGATCAGGCCCGGACACCCTATCTCGGGCAGCCTCGGACCTGATCTTTCCCGGCCCCTCTCTCCCTCTCGCACCAAGGTGTTCCCGACGCTTGGCTTGATTTTGTTCTTGTTATGTTCTATTTTAGAACCAAGCCAGAAAGGGGGTTCCACAATGGAAAGCACCAAGCACGCCCTGCCCGTAACGCCCAAGCAGATTGCCTATGCGCGGTCGCTCGCCCTGCGCAACCGAACGCTCCTGCCCTGGGAGGTTCAGCAAGACCGGCGATCTTTGAGCGCTTGGATCGAGGCTCAGGCCCAGATGAAACCGGTATCGGACATGGACCGGCTGCCCACGTCCAAGCAGGTGGCCTTCGCTGAGAAACTCGCCCGGATCAAAAGGCGCGCCGTTCCGGACGAATGCTTCCGCGACAAGGGGCTCATGTCGAAGTGGATCGACGGGAACAAGTGACAGGAACGGGGCGCTCGTCCCCCGACGAACGGGGTCACAGGCCTGCGGTATCTTCACACGTCATAACTCTGAGCTTGGAAAAGCCATTCCTGGTGAAGGTCGACTAGAAGCAGAATAGTGGGATGACCAAGCGCCACCGCACCATATTGGGCTGAGAGTTTGCCTCGCCAAATCTTCTTGGATTTCCGTAAGTAGATGTATAAAAAGCGAAAACCCGCGAGGACCTGTAACGGCTGTCGCGGGCTTCTAAGGGTTTGAAGGCCTGACTTTGCCTTCGATTGCTCTCATATATGGGTATCTTCGCACGACTGTCAAGCGCAGTGTGAAAGTCGTGCGAACAGTCGATCGGAGCATTAAGTACTTGGTAACAAATATAATTTCTCAAGAACGCCTCACGAAGTACCTCATTGCTGCTGGTCACGATCCAGATCACGCTCTCGCCCTCTATGGCTGGAACATTCAGCTCAGTGAGGCTTTCTTCCCTGTACTGAGCGCAGCCGAGGTCAGTCTAAGGAACATAATCGTCGCTCGCCTCATCGCGCTCTATGGTCCGCAATGGTGGGATGACCCTGCCTTTCTCTTGCAGATCAAGAGCGGCGGCAAGCGCATAGTAAAAACAGCACGCGACAAGCTCGTCACAACGGGCGCGGTTACCTCAGGGCGAATGACCGCAGAGCTCAATTTTGGATTCTGGGTGAAAATGCTGCTGCCAAGGCACGAACCCGTCTTCTGGGCAAATCTGCATGGAGACTTCCCTCACCTGCCGGGGCCTGTTTCCTATGCACAACTATACAAGCGCTGTGACGATGTCCGTGAATTTCGCAACCGCGTCTTTCATCATGAACCAATTCATCATCGAAATATCACCGCTGAGTATAGTCAGATCATGGAACTGATTAAATGGTTGAGCCCAGATAAGGCCATCTGGATCAAACAATATTCCCGGGTCATGACGGTCGTGCGGCAGAAGCCGTGAGCATTGCCGACTGACAACACCTAGCCCCCGCTTGTCTGCGTGGAACGAGATCAGCTCACCCAAACCGCCGCCCTCCTTCCGTGAACGTATACTCGTTGACGATGATCCCCTCCTCGATGGCCTCATCCGAAGTGAGGTGGTCGTATTCGGCCTCAAGCCGGCGGTAGAGCCAGCGGGCCAGATCACGCAGCGCCTCGGTCACGACTTCTTCCGCGTCCTCAGTCGGCGGCTGCCAGGTCGCGCTGTCCCGCGTGACGTCGATTGACATGGTACATTCATGGTAATAGCGGCCACGGTGGCTGGCCTCCGCGGCGAGCTGGTAGAAATTCCGCCGCTGGATGGCCTGCAGCCGGTCGGCGATGCCATGCAACGTCGTGTCCGTGGGTACGTAGTCCCGGATGCGCGCGGCCGCGCCCTTGGCGTGGGACCAGTAGCCCTCGAAGCAGGCCCCGTCGCCCTGGCTCCAGAAGCCGGAGAACCAGATGCAAGGCTTGGCCCGCGTCCCGCCACCCATCAGGCGGATGGGTGTGGTTTTCAGGCGGATGCCGAGGATCTCGCAGACCCGCTCAAAATCCTCATAGACCGCGTCCCACCAATCGTCATGGGGGCCAAGCTCGCGATACCAGCTGCGCGCCTTCTCCTTGGCGGCATCCGAGAGTTCGGGGAACTGGTAGACGGTGGTGCAGATCACCTCAGGCATCGATGCCCTCCCCGTTCAATGCTGCGGCCAGCCATTCTTGCGTGCTGGACCAGCCGATGGATTTGCGCGTGCTGAGATCGATGGCATGCGCGCCGCCACCAAAGGCGTCGAGTCGTGGCCGAGAGCAGGTCAGGGCATGCTGGAACCCCCAAAGCCCGGTGAGATCGAGGTCGTCCGCAAGGCGGAGCACGAAGCGGATGACGGCTTCGACATCGCCGTCGTCGTCATCATGGATCCAGAGGGTGCTGCCCTCGGGCGCGTCCTGATGCACGAGGGTGAAACCCGCCACCTCCGGATCGTCGGCGTCCTGATCCGCTGCGCGCAGTTTCTGGAACAGCGCGAGTGCACGAGCAGCCTTGTCGGGGGTGCCGACGTCGAGCAGGCATGAGAAATGGGTGAAGTAATCCGCCATGGGGACCTCCTGAATGAGGAAAACCCGGCCGGGCGGCCGGGCGTTGTGTTGGAATGAAGGGGTGGTTGGGGGCGATCAGCCGGTAGGACTGTCGCCTGCCGCCTGTCGCGCGGCATGCGCGCAGAGCATCTGCCTATAGAAGCGCTTGCGCGCCGTCCGGAAGGTGCGAAGGGCGCGCGTGTCGGGATGCAGCGCCCTGACCGCCGCCCGCAGGACGGCGTAGGGCGAAGCCGTTTCGGACAGGCCGAGGCGCTGATAGGCTGGATCGCTCATCTCAGGTGACCTCGACCACGGGCGAGGCGAGATGCGGATCAACCAGGGCCTCGATCCGCTCGGCCCGGCCCATCCAGGGTTCGGGCCGGATCGCCTTTACCCAGTCGGCGAAGCTCGGGATGAAGCCGAGGTCTTCCTTCACATGCTGTTCCCCGACCCAGCGGGTCGGGATGATGCGCCCGGTCGAGAGCGTGAGAGTCTGCCCGAAAATCGTCTCGGCCATGAAGATCCCCTCCGTGTGTTATCTGGACAGTCAAACTGTCTCTTTTCGAAAACCTCCTGCCGTCGTTGGGGTTTTCCTGTGCGTCCTCGGTGAGACATTTCATTGGGTGGCTCCCTCTCTTCTTATCCCTGTTTCACCCCCACCCAGCTCACCTCTTTCTCTTCCTGATCGTGACCTCAGGTGCCGTCCTTGGGCGGCGGCCTGAACGACAGGACTTTCGGGTCGGCCCGCGCGATCTGCTCTTCCAGAACCAATATCAGACGGCGTTGTTCTTCACCCTCGAGCGCGAGGATCTGTATGTGTTGCGCCAGGGTTTTGACGGTCACGCGCAGCTCTGCCAGCTCGCCGCCGCGTGCAGCCCGCAGTTCGGCTTCGAGTTCGCGGATACGGGCCTTCAGTCCCGCGACAGATCCCGACCGGAACCGCGCCTCCGCCGCACGGAATTCGCCGAGAACGACAGTGGCACGGTTGGCCGTTGCGCGGCTGACACCGGCCTCGCGCGCGAGATTGGCGATGGTGAGGCGACCGTCGGTATGGACGGAAGTTCCTTCGAGAAGTCGCATCATGGCGGCGCGCAAGGCGTCTTCGGTCTTCTGACTGACGGGCCGTGTCATACCTTTGGGTCCTCCAGATGACCGATCAGTCGACGCTTTCGATCATTATCCTGTTTGATTGCGACCTTCTGAACCGCTGACAGGGTGTTGCCCTGCAGAAGGCGCTCACCCTCTTCGATCGAAGCCTGCCAAGGCGCAACATGACGTGTGGTCAGACAGGAATTGGGGCAACGGTCCGGGCTGCAGCGCGAAATCACCGGGGCTACCGGCTTGTCGTCGGGCCGCAGGCAGAGGGCGCGGGCGGGATCGAAGAAGCAATCGTTCAGAAACCCGACATGCAGCGTCTTTCCAAGATGCGCCAGCATCGTTCGCAGGCGTTTCTTGTCAAGGATGCGCCCAGGCAGATCACCGAGGGTGTCCCGGACGTGGTCGAACTCCAGCTTGAGACGGGACGATGCCGGGCCGCCGGGCTCGTCACCCTGCAGGTAGGCCTCATAATAGGCGACCACATCGTCCAATTGGCCAAGCGCTCGTTCCTGCTCGACCGCCCGGCGAAAATCTCCGTGCGGCGCGCCGGCATAGCCCTCGAACATCGCCACGGAGGCATGCTTGTACTGGATCTTTCCGGCAATCACGCCAAAGGGGCGGTTCGCGATGTACCATGCGATGGTGCGCCGAAACTGCCGGGTGCTGAAATGCCATGGGCGTCCGTCGACATGTGGAATGGCTGGCGGGTTTGGGACCCGCGCATCCAGACCGTCGCGAAACATCTTGATGATCGGCGACGCCTGCGCGGCCAGGTAATCCGCCGTCCAGTCCCAAGGCTTCAAGGACACCCAGAGGGATCGAAGATCACGGTCGCCGCGCGCTCGACGCGACAGGGCTTCCATGGCCTCGACGGCACGGGCGACCGGAGCGATGGTGATCCAGTCGGCGGAAACGCCCGCCGCATCGCGATGTTTGTAGACGGTGCTGCGCACGCGATAGCGCTCGATCAGGTTGTCGGCACTGCGTTCAACCGAAACGCAGCCCGGTTCCATATCCTGTAGTTCGCTGTCGCGCATTCCTGTCAGGTAGGCACAAACGATGTAACAGGCCGCCTGCAGCATCTGCTCTTCATGCGGTAAGCTGTCCGTGTCGAAACGCTCCCGCCAGGGCAGGCCGGTATCTGGATCGCGGCTGATCGGGGTATCCATGCCGCCGACCTCGGTTCCCATCTCGCCCGCCATCTGGTCCAGCATCCTTACAGTCGCGGTGGAACTACTGAGATTCCCCGTTTGAGGACAGCCAATCTGAAGGCACATCAGCCTGAAATTATACGCGTTGCCTTCCTTGGCATCGGGGACACCGCGGGTGGTGTTTGGACGGCGCTCCCAGAGCGGCACGCCCCGCCCTTCTGCCCGACGGGCCTCAAGCCAGGTACGAAGACGGTAGCGAAACCGTTCGTGGCGGGTCTGGCGCGCATCCTCGACAATGATCTGGGCAGCACGGGCTTCAAGGCGATCCAGCTCTTCGCGCGCCGCGAGGATATCCGGGGCGAAGACATCGACGTATCGCATCGACCAGTGGAGCAACGCGCCGATGACCGGTTCGGGAATGCGCGGCGTGGTGTTCTCCGAGCTCGTCCGGCTCCGACCGCTGACATTGCTTGCCGTGCGCCCACCCCAGGGCAGAAAGGGAATGCCGCCCCCGGTCACCCATGGCCCGAAATGATGGAGGTCGATGGGGACATCGACATAGAGGCGGATCTGTTGCGATGAACGTGCGCCGTCTGCCCCCAGATGCGCCAGATACGCGTCCAGCACTTGCTGGTCGACGCGCGCCAGCTCGACGGAACCGATACGATCGTGCAGGAACTCTCCGAAATGGCGCAGGAACAGCAATGTGCCCTTGGCGGTCGAGGGGCCGCAAGGGCCCCGGTAGCTGCGCAGCGGCGCCTGAAGGCGGGCAAGCATATACTCCTTGGCGAGCCGTCGAAGCGCGGGGTCTGCAATGGCCCTGAAATCCACACGAAACGCGGCCGGACGCGCGTTGGCGCGAAACATCGCCGGACTGAGATCCCAGACATCGTCGCCGAAGCGGGACAGCATCGACCGCTCCGATCCCGGTCTGAGCGGTCTGCCTGCGAGGATGTCGGTGTCGTCGGGATGGATTGCCGATGGCAGCGATGGCCTTGCGGTCGTGAAGTCTGGATTTGCTCTCATGCGAGACCCGCCTCCGGGGGAAGGTAGATCTGTGCCGATTGACTGGCTGCGAGGGAACGGGCGGCGTCGAGATCGGTCTTGGAGAATTGCGGCAATATCTGCGCGGAGATCCTGTAGTGGACTCGCCCGAACTTCGCCTGCCAGTCGGCCTCGCTCAGCATCTTACGCTGGTCCACCACGAAATCCAGAAACGCCATCAGCGCAGGAAGCTTGCGGGTGGTGATGACGCCGTTGCGGCATTCGAGGCAACCCCAGAACGGCACCGGGCAGGCCTCGCCCGAGGTGGCGAACGGGCTGCTGTAGAAGCCGGAACAGCTTGCCAGCCACACATCCTGTTCGCCTGCCAGCAATACCGAAACATCGGTCGCCATGCCCTCCAGCAAACCTGGCTGTGCCGAAGACGGAGCTGCCAAGACATTGGCCTCGGCCTCCGGGGTCAACACGGTGGGCTGCAACGCATCTTCGACAGCATCCATCAGCGCCTCAGCGATGGTGGCTTCGTGGATCGGCCGCAAGGCGGGAATCTCCCCATAGTGGTTCGCGGCAACCTCGACGGTATGCCCGACCGCGAACCGGCGCAGCTGACCGCCGGTTTTGCGATACCACGCCGCCTTGTGCGTCTTGCGCAAGCGCGAGAGGCAGAGCTTCAACGGCTTCCCGTTATCATCCTGCAACCGGTGATGTTTGACCCAGACCTTTCTAGCGGATTGCATCGGCAGAACGACATCGGTCAGGCGGCCGAGGCAGTAATACGTGAAAAGCTGTTCGCTCCCGAGATGACCGCGCGCCGTCGCGGTCCAGTGAATTGCGAGGCGCAGCAGGCCGCCCGGGGTGCCTGACCCTCCGTCCCGAACCCGCAGCCGCTTCCACTCGGCATGACGGGCGCGACGCTTGCAATACTCGATCTCGACATAGCCGCTGGAAGGGTTCTTGAGACAATCGGCGCGCAAGGTTTTGATCGCCTCGATCTCGAGGCCGGTCTCCAGCGACAGCAGAACGAACAGAGCAATCAGATCGCCGAGGAGCAGATGCCGCGTGCCATGCATCCTGTCGCTCAGCCCCTCATTCGAAATCCCCGCATAGTTCCGTGCCCCGTAGAGTTGACGAAAAAGGTCGTTCTTGACGGTAATGAAACCGACACGGTCGATCTCCGCGAAGGCGTCCCTCTCCAACCGGTCGATGCGTGTCTCGCACTCCTGCGCAAGCGTCGGCCGAAATCTCTGCCCGATGGCTGCGACGTCGGCGCGCGCGGCCGCCTTCAGGGCCGCCCGGACATTGTCGCTGTAGGCATCGCGCGGGCGCGGCGGAACACCCGGGCGCGTGCTGACATACAACAACCGGCGGGAGGACTCTTCGGAAAGGCGACCCGGCTCTCCCGCATCCGCCAACCGCAGCAGCATCACCACATCTCCCATCTGGTGACGGCGATGGTTGGGATGCTGTCCGCGCTCATCCATCCAGGCGTCGAAGCCTTCGATGGTATCAACATCAATCTCGGCAAGCGCCTGTACGGATGAGCCTGTCGCATCGAGATAGCGCCAGAACCGATGGATGGCTTCGGCCAATGACATGGCGGTGCGGACGGTGCCGGCGGGGCCACCGACCTGACACGCCTGCCAGAGTGCCTGCGTGAAGGACCGCGCAAGCGAATTGCGCCCCGGCAAACGCGTCAGGTCCATCGTCGCAGTCCGTCCGGCCAGGGTAATCTCGAAACGGCGGGCGGCGATGGCAATGGTGGCGGCGGGGCCGGGATCGGGAAGATTATCAGGAAAGCTCGCGCGTCGTCCTGGGCGGGGCTGTGAGACGCGGGCTCTGCCGGTCATTGATCGTCCGCCATGAGTTCGTCGGTCCAGCGACCCGCTGCCGCATCGACGAGTTCTTGCGCCTCGGCAAGGCTGTCGAGATAGATGTAGGTGCTGGTGATGTTCGCGTGGCCGAGGAGGTGCTGGAGATGGCGGAGCGGATCGCCAAGCATCTGCCGATAGGCAGCACCATGCGCATCGGTGGGGTTGAAGATCCTGCCCACCTGTTCGCGGATCAGCATCGACAACATGTTGACCGCAAAGGTGTGCCTCAGCATGTGTGGCGTGACATTAATATCGAGACCGAAAGCCTGGCACCGCTGGCTTGCCCTACGAAATGCCACCTCCCAGGTTCCGGACGACACGGGCTGACCGCGTTCCGTGAGCCAGAGGGAAGCATGCTCGGCCAACCCGCCCGGCGATCGCAGCAGCCGTTGGCGGGCTTCCGGACGAAGCCTGTTCAGCGCGATGCGACGTCCACTGCCATCGACGGCGTTGCGGCCGTCGGGTGACAATACGAAGGGAACGACCGGACGAGGCGGCTCCTTGGCGGCGGCAACGTGGCGCTCGATATCGCAATAGTCCCCGATCAGCTTGAGCACACGGCGCGGCAAACGAACACGACGAGGGCGCTCGCCTTTGGTAATCGCGCCCGGCAGATCAAAAGGAAGTATACGTGGGCAGTCGGCGGTCAACCGAGGTAGTTCGTCGAAAAGCAGGCAGCCGGCCTCGCCAAGGCGCATCCCCGTGGTAACGAGCAGTTCCGCGAAGACGGCATTCCGCTCGCCATTGCGGCCGCGCCAGGCTGGGTCCTCCGACCCGTCCGGCAACCTGCCCCTCAGGCCGATATCCCGGAACGCGAGGTAGCGGCCCATATCGACGAATTGCATGTCATGCGGGCGTACGGCACGCTCCCGGGCTCTGTTGCCGTGGACAACCTTGGGCGTTCCCCGCCCATGACCGTGCCGAAAGGACAAGTCATATCGAAACGGCGACGAAGCGATCAGCCCTTCTTCGAACGCCCAACGGTACAATTTGTCGAGCGCTGCAATCGCCCTGTTCCAGCTGGACGCCGAAATCCGGAACGGCGCGTCCGACAGACGCCGTGCATGATGAAACGCGATGACATCGTTATGATCGGCACACCAAAGCTGCTTGCTGCCGCGTCGTTCCTCCAGAAACCTCATCCAGATCAGGATATCATGGGCGTAAGCGCGCAAACTGTGCCGCGACCGCACTCCCATGGTCGGACAGGCGCGAAAGAAGCGGTTCAGCACATGCATGTAGCTGCCGCCCCGATCCAGAAAGAACGGCATGCCATCCATAAGGCCGATCCTGTCAGCGGCCTCGGTCACGGACGCGGAAAGATCGACTGGAACGCCTTCGACCGAAACGGGCGCTCGCAGCGCCGATCCGTCGGTGAAATATAGCTGCACCATCCGTCCTCCAAAGGCGTTCGCGACTCCAATCGCGCTCAAACCGAAACGCCGCCAGCCCCGTCCCTACGGCCCTTTTGATGGAGAGCGGGCCGGGGCTGGCTCATCTCTTAATCCTAAGGTTCCGCATAACCCGCACCATGCACAGGAATAAGACGCTTCCATAGAGTCAGGATAACG
>Ga0163179_10003354_pt1 | contig 10891 bp, 6 predicted proteins | sample AtlANTMetagenome_FD_109643 | JGI IMG/M metagenome (GOLD analysis project Ga0163179, IMG submission 109643) | Marine eukaryotic phytoplankton communities from the Atlantic Ocean - Atlantic ANT 2 Metagenome | ecosystem: Environmental > Aquatic > Marine > Oceanic | place: North Atlantic Ocean... | reverse complement strand
GCATCCTCTATCATACACATGGTTTTACCACCACCTGTAGGAACGATAACTTGACCCTTTGGATTGTTTGCCATTGCATCCAGAGCATCAATTTGGTGTGGACGTAAAGGCATCAATGAATTTCAACTGAATATATTATAGCATAAAAAAGACCCCTGTATGGGGTCTTGTGCCAGTTTCGCCACTGGTTCCTTTAAAATATTATAGAGCTTCCCGTCAAAACCTTACAAAGGTATGTATAACTTTATGAATCTCCATAGACATCTTTCCAAGCAGTTTCATATGCAGTGATATATGATTCAGAATACACGTTTTTACGGGCATTATTCCAATTTCCTTCAGTTTGATAGGTAACTGTAGAATTAAGTTCACCATTAGAACTATTGGCCGCCACATAATCAGTCCAAGAAGATTTGTTTATACCTTCCCAAGTTAACACGGAAGAATCAGCTGCATTTAATGCAGTTGTTTTAATAGAATTAAGAACTTCATCAGAAATAGTCATGAATCTTCCCTCCTTTGCATATCTTCTACTAATTTATCAAATCCACCATTCATCCAAGCCTCATTATTTTCTGTCCATGCACCAATAGGACAACTTTCTAGTGATATTTTTGCTTTCATTCTTAAACCACAACCACATTTCTTGCATCTATGTTGCTCTATATCATAATGTTCACATGATTGACATATTGTTATTCTTTTCTTAAGAACTTCATCAGAAACAAAAAATCCTTCCTCATTTTCATTTAGATGTTTTATTACATCCCATGCAAATTTTGCTAAATTCTCGCCCTGTTTTGGTAAAGAAGGATAATCAGACATTTGGTATATATTCTCCTTTTACATTATCAGCATTTACTCCTTGTACAATATATCCACTTCCATATATTGCTTTACCAGCGTTACCACCACGATAAAATGCACCAGCACTTAGTTCCGTGACAATACTGCCTTGATCACCAGTATTTAATGAACTTTTAATGATAGATCCAGAACTATTCTTAATTATAAATCCAACACCACCTGGATTATGTGTCCAATCACTTGTAGGTAAGGATGGTGTAGAAGCATTATATACTCTTACTTTCAATCTATAAACTTGATTAGATAATATTCCTAAACTAGCTGAACTACATGCTCCAATAGAACAAATTTCATTAGCACTTGTACTTAAAATTAAAGTTTCACCACTACCACTACCATCATCAAGATAAAATTCACTTTGAGCATCTCCAACTCCCTCTATACTATGAAGTCCAGCACTGGGAGTAAATAGATAATTAGTTTCATGCCAAACATTAATTAAAGATTCAGTAGTAGATGGATAAACGGCATAAGTATTTAAAAAAGATCCCCACCCATTACTAGCATAATCATAATTAAAGGAATCAGTTGAACTGCGAATTACTGTTCCACTTGAATTTTTTAACTGCCATGCTACACCAGCAGGATTCTTATCCCATCCAAAACCATTATCAACATTGGTTACACTAACAGTCAAATAATGTTCGGTTACTTGAGTATTAGTAATAGTGAAAAAGGTAGATGTTTTTTCACTACCGACTTGAGTTAATGAACCCAAAAAAGTTGAGTCAAAAGTAAAGGTAGAATTATTATCAGATTGACACTCCAACGTATAGGTGTCTGCAGCTAATCCTCCACCCATACTACCACCACCTAGTCTCCATATAGCAGTGTGAGTTCCAATTAAAGGATCTGTATTTGAAGGATAAACTGCATAAGTCCTCATAAACTGCGACCAAATTCGTGGATCATTAGCAGAACCACCATTTAGTGATGCTTGAACCCACGCTGTCTGTGGAGTCCATTTTGACCAAGGCACAGTATAAGAAGTCGTTGTTGTGCTTGCTTGACCTTCACCATCTTGGCCTGGTTCACCAAAGTCTCCACCATTTCCACCTCTTCCACCATCTCCACCATTTGATCCAATAGTGGGGCAATTTTTTGCTTCACCAAGTCCTCCAGCAGTGCCATTTTCTCTTGATCTATCACATCCTCTACCATCTCCACCAAGTCCTCCTTCACCACCAGCACCTCCTCTTGTTTCAACAGGATCTTCGACTGCACAATAAGCACCATCTAGACATGTGTTTCTATTGAATAATTTGAACCCAATTCTAAATGCATTACATCCCCTACCACCCTTATTACTATGAAATGTACCAGAACCACTTTGTCCTGTTGCTGAACCACCAAAACCTCTACTGTTATATGTGGTATCAACACCATCAACAGATATTGTTATGGGTGCATTTCTACCTGGGGTTGAGGGGTCAGGACAACTGGATGTATATTCACATTGACAATTACCACCTATTTTGTATGAATACCACTCACCAAAAGGGCCAGGATTATAGTCGGTTAATGGTTCACCAGTTCCAGGATCTTTATTACCAGTATAATTATCACTAATAACATTAATTCTTGGTTTCCAACAAGGGCCAGGACTTCCGCTTGGGCCAGTTCCACCTCTACCTCCACCACCACCACCGCCAGCAACAGTTAATGAGGTTGTATTTGGAAGAACTATTATATTATTTTGACCACCAATCGAATCAAAATTGAAGGCATTACCACCATCAGAACCTTGGTTGTTTGTTAATCCAAATCTATCTACCCATGATCCACCTAGACCACCAGCACCTAATATACTTGCACCAAGTCTTACAAAAACAGTCAAATTAGCTATTGGTGATGATGAAGATCTTTCAAAGGTTAAAGCAGCTGCCTCATGACTAGAAGATGTAATATTACCCTCTATCGAATATGTTTTTGGAATATTTTTAGTAAGATTATTATTCCATCCTACAGAAGGTCCAACTAAATCTTGATCACTACCTGATTGAGTAACATCATACCGTTTAATAGTTCCTCGCATCTGAGAAACTTTCCAATCTGTAGATTCTGCTACTGCACTATTTTCTGTACAGTCAGGAACAACTGGAGATTTTATAGTAATCTCAGTTTTCCTCAATAATTCAGATGCACTTATTAAACCAGTATTACCTGTAAATGTATTTCTTAACTGACTAAATTTAATTTCTCCAGTTCCCTCAAAATAAGGGCCGTCTGTAGTTGCGGAATTTGCCATCTTTAAGTTGTAGTTACTATACCACACCAACCAGTTCCATTATAAACTTCCAGTCGATTAGATGTTGTATTATAAATTAATGCTCCACTAACAGTTACCAATCCAACTTTTCCACCAGTTCCATCTCTATCATTAGTAGTAATTTTTGGTGGTAACATAAAAGCATTTGTACCAAATCCCACACCTGCTTGAGAAAAATCAACCGCACAAAGTGGAGTTGTGGTTCCTATACCAATACTTGAAAATACTTCCGTATCATTACTTAATAATAAACTTCCATTATTAATTAAAACATCTCCACCATGAACTTGAACTGCTCCAAAAGCACCGTATCCTATATCTGAAAGAGCAGTGGTTCCAATACCCAAAGTGCCTGTAAATGCAGCATTTCCATCAACTGCTAACGTATTACCATATAATGATATGGTATTAATTCCAACAGCATTAAGATAACCTGTTGCACCCTGAGCATCTAATCCTGAGATTGGATTTTCAGAATTAATTCCTATTCTATTTGTAACATTAAGATTATAGTATGTTGATATACCGCTAGTATTAACAATAGTTGCATTTGCTATTTGACTAGGACTAAAAGTTTCTGCTGTAAGTGTTCCATCAACAGTCACATTAGATTCAAAATGTGCCGCACCATCAAATGTAGATATACCTGCAACATGAAGTTTATGTTCGGGAGATGGTTCCCCAATACCCAAATTACCATCATATGTAAGAGACATTCTTACATTACCATTTTTATGAATCCATCTAAAATTACCAGTACCAACTCCAACTTCATTTAAATCAATAAATGTATTAATATTACCATTATCATAATTGATAATATCAAATGTTTTGCTTGGATTTCCAAATCTTAAACCAGCACTACTATTACCAACTCCTACAGACTGACCAATACTTACAGTTGAAATACCTGTGGCATTAATAACCTCAACATAACCCTCATCAAGTTTTAAAGCACCAGCATCTATTTGATTGTAAACAGTAACACCGACTCCAGAAGTTTGGAAACGAGTTGTATTATCATGTCTAATCTCTACTCTATCATCATGCTTATATGATACTCCAACTTCACCTGCACTATTACCTAAAATAACTTCACCACTAACGGTTTGAAGATTAAGATTACCCTCACCACTCTTTACAACACTTGTAGAACCTTCATGATATACCTGAAATTCTGTTCCCTCATTTCCAAGAAGTATTTTATCATTATCACCAAATAATGCACTAGAACCAAAACTTACAGCACCAGTAAATGTTGATACTCCAAGTGTAGAAACACCAGTTGCTTGAAAATTTGAAATAGTTGCAGCTAATCCACTTATATTACCAACAACATCCCCAGTGACTCTTCCAATGATATTTCCAGTAACATTACCAGTTAAAGGCCCAGTAAATGCATCAGCAGTTATATTACCAGAAGAAGTTACATTACCAGTTGCACCAACAAAAGCAATTCCTTCTTTTGAATCACCAGGATCTTGTCCAATTACTAAATCATATGAAGCGTTTGCCTGTGTTGTGCCTATTCCAATATTTGTAACTGTTGCAAGTCCACTTAGAGGATCTGCAGAACCTATTGCTCGATCAAGTATCCATGATTGAGTTGAAAATCCTACTATATCACTTAAATACGCACCACTTCCATAATATCTCGTAGCAGTAACAACCCCAGAGACATAAGCATCTGAACTGGATGTTAAAAATCCAACGGTAGAAATTCCACTAACATATAATTGTCCATCAAGATCTGATTGTCCATTAACATATAATTGTGTAGATGTAACCAATCCACTTATAGTAACATCCCCTCGAAGTTCAGAATTACCATAAACATCTAAAAAAGTAGTTGGAATTGAAGTTCCTATACCAACCAATCCATTTGCATTTATAACAAAATTATCATTATCAACTTGTACTCCATTCCTAAAATTGAATGACTTATTATAATTTGCCATTGATAGCTACATTTTTAGTTATTTATCTGATAGTTTTTGTTCAAGGTTATCAACCTTATCTGACAATTCTTTAATTGCCTCAATCAACACAGGAACTAATTTCTCGTACCTAACAGCATACGTTCCATCATCTCTGATAGTTGTAATACCAGGAAGGTTAAGTGCATCTACCTCTTGTGCAATTACACCAACTTCACTACCTTCTTTACCAGATGCAGCGTTCCAATCAAATGTATTACCACTCAAAGATTTAACTTTATCTAGTGCTTGTTTGATTGGTGAAATGTTATCCTTTAACCTCTTATCAGAGGATGCAAAGGCAATCACATCACCATTTACAAATCTACCTTCACCCTGAACTGTTATGCCAGCAGCAGTAGATTCTAGCTTCTTACCATCGTCACTTGCACCTGCCCAATGAAGCTCAACCCCTCCAGTTGCAACTGCTATTAGATTAGTTTTTTGAGTTGCACCTGTTTTAATAATAACATTTTTATCAGTTGATGTTTCTAAGTTTAAATTACCTGTATTATCAACAATTCTTCCATCATTAATTCCAGATTTAGCATCATGAAATATATCTAAATCTTGATTAGCACCGAATCGTATACGATTACTAGTATTATCAGTATTACCATCACCAAGAGTAATAGATCCAGATGTGGGAGTAGCACCAGAAATAGCTAATGAATTGGGATGTACACCTTGACCAACAAATACAGATTTAGCAATACCAACACCACCTTCAATTACTAAAGCACCTGTTGTAAAACTTACAGATTCTTGATCTCCTGCAAGTTTTATCTTATCAGTAGTAATATCACTAACTTTAATTTTATTGTTAAAGGTTACTGGGCCATCAAATTGAGAAAGAACCTGACCAGAATCTCCACCCTCCACTACTATACGTTCTTTAATAGTTGCTTCATCAAATACTACACTTAAGTTAGAGATATTTTCTCCTGTAATTGTTGGAACAGGAATATCAAATTGGATTTCTTCACCAGTTAAAGCAGATTTTTTAGTATTTCCAATATAAAAATCACCCTTACTGTTCATACCAGTGTAAACAACGGCACCAGCAGATTTCTCCTGTGACTGTGCCAGATACTCTTCACTGTCTGTAAGAGTTCTATCTTGTAGTTGTGGCAATCCTGTTGAATAGTTACCAGGCCCATATCCAAGATATTCAAATGTATGACCAGATGCACGTAAAATAGATTGTCTACGGAATTCAACAGGTAGTGGTTTAATTCTTTTAATTAATGAACCAACATCATGAGATGAAATTCCTGTTGCTAATACACCTCTAATAACAACAATACTATCATTACTTACTGTTGGTGATGCAACTCGCATTATTTCATCATCAATTTCAATATAAGAACCATATGATAATCTATCTTCAATATTAGTTAAAGATCCAGGAAGATCAACTTTAACAGTAGAATCTCCAATTTCAACCTTTGTAACACTATCAACATATGCATACTCATTATCATAGAATGTTAGAGATCTTGCACCAAGATTTTCATCAGATGTATCAGAACTACCATCATTAGAAGAATATCCATGTTTTAAAATATATGTGGGGTTAGATAAAACACTGTTAGTTTTTGCCTCAAAAGTATCAACATCAACTCTTGAACTAACAGTAAATTCTCCTAACTTATTATTAGAATTATCATTCACTTGAAATTTATTACCAAGAACTAATCCATGAGCAGCACTACAATTAAATCTAGTAATACCACTAGATGGATTTGTAGCACTTGCTACAGAAATTACTGGGCCTATTTCTATTGCATATTGTCCCTCAACAATATCAGGATCTCCTACAGTTTTTGCAATTACAACTTGAGTATCACTAGATACACTCGTTACTCTATAATGACTATCAAAAGCTGTTCCAACACCAGTAAATTGAAGAACCGTACCTACTCCATCAGAAGTACCAACCGTAAATTGTGCTCCTGCACCACCAGCACCAATATTGCTATTATCAAGATATAATACTTGATTATTGGTATGACCAGAACCTTTAGAAACAATTTTAAAGTTTGTTAATTCACCAGAAACATTAAATGTTGCGTCTCCAGTAGCACCCCTCCATGTTCCTGTCGGACTACCTGTAAGTAATTTTACATTGTTTACAGTTCCTGCAGAACTACCATTTGCTCCACTACTAGGAGCAGTCACAGATCCAGTTGCTATACCAGATAATCCATGTCTTCTACTAAATGTAATTGTTGGATTTGCACCAGATCCACCAGTTGTTACAAGTTTACCAATACCAGAAGATTTAGTATAATCATCTAAACTTTCTTTGGTCAAACTTTTCTTTAAATCATCCGTTTCAACTTTACCAAGAGGAGATCTAGCGGCAAAAGATTTTGTAGCTTGTGGATTATCATCTATATTATCTCTATCTAATTGAGGGTAAAGATTAACTACGTTTTGACTATATTCAAAATTATCAAATTCTATCGGAACTTTTTTATCTGCTGATAGTGCGTATACATGGTATATTCCGTCTTTAATATCTTGTTCATACTCAGAAATTACTTCCTTTCTATAAATGTAGAAATTTGTCTGTAAATCATTTTTCTCAAATCTAGGTGATGATGTTGATCTAGTTGTTTTAGTGTTATTAGTTAAAAAGGCACTAGGAGAACGTCCATTTCCATCTACATCAGTATTGCTATATGTAAACGTCATATCATCGGTAACACCAGTTACCTTAAATGTTCCGTTATATCCAGCATTTATCACACCAGTAGTATTGGTGGTATCTGTCACATTCTTAATGGTTACAAGATTATCAACATTCAAACCATGCGGTATTTCTGATATAACAGTTATGGTTGGAGTAGAGTAGGAACATGTACTAATGAATCTTGGATTTCTATCAAATCTATAATTCTTAGTCGTTAATGTATCAGTTTTCGTGGCATCAGTATTATCTTCAAAACCTGTTGAACTTGATTCTTGAATTATAAAACCATTTTCTGGAGGTTTTCCATTTATAATTTCTTTAGGAATAACAATTCTTATTTTATAAAGTTTTTCATCTAAACTTCTAGTATCCTCTGTTCTTTTTATGAAAGTAATATTACTTTCAGATGAAGAAAGATTACCTGTAATAGTATTACCAGATGATGCGACATTGATAAACCAATTATTATTGGTATCATCATATTGAACAGGATGCCCTACTTCTCCTGCTACCTTATCAGAAACTCTTGTAATAATTTTAAGATTAGTTCCATAAGAAACAGAAATTTCTGATGAATTATTAGCATTTGATTCTGAAGATGCCAATTTAATTCTAGTATTTCCCTCTTTTATAACATAATAAACTCTATTGGTTTCAAGATTTTCTGGTAAATCTCCATCATCACTAATAATAATTACTTTTTCCCCAATTTTTAAATCATTAACTCCTATAAAGAAAGAATTTGAATTTTCATCAGGTTCAGAAGTAACACTATATGATTTAAATGAACTACTGCCATCCTCCATTACAATTGATGCTTGATATGGTGTATTAGTAGGACTGGGTAAATAAATTATATCATTAACCTTTGCACCAACTCTATAACCCTGAGTAATAACTAAAGGTTTAATATCTTTTGATTTATATCCATGTAAATATAATCTAGTGCTAGTAGAAGCAACATCACCAGTACCAGAAATTGACACCCAATCAAGTTCGTCTTCTTCTGTTGTTATAGATCTTGGTGGTATTATAGAAGTAATAAATCCTCTATCATCTTTTGTAAACGCTTCTCTCTTAAATCCCTCAGAAATAAGAGATAATTGCCCAAAGTTTGAGTTTGAGTTTGTAATTGATGCATCTGCACCACTTCTTGCTTCAAAATGTTTTGCATATCCAATTGCAAATACAGAAACTATCTGCAAAACTGCATCATTTGTTAGTTTAATATGACATGTTTCCCATCCATTTCGATATATTGCACCAGAGTTTAGATGATATACCTGCCCCGTAGCAGTCGCAGATGCACCACTGGATAAATCAGAACCATAAACAGCAGATCCTATGGATATTTTATTATAACTTCTAGTTGAACTGTCATATTCTGTAAAGGCACGATCATCTTTTTGTAGAGATACCCCAGTAAACTGAGCAACAACCATTGAACGAAATCCTGTTGCCTTATCTCCATCTGCATGTAAACCATTCAAACCATAAACTGAACGCATAGAACAGTTAAAGATATATGGAGATGCACCAAATACAGTATCAGTTTCAATAGTTACTGTTGCTGAAGCAACATTCCCTACTCTCAAATCTAAAGGAAAACTTTGTAAAGAATAAGTAAATTGCTTATCATTAGTTGCATGAATAGCTGTGACTATTGCTGATATATTATAGTTTGTTGGATCAACTCCTCTAATTTGAATAGGTGTTCCAACTTGAAAACCATGTGCTATTTTAGTTCTTACGGTTACAACTGAGGTGACCACACCACCAGAACCAGCTTCTATTGAACTAAGTTCTAATGGGTCTGTTGCAAATGCACCAACAATTTCATATTCTGGTCTTTGTTTTTCAAATGCAAGAGGATCTTGTGGATACTTCTCAGATATTTCTATTTCTCTAGTGGAAGCGACATTATATGCATTAGACAATTTAGCATAATACATGTCAAGGTCTGTAATACCATAGGTGCTTACATTATTAACACCATCAGCATATTCAAATACAGTTAATTTATTGTGTGAGAATGTTGGTATTGATTTTTTAGTATCACTAAAATCTATATTATTTGTATATACTAAAGAATTTTCATTTCCATCAAATATAGAAAATTGCCAAAAATAACAAGTACCAGTTATTCTGAAAATAGCAGATGTAGGTACACTTATATCAGTGGGATTTGGAACATATAATGGTCTTATTTTTGTTTTTCTTAAATCTAAACCAACAATTGAAGTTCCTCTAGGAACAATTGTACCACCATTAATACTGTTAAATTTATAAAGTATATTATCTTCTTGTGTTAAATCAAAATTAGTATTTAAATCCAAATTCAATGTAAGGTTTGCATTACTCACAACACCTTCAGGAGATTTAACCTTAGCAACTCCAGAAGAATCAAAACATTGAAATCCAGGCCTATTATCTATAGTATGCTCACCAGGCATTAAGAGAATAGTAGTCTTTTCTACACTATCATTACTTCTTCCCTTAATATAAGAAAATCTCGCAGATTCAATTAGAGCTCTTTGAACCGTTCTAAAAGGTCTAGCAAGTGAATTACCTTGATTATCAATACTATCAGAAGAATCCAAATCGCTTGGGCTCACATAAAGAATACGTCCCTCGGTGTTCTTTATAAAATTATCTAACTTATTCAGAGGCATGGGATTATGACTACTAAAATTATTACTATATCTTATTTAGTTAGCTAAATCTTCCTCATATTCCAAATCATCTGGAAGATCTTCAGGGTTCTCTAATTCCAATGGAAATATTAGTGGATTAAACTCCTCCTGCATTAAATATGCATAATAATTATATAAATCTTCTGTATTATATTCTCTTTGATTATCTGCAATTAACTTAAGATTTGGAATATTTTTTATTTCTATTTCAGTATCTTCTAAGTCATCCCATGTAAAAGGAATGCCATTAATAAAATACATTTTGACTAATTGTCTATTCTTATTAGTCCAATCACTATACCAACAATAACTTGATGATATTCTATACATTATGTCTTAACTCTCTGCACTTCCCCCTCTTGTATGTAATATAATAAATTCATCTTCT
>Ga0163179_10003353_pt1 | contig 10892 bp, 3 predicted proteins | sample AtlANTMetagenome_FD_109643 | JGI IMG/M metagenome (GOLD analysis project Ga0163179, IMG submission 109643) | Marine eukaryotic phytoplankton communities from the Atlantic Ocean - Atlantic ANT 2 Metagenome | ecosystem: Environmental > Aquatic > Marine > Oceanic | place: North Atlantic Ocean... | reverse complement strand
TCTTAATGGAAAAAGACTTAGCAGCAGGTTGGTATGCTACAGAGGATGGTAAAACAACTTCAGTTGCTCACTGGTTAGAAGAAGATGATTTCCGTAACAACGGTGGAGTCATGAATCATGAAACAGTTGAAAGTATGAGTAAGAGAAAGAAACCTTTTACAGTAGACTACACAGGTTTCGGATGGCTTCTTATTAAAAAGGGAGTATTTGAAAACGAAGGTATACCTTATCCATGGTTTGCACCTAAGATGCAGGTCTTCGAAAGTGGCGAGGTACAAGACATGTGCGGTGAAGACGTTTCTTTCTGTCTTGATGCAAAAGAAGCAGGTTACGAAATCTGGTGCGATCCACGTGTGCGTGTAGGACATGAGAAAACAAGAATCATATAGTATTCTCATAGGTGGTGAGGAGAAGTATTCGAATCTTACACAGAACGAATACTTTGATATGATGGAGGACTTAGCGATTGAATTCTACAAAACAGGTTCTCCACATCCTGATACAGTAAAAACTAAGATTAACAAGGAGTAATTATGGCAGTTTATTCAAGTACGAACACGAGTAAGGAGGCAACACCCAAAAAAACTCGTCAAGGAAGCGGAAAACACTCAAAATATTCGGCAACATCCCGTAACTCGGCTCGTAAAAAGTACAGAGGACAAGGAAAATAACCGCAGTGTCTCGAAAGAGGCACTTTTTTTATGGGGAAACCAGTATAAATAATAAAAAACCTTTGTCTGATGGCGATTAAGAGGGTATCTAGAGCATTTAAAGACATTTCATTGTCTTTTAAACCTCATCCTGTAACAAAAGATTTGCAAATATTGAAGAATGCGGATGCAATTCGTAGATCAGTAAGAAATATAGTGCAAACAATTCCTACTGAAAGATTCTTTAACTCATTATTAGGATCTGATGTCCAGAGAAGTCTATTTGAGTTCGTTGATTTTGGTACTGCATCTACTATACGACAACAAATAGCCATTGCTTTAGATAACTTCGAACCAAGAGTAGAAAATGTTGAGGTTGCGGTAGATCCGAATCAAGATGATAATGCTTTTGATGTTACCGTTATTTTCGATATTGTAGGACAAGAGTTTCCAACACAAGAATATTCATTCCTCTTAGAGGCAACAAGATAACATGCCTTTCACTAAATTTACAGATCTTGATTTTGATCAAATAAAAACGTCAATTAAGTCATATCTCCGTGCTAATACCACTTTTACTGACTTTGACTTTGAAGGATCCAACTTTTCTGTCCTTATAGACACATTAGCTTATAATACGTATATTACAGCATTCAACTCAAACATGGTTGTGAACGAATCTTTCCTAGATTCAGCAACAGTTAGAGAAAATGTTGTTTCATTAGCAAGAAATATAGGTTATGTACCTCGTTCTAGAACGGCAGCCACAGCAGAAGTATCCTTTGATGTAGGTCTAAACATAACTTCTCTCAATTTAACCCCTACAGCGACTATAAGAGCAGGTTTAGTGTGTGTAGGTGATGCTAACAACACCTCATATGTGTTCTCAACGTCTGAAGACATCTCTGCACCCATAACAGAACCAACACCAGGTACTTTTGTAGCGTCATTTAACAATATTATCATTAAAGAAGGGACATTTCTTAATAGAATCTTCACAGTTGATGGTTCATTAGACCAAAGATTCCTTTTAGACAACCCAAGTATTGATACTTCGACTATAAAAGTGTATGTTAAAGGGCCTAGCGACTCAGCTGGGTCACTTGGAATAGAATATTCACTAGTTGACAATATTTTAGACGTAAATTCGAACTCAGAAATCTTTTTAGTGCAAGAAGTACAGGATGAAAGGTATGAATTGCTATTTGGTGATGGAATAATCGGTAAAAAATTAGAAAATGGGTCAGTAGTTACTGTTCAGTACATTATTACTGATGGAGAAGACGGAAATGGGATTGGAAATGGCAATAGTTTCTCATTTGCAGGAAGAATTGTTAATCCACAAGGAGGTTCAGTCACTCTCACATCAACTCCTAGTGTAGGTACCGTTCAGGCATCCACAAATGGGTCTGAAATAGAGTCTATTAGTTCAATTAAGTATTATGCACCTAGAATCTATTCCTCCCAGTACAGGGCGGTTACACCTAGAGATTATGAAGCTATAGTAAAGAAGATTTATCCTGATACAGAGTCAGTTGCAGTCGTTGGTGGTGAAGAAATGGATCCACCAGAGTTTGGTACTGTCACAATTAGCATCAAACCTAAAAATGGTACATATGTATCAACATTTAACAAAACTAGGATTTTATCTCAGTTAAAGCAATACGCTGTATCTGGTATTAACCAAAAAATTGAAGATCTTAAAATACTATATGTGGAAATTGATTCTGCAGTGTATTTTGATGAAAATAAGGTCTCTACCTCATCTGCCCTTCAAACAAAAGTCTCAAATACACTAACTGCATATTCAAATTCTGTAGATATGAATAAATTTGGTGGTAGATTCAAATATAGTAAAGTACAGCAAGTAATTGATAGTACAGATACTGCTATTACCTCTAATATTACCCGTGTACGTATTAGAAGGGATTTGAAGGCAGCAATTAACCAGTTTGCCCAATATGAACTATGTTTCGGTAATCAATTCCATGTAACCGCATCAGGAAAGAATATTAAGTCTACTGGGTTTACAATATCTAATAATATTAGAACTGTTTACCTTACAGATACTCCTAATTCAGATATGAAGACAGGTGTTATCTCTATTGTGGAAATATTAGACAATGGAACTGAAAATACTGTTATTGGTTCAGCTGGAACCGTAGATTATATAAAAGGAGAAATTCTTCTAAGTACAGTGAATATTACATCAACACTTGATAATAGTGGTGTTGTAGAAGTACAAGCAATTCCAGAATCTAATGATGTAGTTGGATTAAAAGAACTATACCTCAATTTTAGTCTTTCAAAAAGTACAATAAATATGATTAGGGATGTGATAAGTTCAGGTGATGAAATTACTGGAACTAGCTTTATTAAGGACTTCTATACTTCAAGTTATCTTAACGGAAAATTAATAAGAGAATAATATGATCAATACTGGTTTTGAACCTAAAGTAAAGGTTCAACAAATCATTGAAAATCAGCTGCCTGAATATGTATTAAGTGAGAGTCCTAATGCAGTAGAATTTTTAAAGCAATATTATATTTCCCAAGAATATCAGGGAGGTAATATTGATATCTCTGATAATTTAGATCAATATTTAAAATTAGATAATTTAACCCCAGACGTTGTTATTGGATCAACAACTCTTTCTACTGGAATTACTACAAGTAGTGATACTATTCCTGTTTCTAGTACAAAGGGTTTTCCTAGTGAATGGGGTTTATTAAAGATTAATGATGAGGTTATAACTTATACTGGAGTAACAACTAACAGTTTTACTGGTGCTAAACGTGGTTTTAGTGGTATTACAAGTTATCATCAAGAATTAAATCAAGAAGACTTAACATTTTCCACTTCTAGTACTGCTGATCATTTATCAGGTACTTATGTACAAAACTTAAGTTCTCTATTTTTACAAGAATTTTATAAAAAACTCAAGTTTTCTCTTACTCCAGGGTTAGAGAATGTTGATTTTGATGCAAATTTGAATGCAGGTACGTTTATAAAAGAAGCAAGATCATTATATAACGCTAAAGGAACAGATGAATCATTCAGAATTTTATTTAATGCACTTTACAATGAAACTCCAAAAGTTGTAAATTTAGAAGAATATCTATTAAAACCATCTGCAGCAAATTATGTTAGAAGAGAAGTTGTAATTGCTGAGGCTCTTAGTGGTGATGTTACTAAATTAGCAGGTCAAACACTGTTTAAAACATCAGATGTTAATACTAGTGCTTCAATATCTGAGGTTGAAAGTTTTAGTAGAGTTGGTGTTGCATTAACAATTGTTCAAAGTTACTTCAAATTATCACTCTTTATTGGTTTTGATGACTCTGATTCAACAATTCAAGGTAATTTTGATGTAACACAAGCAACAAGATGTCTTGATAGTGTTGGTGCTGGTGATTCAGTAATTAGTGTTGACTCAACTGTAGGGTTTGGCCAAACTGGAACTATCATATCTGCTGGTAATGCAAGTATTGATTATACAAGTAAGAGTATTAACCAGTTCTTTGGATGCACTGGAATAGGTGTTTCCATTAAAAAGGCAGATGAAATAAGAAGTAATAACACTTATTATGGTTATGAAGATGGAGATATTACTAAACCTGTAGAATTAAGACTTACTGGTGTCTTAGCAGACTTCCAACAAGTATCTGAAAACCTTAATATTAACGAAGGTGAGATAATTTCAGTTAAAAATGTTGGTGATTTTATAGAAAATCCAGCAACAAACAGATCATTTAAGGAAACTTTTGCAAATTCATGGATTTATAATACAAGTTGTAGATATTTTATTCAAGGAATTAAATTTGTTGCTGCAAGTCAGTTCATTACTAAGGCAAAAATTGATAGATCTAGTCTAAAAAAAGGTGATTTAGTCGAAATTGTCCGAACTGGATCAAATATTGTAGAAAGTTTTACTAATGGAAACTTAGAAAGTACAATTATTTCAGTACTTGATGAAAATACCATCCAATTATCAGATGGTTACACTGGAAATGGTGCAATTGATATTAGAAGAAAACCAAATTATGCAGTTAGTACCGCAGTTCCCCTAGAATTTCCTCATTTATTATCAGATACATCAAATTTATACATTAAAGACAATAATGAAGCATATGTTGCATCAAATTCTCTTCCATCTGGAAGAATTGGTGTTACTACTGACTTTGTAAACGTCATAACCACTAATGTAAAGTCTGCAACATCTAGTGGTTTAGACAGTATAGTACCAAATACACTAGATCAGTACAGTACTGTTGTATTTCCAACTGCTGTTCCTTTCTTTACAGGTGATGAAATTTTCTATAAACCAGATGGTGATCATTATGTTGGATTAGAGACTGGTAGATATTACTGTGAGATTGTTTCTAGTGATAAAAAGAAGATAAGATTATATGGATCTAGAGCATCTATTGAAAGTGCTACTTATATCCCGTTACAATCTACTACTGGTATTCATAAGTTTATATTAAATTCTCAGAGATCAGAAGTAATATCAGCTCAAAAGTCACTTAAGAAGTTTGCATTAACACCATCTTCAAATAGAGCAAGTCAAACAGAGACAGAGCCAGGAACAACTGGTGTAATGATTAATGGTGTAGAAATTAGTAACTATAAATCTGAAGATAAAGTTTATTATGGCCCATTAAAATCCGCAAATGTTGTTACTTCTGGTACTGGTTATGATGTCGTTAATCCACCAAATGTGTATGTTAGTGCTGGTGTTGGTATAACTGCTGCTATACAACCAGTAATTGAAGGTTCTGTTACTAAAGTCTTTATTGATCCTCAAGGATTTGATATTAACGAAGTTATAAGTATTGACGTTAATGGTGGTAATGGTACTGCAGTTTTAGAACCAATAATTGTTAACAAAGCAAGAGAAGTTGAATTTGACGGAAGACAGAAAATTTATTCTGGTGGAGTTGATGATGCTGCCGATACTATTACATTTTTAACTAATCATACATTCCAAAATGGTCAAGAAGTAATATACAAGTCTAATGGAAACGAAGGAATTGGAATTGGAATTGGAACAGATACTCTAGTTAACAATGCTTCTTACTTTATTGAGGTAATTGATAATAAAACTGTTAAACTATACAATAGTACATTAAATGCAGTCAATAGGGAAAATCCAATTGGTATGGGTATTTCCAACACTAGTGGTACACATAAGTTCTCTACTTTACCAAATCAAAGATCAGTTATTGGTATTCAAGTTATAGATGGTGGAAAAATAACTAATAGAAAGTTACTTGTTAAACCTACAGGAATATCAACACAATATAATAAAGTATCATTTGAAAATCATGGATTTGGTAATGGTGAGATAGTTGAGTATTCTACTGCTATAGGTGCTGGTACAACACTTACAGAGTCAATTAGTGGACTAACAGAAACTACAGGAATATCTACAACTACAAATTATTACTATGTAATGAAAGTAGATAATGATTCATTTAGATTGGCCAATGCTGGTCTTGGTGGAACAGACATAACTAATTTTACTAGAGATAACTTTGTTAAATTTGAATCTGAGGGTCAGGGATTCCAAGTCTTTAAATATCCAGATGTATCCGTATCGTTGAAATACTCTCCTGTTGGATTTGGTACTATTACTCAAACTGCTGAGGAAATGGTACTTACCCCAACTATTAAAGGTAGTATTGTTGATTCTTATTTGTATGAAACTGGTACTGGTTATGGTTCAACTATAATTAATTTTGAGAAGAAACCAACAATAACTATACAGAATGGTAGAGAAGCATCATTAAAAGCAAATATTATTGGAGGAATACTTGATAGTGTTGATATTAACTATGGTGGTGTCGAATATTACTCAACACCTGATCTAGAAGTAGTTGATATTTCAGGATCAGGATCTGGTGCTAAATTAAGACCAATTATAGTTAACAATAGAATATCATCTGTACAAGTTGTTAGTTCAGGTATTGGATACTCTGCATCATCAACTACTATAAAAGTAGTTTCTGCAGGTAAAGCAGGTTTTATTGATGTTGATGTAAGACCATTGACCATAGACATGGTACAAAAATTTGATGATGATGTAATATTAGCAGGAAATGATGATAGTTTAAAATATACAGTTGCTGGATATGGAGTAACATTTAGAAACTCATTTGGTGAAGTTGGTACAGGTATTACTATTGCTTCTAAAATTATTGGATGGGCTTATGATGGAAATCCAATTTATGGGCCTTTTGTTTATTCAAATCCTGAAGATTCCAACTCAGTTCCAGAAAGAATACGTAGTGGTTATACATTAGACACTTCTATTGTTGTTGATAGACCTCCTACTACAGTTTTCCCTGCTGGATTCTTTGTAGATGATAATAAATTTGATGATTCTGGTGATTTAGATATTAATAATGGTCGTTTTGCAAAAACACCTGAGTTTCCAGACGGAATATATGCTTATTATGCAACTATTAAAGATAGTGGTTCTCAAAATAAACCAGACTTCCCATACTTTATAGGAGATAAATTTAGATCTATTCCACTAGATCAAGTTATAACTCAAGATTTTGATTATGCATCAAATAATCTTATTAGAAATACATTCCCATACAGAGTTGCTGAACAGAATATTGATAACGACTTTATCATTGAAACAAATGAAATATCAAATCAGAAGGCAGTAATAGAATCAGTTACAGCAGGTACTGTTGATGAATTAAATATTGTCGATTCTGGTGATAATTATGCAGTTGGTGAGAGATTAACATTTGATGAAGAAGGTACAAGTGGTGAAGGTTTATCAAGTAAAATTTCCTCTTTGGAGGGAAGACCTATTGTTGATGTACAAACTGCAGTTACAACTTTTGAAAATACAATATTGACTTGGAACCCTGATAATGTTCAAGTTAATATTCTACCTCAACATCCTTTAGTTAATCGTGATAATGTTGTTATTTCTGGATTATCTACTGTTCTATCACAAATAAATGGACAATATCAAATTGGTATAGTAACAGCAAGCACTCAGGTAATTGCGGTAGTACCTACAGTTGCATCTCTACCAAATTCAAGTGAAATATATGTTTCTACAATACCAGAGAGATTATCTATAGGTAATAGTATTACAGTTGGTACTGAAACAATGCAGGTTTTAGAAATATACCCAACTGAGAAGATAATAAGGGCAAATAGAGGTTCTACAGGTCTTGTACACGGTGTAGGAAGTACAATTTCCATAGTTCCTAGTTCATTTACTATTCCTAAGTCTGTACCTTATTTTGAATCAACACTAAACAATGTTGCATACTTTAATCCAATCAAAGCTGTTGGTTTTGGTGTTACATCTGGTGTCACCCATACATCAACATTTGGATTTGGAAGTACTACAATTACAAGAAGTATTCCAACTCAAGCAATTTATTTACCAAATCATAAGTTTGTAAACAACGAACCAGTAACTGTTTCAGTACCTGGTGGAGCAGCACAAATATCTATTGCTAATAGCACTGGTACTGTTAGTTACAATTTACCTTCACAAGTATTCGTAACAAATAAAGGTAAAAATTATGTTGGTATAAAAACTGGTGTAGGTATAGGGTTCTCTGATGTTTACTTTACTGGTGGTGGTACTAATCAAGATAATTATAAAATTGAAACTAAATTTGAACAAGTTTTAGCAAAAACACAAAAAATTATTTCAACTGTTTCTATCTCTACAGCATTCACTCATAATTTAACTGTAGGTGATCAAATTGACTTAGAAGTTAAGTCTAATCTTTCAGTTGGTATTGGAACATCTACAGCCGTAAGAATTAAGAGAAATGCAGATACTGGAAATATTTTAATTAATCCTATTGATTTTGATCCAACTACAATCAATACAACAAAAAATGAAATAACATTAAATGAGCATGGATTAGAAACAGGAGATAAAGTTTACTATGAGGCTCCTAATGGTGTTTCTACTGGATTGCATACTGGTAATTACTTTGTATACAGAGTTGATGATGATATTATAAAATTATCTGCAACTTCTAAAGATGCTTATACCAATCCTCCTATTACAACTGAAATATCTGGTACTGGAATCGGAACACAGTCTCTTTCTTTAGTAAATCCATCTCTATTCATTGTTGGAAATAGTGATTTAGTGTTTAATATAGTCGATCCTTCTTTAGCAGGATATGAACTTAAGTTTTATTATGATAATCAGTTTAATAATGAATTTGTCTCTACTGGATTCACAGGTGCAACTCAGTTTACTGTAACAGGTGTTGGAACAGCTGGTATTGGTACTATTGCAAATAGAACTCTAAATTATGATAGTATGCTTCCATCTAAGTTGTATTATAACTTGGAAAACAGTGGAGGTATTACTACAGCAGATACTTCTGTTGAAAGTCATTCATTAATCAATTTCTCAGATAGTTTATATAACAGCAGATATAATATTATTGCTACAGGATCTACAACATTTGATGTATCTCTAAAACGAGTTCCAGAAAGATTATCTTATGCATCATCTGAAACTAGTTCTTTAAAATATACCACAACATCTCCAACAGCAATTGGCGGTATTCATAAAGCAGATATTAACTTTAGTGGATTTGGATATAAGAGATTACCTAATTTCAGTGGTGTTGATAATACTTCAGGAACAGGTGCATATGTTATTCCTTCTTCAAAATCAATTGGTAATGCAAACCAAGTAAGAATAATTAACGAAGGATTTGAATATTCATCAGATAAAACTTTAAAACCAAATGCATTTATTTCACCTTTAATTGTTGTTGAAAATTCAAATACAATAGGTGTAGTTACTGTTACTAGTGGTGGTGGTGGATATCTATCTGCTCCAAATGTGCATATTGTACATCCAACTACAAGACTAAGAATTTCTGCTGGTTTATTGAGAGCATCATTAGCAGGGCCTGCAATATCAAATGTTGATGTAATTGTGGCTCCATCTGGATTACCAGAAAAAGAAGTAGAATTGTTTACAGTGAATAATACTAATGGTATTGGTATTCAGACAGTTGGTAGTAACAATAGTGGAATATTTACATGTCATATAACAACTCCATCAGCAGGATACGCTGAACCACCATTTAAAGTTGGTGATGAAGTCTTTATAGAGAATATAATCAAAGAAGATGTTCATGGTGGTACTGGATTTAACTCTCAAGATATTGGTTATAGATTCCCTAAAGTTATAGCATACTTATCAGGTGCAAGTGATGCAGTTGTTGTTGATGCATCTGAGTATTCAACAAACTGTGGTGTTGCTGTTACTGACCAAGGATCTCTTGCAGTCATTATTAATAGAACGGATTATCCAACATTCTCAGTTGATCAATTCCCATCTCAATTTATTGTTGGTGAACAAATAATAAGTAACGAGATTCCAAGAGATTTATACATTACCGAAAATAAAGTTGATGCAGACAATCCTGATTTTGTTAGAGTTTCTGGAACTTACAGATTAACTCCTGGTGAAGGTATTGTTGGAAAGGAATCTGGAACAATAGCAGCTGTTGTTAGCATCACTGAAAACGAAGGAAAATTTGATGTAAGTTATGCGGTTAAGAAAGACATTGGTTGGACTAATGATACTGGAAAATTAAATTTAGATAATCAGGTGCTTCCTGATAATGATTATTACCAGAATCTTTCATATACAGTCAAGAGTAGTCAAGAATATAGTACATTAAGAAGTCCAGTAAATGGATTACTTCATACTGCAGGTCTTAAGAATTTTGCAGACACTGGAATAACATCTACAACAGCATTAGTTGGAATTGGTAGTGAAGATCAATCACTCTCTATCCTTGATCTAATAGCTGATAACAGAGTAGATACACTTTATAATTATGCTACTGCAGTTGACTTAGAATATAATACGACTAATAGAGATTCAATTATATCTTTAACTGGTAGAGCATCTAAATTTGTTCAAATTGATAATAAGAGATTATCATCATATTTACTTGCAAAAAGTAATCAAGTTTTGATAGTAGATGACATCAATAATCAATTCTCAAACTTAGATGGTGATCCTAGTGAATTTTTAAATCTATTTAAAATAGACAATGATAGTGTTAATCCCTTTGAAAGTTTATTTGTTAGGGTTACAAATGTAGACCAATCTGATATTCAAACAGCAGATTTAATATTGATGAGTAATTTTGGAACAGAATCTGTTTTATTACAAAAACAAAAATTAGATGATGAGACATCTATTGGTA
>Ga0163179_10003352_pt1 | contig 10895 bp, 18 predicted proteins | sample AtlANTMetagenome_FD_109643 | JGI IMG/M metagenome (GOLD analysis project Ga0163179, IMG submission 109643) | Marine eukaryotic phytoplankton communities from the Atlantic Ocean - Atlantic ANT 2 Metagenome | ecosystem: Environmental > Aquatic > Marine > Oceanic | place: North Atlantic Ocean... | reverse complement strand
GTATTTGGCACTATATCTAAAAATTATTCTACAATATATACACTTAGTGGATCATTATTGGAGAAAAACTTTCTGGTATTTTTATATCTTCTGAGGATTGCATGTCGAAATAACACTTGGTAGCCCATGCTCCTAGCATCAATGTCGTATAATTATCCTTCCTCGCTTTATTAGCGGATGTCGATCTTTTTAGGTGTTGTGGTAGGTCGAAACTCTGGTTACCCATGGCTGTAGTTTTAACTTCTACTAAGGCACATTGTTTTTTAGTTCCGTATATGAGGGAGTCTTGAAATTCTATTAAGTCAAGCAGAGAATCGTGTTTTGTTAGTTTTAGATCAAATCGAGAAGACGTAGCTTTAGAGAAGGAGCTTTCGTGAGCGGTGGTTCTAGAGGCAAACCATATTTTCTTGTGATCTATACAAGATTGGAGATATTCGTTTGCTTTTCTTAAAAAATTACTAGTAAAGATTTGTTTATAAAAAATTCTACCTGAGGTTTGATTAAGTTCTGTTTTTACTTTTCTTAATTGCGCTTGGTATTCTAAGCCTTCTTTTTCGGAATTAAAATCAAAGAAGTCTAGTTTTGAGTCTTGAAAATATTTAGATTCATTAGCACTATCTATAAACTGAGATCCAGCATTATCTATGGTTGCAAAAACAATATTAAAATTCTGCATTATATAATACAGATATTCTATGTGGTCTTTTAAATCACCGCCAGCTACAGCGTAACCATGAACTAATACAGATTGTTGTTTCTCTTCGTTTAGTTCTAGTATTGACATAGCAAAATAGTCAGAACTCGGGCTGTTACTAAAACTCGGGTCGATTGCTAAGATATATTTTTTATCTGTTACGCCCTTTATTAAAGTCGTGGGTGCTTCTCCATCCGGTATTGTGCATTCGTGCATTTTTTTAGCACTGAAATAACTGTCGCTTCCATCTGTAAATTGACCGCAATATTCTCTTTGAAAAGAAGAGTGAGAAGAGCCACCGTTCGCAGCTTCGTCAATCACTGTTTTATCAATCATGTCTTCTGGTAGCGCCTCATAGCTTAACTGAGACACAAAGTATTTAATGCCTGCGCTAGAGATTTCTTTTGATTCTATACTGGCGATCCACTCTTGGTAAGTTTTATATAAATTTTCAAATGTAAAACTAGCTGACGAAAGTGCTATCATTTTGGTTTGATTTTCGAACTCTACTCTATCCTCTTCCTTCATCAAACCTTGCTCAATTAATTTATCCTCCATTTCTCTAACTTTTAGCCTTTCCCCCATATTTTGAGGTGCAACTAAGAATGGCATTAAAACAGTTTTAATGGTCTCTTCAGGCAGTAACAGATATTCGTCCAGTACAAGTACGTTAGCTCTAAACCCTCTTATCTTTTCTCCACTTAAAGGAATTGCAGTAATTGTACCTCCATTTATCTTCCATTCAAATTGATCATTTCGTTTAGATTTATTTCTAATTTCAAAAGCTTGGGAAAGAAGTTGACCGTCTTTACTCTCTACAATTTTTTCAATATTATTGAATATAAATCTAGCTGTTCTGAAAGTAGGGCCAGCTATAATAATTTTTGTATTTGGTTCAAATATACATTGTACAATGCAGAAAATTGCACCTATAAAAGATTTACCACAACCACGGCCCCATACACACATGGAGAAGTTTCTGTTGAGCATTCCTCTTAATGTAACTTCTTGGAATGGGGCTAATTTTATACCACATAAAAGCTCTACAGTAAATGATAAGTTATTTCTTAAAAACTTAGCTAAAGTTATTTTGGCCTGTTTGTCTTCAAGCTCCCCTTTTATCTTTAGTAACTCTTCGTTTACTCTAGATATGTCGCTTTTATATTTATCTGGACAGTACCACATTTATAAAATTTTGAGATCGTAAGCTAATTGTAAGTCATAATTTTTATAATCAGACCCATTAAAAAATATCTTCTCCATAACTCTTACAGACTCTGTCCTTCCGTTAACGAATAGGAATTGCAAGTTTGGATATTTTTGTATAAGAGTCCTAACATTAGAAAAAATAAATTCAGGAGTGGCTCTTACTTTTTTACTTACATACGGAAGTTTTTTGAATGCCATGCATTCATTTAAATTTCTTTCTACTAGAACAATTAAATTACTATCTGCTTCGCTAGATCTTATAATCTCTCTTTCGAATCTTTCAAACCCGCCACTAAGGGTTCCTATAAAATCTTTGATAGATTTTCTCTCTATGTAGCAATTATGAGTATGCTCGTTATCAAAGAAACAGTAATCCCCGAAAGGCAAAGTCTTAACTCTGATCTCACACTCTTTAAACTTCAAGGGCATTTGCTCTCTTGTGTCTACATAAACTATTGGCTCTTCGAACTTAGTTTGATTTTTAAATAAAATATTTGAAATTTTTTTAAATTTAGAAATTAATTTAAAATTTTCTTCACAGTAGCCATAAAAGTCACCAAAAAGAACATCATAATATTGAGTCGGCGGACTCATTATAGTCCTAAGCTCTACTTGGCCGGGACAGTATTTTATGGACTTCTTTTCTATTCTGTCTTGTAGTATTTTGTGGCAGTATTTTTTAGATTTCTCAGGGTCTTGTTTTTTTAACCAATGTTTAAGACTTAGTCTGGAATTAAATTCTGAAGAGAAGTATTGTTCTTTAGATTTGAATTTTATGATATCTCCAGTATGTAAATCATACCGAGGATAATATTTTTGATAATACTCTACCTTTCTTAAAGAATGAGCCCTAAGATGCCTATGCAAAGAAGCATCATTTTCAAATTCTTTTTGGCATACTTTACAACTAACCATCAATTGCTTCCTCTTCGCTTAAACCCATGATTCGAGCTTTTATTTCATCCATGCCAGATAGCCTACCGACTTCGTCTTTTATGGCTTTCTTTCTGAGATCAGCTAAGTGAATCATCTTCTTGCGGTTTTCTTCATCTTTCCACATTTCTACTAAATTTAATATAGATGCGTTTTCTTTTATTTGCTTACTAAGCCTAGAACTTCTTTTCTCTTTTAAATCATTAAGAAGTTTTTGCTGCCGGTTAACACATTGGTTATATTCAGCTGTACATGTGCTGATAGACTCCACAAGACTCATGGAAATTTTTCTTCCCTCTGTATCATTTGCGGCGTCATCTAAATGCTCTTGTAGAGCGTTTATCCTATTTTGGATATTTGAAGCTATAACCACCTCACTAGATAAAACTATATATTGGTCTACCTCCTCTTGGGTTAAATCTGGTTTATCCCAAGTATATCTAACAAAACTACTCTCGAACAAATCCCTCTCTGTTGTAGTTTCATAGTTTGATATTTGATGCAAAAATCTAAAAGTATGCATGTATTCAATTAGAGAATTGACAGACTTTTTTTGGCTCAAAGAGATTTTGTCTTTGTCAATACCATGAAGTACATATTTGTTTACTCTGGCTACAGCTTGTTCAAATCTTTTAGGCGGCTTGTAGTCTCTTTCAGGGAGCTCCTCTCTTTCATATACTTCTTCAGCTTCTAGCGAGTCTACAACCTTCTTAATCGCTCTTACCTTTTTGCTTAAATGACTAAGGCCCGGATCGTTTAACAAAACTCTTCCCATATCTCTTGGGGACATACTCGCTGAGTTTTGTTTTATAAACTCTCGTTCTTCAGCGGTCACAGAAGTTTCATCTGCGGCGGAAGGGGTTTTAGTATCTGTTTTTGTTTTTGTTTTCACTAAGTTTTTAGTGTTGATGAAAGCTCTAACGCTTCTTCCTTCCGGGGAGTTCACTTTAACATCTTCTTTCTCGGGAAAAGCAGCTTCTATCAAATCCAAAACAGAAGGAGGAGGCTCTTCAGCTTTCGTGGCATCATTCCAACATTTTAATATCTCTTGTTGTTGAGCTTTAGTAAGTACGATCTCTTTCATTGGAAGTCTAATCCTCCATCAGTTAAAATTTTTTTACTTTTCTCTATAATCTTTTTTACTATGTTGTTTATTTGTTTATAGCCGGGAGTTCTGTTTTTTTCGTTTGTTTTAAAGTTGAGTTTTTTAGCAAGTTCTTCCTCAGATTTGAAGTGAATGTACAAGTGCTCGTATACTTTCCATTCGATTGGTTTTAGAGTTTTTCTTAGAGCGTCGTTTAAATTATTTATCGAAGCATCTAATTGTTGCTCTGAAAATAACTGCTTTATTTCGTTTTGGTGGTTTTCTATTGAAACAGGAAGTTTAGTGTCATGAGCATTCTTTTTACCCTTCATCCAGTTCATGTATAAAGGACATGGAGCTCCTTGCTTTTCATATATTGAGCAAAGATCGTAAGACTGAGCAGCCGCACATTTTAAACATGGCCTACAATAGTTTCCGTAGTTATTACGAATTAAGTTTTTGATTTGATTAGATATGATTCTGTTTAGCCACGGGCCAAGAGGCTTTTGAGGGTCATACATATCCCACTTCTTAAATATATGAATTCTTATGATTTGAGATACGTCATCATAATCCATCCAAGATAAAACTGAGAGTTTCCATTTATTTCTTCTTTTAAGAATCTCTCTGTCTATTTCCTCGATTTTATCCTCAAATTGCGGCCTCGAGTTATCTATACTCATCTAAATCTCAGATGATTCCCTTGATTGTCCTGCTTCCGCTTGGAAATCAGCTAAGACTTGTTTTTTAGAAACCCTTTTTCTAGCGTAAGCTTTCGGTCGCTCAATTACTTGAGCATCCTCTTCTGAAGTACCCGCTATATCCCCTAAGGTAGTTTTTACATTGGGAGCTTTTTGTATGTCGCATTCTAATCCGGACATGGAGCTGAAACCAGATTCAGATTCCTCCTCTCTCTCAAATCCTAAATTAGAAGTATGTCTTTCTATTACGGTCGGAGCGGCCCTGACTGGAGCAGGCTTAGTTTTCGCAGATGAACTCAAAAAAGACTGCCCACATTGAGAACAGAACTTTGGTTTCTGCGAAACGTAAGTTGTACCACTACCGCATTGTCTACAGTATACTTTCATATGCCCGTAATATATTCTAACACCTTATACTCAGTTTTTCTAAATAAATATAGAAATCATTACACTAAATTGAAGCCATCTCGGAAAATCTTTCTGCTAAGTATCTAACTAATTTTGATCTAACAACATCTTGTGGGCCAAATCTAAATGTTCGTATTCCTTCTTTTTTGGATTGTGGATCGTTTAATAAGTCGTATACTTTTTTAAAGCCACCTCTATTCCCATTTTTTAAATCTGTTTGAGCTGGGTCAGCTAATAAGAATATTTTTGAGAATTGCCCCATTCTAGTTAAAACAGTTATAATTTCTTTTAAAGTCGAATTTTGGCATTCGTCAAATATCACACATTTAGCATTCCAACTCATTCCTCTTGCGAAGTTTACTGGATGACATGAAATCCTTTTATCTTTTTGTAAGTTTTTTAAAGCTGTGGGGTTTAGCAGCTCATCAAGCTTATCGTAAAAAGGCATATTGTAATACTGGAGTTTTACATCAGCGTCTCCGGGTAAGAAGCCTAGTCTGGCCTCGGAGCTTTCTACAGCAGATCGCATGTAGATGATATCTGAGACCTTTTGTTGGTTCAGTAGATGCAAAGCACAAAAAGTCGCTAAAAGCGTCTTAGAGGTGCCAGCAGGGCCATCTAGAAGCACTACTTGGGTTTCTTTCTCTAAGCCAAGCTTTATGAACTTTTTTTGGTTCGGCGTCCACTTAAGGTTCTGTATTTGAAACTGATCCTTAGGCTTAATTGTTTCCCGTTGATGAATTTTGACTTCTGATACATCTTTATCGAATACCAGATCCTCGAAGCAAAACGTTACTTTCGGCATCAAATATATATACACACTTTTTCTATCAAGTGTAATTTATATAAGATGGAATCCGAATTATTCAAGCCCGAGACTAAAAAGATGATAGAGGAACTGATCGGCACTTACGGTTGGTTTATTCTCGCTGGGTTTATGGCTTTACTGCTAAAAGATGCATTACATAAGACTGTGGAAGGCTTTATGGTGTTTATGGGTAAAGACTTTAATAATGACGATATTTTATACATTTCCGGTAGGCAAGCACGTATAGTTCGCGTTGGTTTTTTCAAGACTATTTTTTATATGACGGACCGCAAAACTAAGATGGTCGTACCAAATGACAGGCTAAAAACGCTAATTGTAGAAAAGACTTTACCTAAAAATGGAGGATACCCGTACCTTTATAAAGCGGGTGAAGCAGGCTACGATGCTCAACGTGCAGCCATACAAGAAAAAGAAAAACTACCTGATTTAAATAAGTAATGTACGAATACAAAGCGAAACTCATAAAAGTAGTAGATGGTGATACAGTAGACGCTATGATAGACTGCGGCTTCTCCGTTTACAGAAAAGAGAGAATTAGACTTCTCGGAATCAATGCTCCCGAAACTAGGACTAGAGACAAAAAAGAAAAAGAGAGAGGTTTCATAGCTAAAGCTAGATTGAAGGAACTCATTAAAAATGGTAAAAATGAATTTATGGTAAAAACATTTCTAGATGGAAAAGGCAAGTACGGAAGGCTTTTAGGGGTGCTTTATAATTTAGAAGTTACTGAAAATACTTTCAACGATGTATTAGTTATAGAAGGGTTAGCTAAACCTTATGATTGTTAATTTTATCTAATTTTACTTCTAACTTGTCAAACCTATCATGAATTATATCTATAGCATGAGTTAAATCATTTTTGGTCACATAGTTTTTGGGAAGCTCTATAGACATTTCTGTTATTCTAGTAACTAGCTCATCATGCTTTTTCCAAAGTTCATCTATGCTTTGGTAGGCTCTCTTTACTATAATCCCCAATAGAAATGCAATGACTGCTAAAAATCCCTCTATAATATAATGAATTTCCATGATAATACTAAGTGAATTACACGCTGTCTTTATTAGTTTTTTAATTTATTTTATTTACTATATTGTAACATAAATGAAGTTTACTTGTTTCTAGATTGAAGGTAAATATATATGTGAAATACTTTCATTTTTGCTGTGACTGGTGGGCCGTGGGAGGGGCCGTAAACTATTTCCTCCTTTTGGCTACTTTTTTTATATTTTTCTGCATACTTAACCCTAAGTTTTCTATAGCTTTTGTAAATATATTAATAGGCACCTTACCCTGTATGGGTATGCTTGGGACTGTTATAGGCATGATAGACTGCTTTAGTTCTATGGGCATGACAGGCGCAGATGTTAAAACTATTTCAGATTCCATCTCTAAAGCCTTAATAACAACGCTAGCAGGATTAGGTATTGCAATTTTTGGGAGTATAACAATTATTTCTAAATCTAAAAAAGATGGAGAATGGTGTAAATTAACAGTATCATGCAAAAAACCCAATTAAATAATGACACAAGCCTAGGAATTAATCTAAAGTGGCTTATACAAATTATATTAGTAGCAGGGGCAGCAGTATATGGTTATTTCGGGTTAACTTCTAAAATTTCTCAATTAGAAATAGACGTAATGAGAATGAAAGATTCTGTACAAATGAATTCAGAATTTAGAGTTAAATGGCCACTTGGCCAACTCGGAGCATTACCTGATGATGCAGAGCAGAATATGAGATTAAGATTCATAGAGAAAGACATGGAAGTAATGGAAGCGCATGTAGACTCTTTAAGGATAAGATCTGTTCAGCAAGAAGAGTTGCATAATCCACCCCACCCTTTTATGCCCCAAACAACGCCTCTCAACCATAAAGATTAAAACTGGTTAATGAAAACATTTTTAGACATCTTAAAAACATTTATAGCTGGGGTAATGATCTTTTTGATACTGATTTTAACCTCTGGCTGCGCTAACTGGGAAGTTGTAGAATGTGACCATCATTGTGACCACCACCATCGCGTGGATTATCATCACTATCACCACTATACTAAAAGACAGATACATTATCACGAGAACTATAGTAAAAATGAAGTGCCTAAATCTAAGCCCCTGCCTAGTAAACCTAAAAGACCTACTAACCTCTCTGGAAGGCCGCTCATTAAGGGAGTACCTTCTAAACGGGCCCCAACCAGAAAAGAACCAACTAGAAAAGAATAATGGAAGAACTACCTGATTATAACAGCTGGAGTATTGAAAAGCTTGATCGTGAGTACAACTTTCTTTCCAAGATGACTCTGTACATTCCAGTGGTTGGCCTAGTTGTCTGCCTCTTGCTTACTGGGTGTTCCGGCAGATGGGTATGCCAAAAAGACTATCCTAAACATAGAACGATGTCCTTTCGTTGTCCTAGTTGGAATTATAATGAAGCGTGGGGCGAGTTACATCATATTTACACAACAAGGCAACACGAGCCTATAAAAATAAAAAAATGAAAAAAATATTATTACTATTTATGGTAGCTAGTTCCGTTTACGCAGAACAAAGAGACTACAGTGGTATAACGAATAGAAACGCTTTCGGATTAGCGTACGACGTGCCAGTAAAGACAATTGTACCACCGCTGTTAGATAAGCCCCCGATAGAATTAAAGCTTACTGGAATCATTACTCGTAGAGGGATAACCACCGTTTACATGGTCTCAAAAGATATTTCTAAAAAGTATTTAACTGTTTCTACAAAACAAAGGACCGATAGCGGAGTGAATTTATTGAGCATAGTAAATGGGCTGGTAAAAGTCGACAACAATGGAACTATAGAAACCCTTTCGTTTGCTACCCATAGATTACCCACGATAGTGACACTACCAAAATTAAACACATTACCTACCATTATCAAAAAGAAGGATGATAAAAGTAAATCCGTTAAAATTATTCCACAAGCTCCGAAAGCAAATGTAGTTACAGTCCCTTCTAGGCGACCAAAGATAGACCCTAAAATAATTCAAAAAGGTTTAGAATATTTAGACAAGGTTGAAGATAAAGAAAAAAAAGAATATATCCTTCAGAGACTTGAGAGACTTCAAAGTGGGCAAGAAAAAATAGATCGCAAAATAGAGACTAACGAGAAACGCAGACAGTACGACGAAAGAAGCAGGGATCGAAATAAATAGATTTAGACTTTAAAATAACAAAATGAAAAAAATAATATTATACATATCTTTTTTCCTAATAGGCTGGTTCGGCACGATCTCAGTCTTCGGCACACTTTTTGCTCATCACATTGAAGTAAAGATTCCGGGGCTAGTTTGTTCTAGCTGCGGAATAGGAATAAAAAATAAACTAAAGAAAAACACAAATGTTGTAGATGTTGCTTTCGATGTAAAAAAGCAATTAGCTTTAATTCAATGTAAAGTCAGTCAATCTAATAGAATTTATTTCATAAATAACAAGTTTATAACTAACGCAGTAAAAAATGCAGGCTATGAAGTAAGGTCTATAAAAAGGCTAAGTAATTTAAAACCAAATAGATATAACAAGCCTTGAATAAATTTCATATTTATCTAAAAGAATTACGAGAAAAAAAATTTACAAATACAACAAAACTCGCTAAGATATTAAAGATAGAACATCCTGTATGGAGAAAAATTGAAAGAGGAATAAATCCTCCTCCTAAAAAAACTTTATTAAATAAGTTTTGTGTTATTGTGGGAGCTAGAGAATACGAAAAAAGTCAACTATTTGCTTTAGCTAGAAGATGGGAGCCTCACCCCGATACAAATTCAACGAGGCACAATTTATATAACAGAGGATTAAATGAAAAATGGACTGCAGCGATATTAGCAGACAATACCCCAGACTATCCTCATAAATATTGGGGTTGATATTTTACTATGAGATTCAAACAGCAAGTATTATTAAAACACGCTCACGGAATTACAGCTCAATGGATGAGTGACGACTATAGTTGGCTCGCAGTAGCTACGTTTGAGCAAAGCGAAACCAAAGGCACTGCCGTAGACGGGACAGAGGTTATCATTAAGAAATGGGCTATGGTGAACTGTAGTGGCCCATGGACAGGACTCAGTCCAGATGGAAAAGACTTAGTAATTGTACCCGGGTTTGAAAAAGAACATGAGAAAATCGCTTCTGAGGCGTCTTTAATCCTAACCTGCGTCAATGCTACAATTAATGGAGAAAAGGCCTTAAACAGCATTTGGAGCGCGAATAAGATAGGTTTTGATGGTTCTGTGTTCTCTGAACTGAATAGATAAAGCAAAACCCCCCACCTGTTAAGGTGAGGGGTCATAATTACGCAATATAATTACTTGGTCTCAATAACGAAACCTTTGGTTGCTTTTAATACAATATTTGCAATCCAAGCATACACGGCCCCGGTTACCCATCCACCTATTCCATAGCCTACAACAGTTGAAACGTCAGCAGATACAATATCTGCAACACCTTTTATAACTGCATTTACGTCGGCTGCTGTGCCAGAAGCTAACATAGCTAATACTGGCAGTGCTACTGCTTTGATTGCCCCTGTGACGATCCCAAGGATAGCTACAAAGTTAGCAAATCCTAATACGCCAATTTTGTTTATAATGAGTTTTTTCATAATAAAAATCCCCTCGCTCTAACTTAAAGCTGGGGGGTTGATTATTATACACTATATAAAAGGCTATATACGCAAAAAACCCCACTCTTCTCAGAGTGGGGCTTAGTGAACCGTACAGTTGTAGATTAGAAGCTGTACTTAAGTCCGACCTTTACGTTTACGTCTCCATCCAACTTTTGCGAAGCAAAATCATAATTTGCTACATCAATGTCATTGTCTACGTACGCCACAGATCCGAAAGGCCGAAAGTGGGAAAAGAACCCGTTTTCGACAGTCAGGTCGAGATCCAATGCAGCAACAACAGAACTATAATCAGTATACTCAAACCACTCCAACGTAGGGGCAACATTCAGTGAGAAGTTGTCCGAGCCCAATAAATCGAAGCTCTTGGTAATTCCGACAGAATAACCGTCTTG
>Ga0163179_10003350_pt1 | contig 10898 bp, 6 predicted proteins | sample AtlANTMetagenome_FD_109643 | JGI IMG/M metagenome (GOLD analysis project Ga0163179, IMG submission 109643) | Marine eukaryotic phytoplankton communities from the Atlantic Ocean - Atlantic ANT 2 Metagenome | ecosystem: Environmental > Aquatic > Marine > Oceanic | place: North Atlantic Ocean... | reverse complement strand
ATGGATATGACAACTGAGATCTCTGGTTCTGACTACGGAATTATGTATCAAGGTACATTAATGGTTGCTAAGTATGCTCTTGGTCATGGAATCCTAAGACCAGAATGTGCAGCTACTATTAAGTTATCTGCTTCTTAATTTCAATTTATAGGGTATCTTATTATTAGATACCCTTTTTTTTTATTATCATGCCACAAGGAAAAGCTTACAATATTAAAAAGAAAAAGAAAGGTGGGAGAGACTCACTTAAGATTAAAAAGAAGGGGTACTAATTATGTTTGGTAAAAACAAAAAGAAGAAAGGTATTCTTGGATTAGAAGGGCAAGCTTATGTTGATGCTTATAATAAAAAGAAAAAAGAAACTGGTAAAACAACGCTTGTTGAAAAAGCTAGATTTGTAAAAGAGACAGCTAAGATTAGAAACAAAATGATTCAATCAGGAGGTATGTAATGACTACTATAGCTGCAACAACTGAACTTCAATGTATTAACATTATGTTGGCTGCTATAGGAGAAGCACCTATAAACAGTCTTGTCGGTACACTTCCTGTTGATGCTCGTATTGCTCAATCAACTCTTACTGAAGTAAACAAAAGTGTTCAGTCAGAAGGTTGGTCTTTTAATACTGAAACAGATGTAACTCTTACTAGAGATGGATCTAATAAAATTAATTTACCTACAGATGTTCTTAGAGTTGACGCTAATATTCACCAACACCCAACCATAGATCCTATACAACGTGGATTAAAATTATATGACAGACAAAATAATAAGTTTGAATTTGAAGAAGACTTAATTTGTACTGTTGTTTATTTTAGAGATTTTGATGAAATACCAGAACCAGCTAGATACTATATGAATATTAAAGCTGCAAGAATGTTTGTTGATAGACTTGTAGGTGACCAAGGATTAAGAACTTATACACAAGAAGATGAAGTGAGAGCTAGATCAATTTTAATGGAAACAGATTTAGCAAATGGAGATCACAATATGCTACGAGGAGATCCTTCTCTTACCAATGTCTTTGATACTTACAATCCTTCTAGTGCTTTAATTAGATAATTATGAGTGTTATTTCAAGATCTATACCTACATTACTAAGAGGTATATCGCAGTCTTCTGATGCCTTGAAGCAACCAGACCACGCAGATATACAAGATAATGCTGATAGCAACCCTGTTCTTGGTCTTACGAAAAGGTCAGGATCTCAGTTCTTAGCTACAGTTGGTAGTTCTACTCTTGGTAATGTTCATATACAAACTATAAACAGAGATGCTAGTGAACAGTATGTAGCAATATTTAGTAATGGTAATGTCAAAGTTTATGAGTTAGATGGTACAGAAAAAACAGTAAACAAACCTAATGGAACTGCTTACTTAAATACATCAAACCCTAGAAATGTGATGAAGACAGTAACTATTGCTGACTTTACTTTTGTTGTTAATACAAGTATTACAACAGCAATGGATACAGCACTATCAAATAGTGCTAACAATATTACTCAAGCAATTATATTTATTAATCAGGCTACTTCTAAAACAACCTATTCTGTCACTGTAGATAATGTAACAGTAACCGACAATACAGATGGTAATGATCCTCTTTCAACTGATACTGTAGCTTCTGATCTTGCTGCTGGATTAAATTCTGGTCTTACAGGTTTTACCATTGCTAGGAATGGTCCTGTAATTCATGTAAAGAAAAATGATGGTTCTGACTTTTCGATAGATGGTACTGATACTCAAGGTAATACTAAAATGACAATAATAAAAGATTCAGTACAGCAATTTACTGATCTTCCAAATGTATCACCTAATGGATATGTAGTAGAAATTGTTGGAGATGAAGGTACAGGTTTTGATAATTATTACGTTAAATTTACAACTAACAATGGTAATGCTTTTGAAGAAGGGCAATGGTCAGAAACAGTAGAAGCTGGCATACCTTTTAAATTTAATTATGACACTATGCCCCATGTCTTAATAAGACAAGCAGATGGTAATTTTAGATTTGCAAGAGTAGATGGTGGTACTTATACAATATCTGGTACAACATATACTCTTCCTATATGGGCTGAACGTATTGCTGGTGATTTAGTATCCGCACCTGATCCTTCTTTTATAGGACAAAAAATTAATAATGTATTTTTCTTTAGAAACAGACTTGGATTTCTTGCAGGTGATAATGTAATTCTTTCAACAGTATCAGAGTTTTTTAATTTCTTTCCAGAAACAGTTATATCAATTTTAGATACTGAACCTATAGATGTAGCTGCTTCTCATACCAAAGTTGCAATCTTAAAACACGCAGTAACTATGGGAGAAAAACTAATATTATTTTCTGACCAAACGCAATTTGTATTATCAAGTTCAGCAGACAACCTTACACCTTCAACAGCTAACGTATTAGTACAAACTGAGTTTGAAAGCAATACAATAGCACAGCCTGTAAGTGCTGGTTCTTCTATTTATTTTTTAACTAAGAAAGGTTCTTTTGCAGGTATAAGAGAATATATTATTGCAAATAATCAACAGATTCAAGATGCTGCAAATACAACTATTCATGTACCAAAACTAATACCAAGTGGTATTTTTAAAATGGCAGTATCAAATAATCAAGACATTCTTGTTTTGCTTGGTACAGACAATTCAAACAAGTTATATGTAAATAGATGGTTATATGGTGAAGGTTTTAGTAAAGCTTTGAACGCTTGGTTTACCTATACCTTGAACAGTAATAGGTCTATTTTAAATATTGATTTTATTGGTACTGATTTGATAATGGTTATAGAAGAAGCTAATGGTGTTACTTTAGAAAAAATACCATTTGAAACTAACTTTACAGAACCTAATGCAGACTTTGAATATCATTTAGATCATAAAGTAGCTGAGACTACTAGCAATGTATCTGTTGCTTATAACTCTAGTACTGACATTACAACTTTTACTGTTCCATATAGACTAAGAGCAAACATGAATATTATTGGTCGTTATCTTGCTAGTGGAGAAACAAGTACTTATGTTGATAGTCAAGGCAATACGCAAACACTTAAATCAGGACAAGTTTTAAAAACCACTAACCTTACAAACGGATCTACTTCTACAATTACAGCATTAGGTAATTACACAAATAGTAAATTTATTATTGGTGAACCTTATGAAATGCACTATAGGTTTAGTCAACAAAGACTTACTCAAGGTGGAGGTGGTGCTACTGAACTTATAAGTGGTCGATTACAAATACATCATTTTTATATTAAGTATGAAGATTCTGGTTTTTTTCAAGTAGAAGTAACACCTGAGAATAGAGACACATCACTACATAAATTTACTGGTCGTCTGCTTGGTGCTTCTTCTTCTTCTATTGGTCAGATCAATTTAGATACAGGTACATTTAAAGTTCCTATTATGAGTAAATCAGACAGAGTAAGTATAGATGTAAAGAATAATACATTCTTACCTACCTTATTAGCTAGTGCAGAATATGAAGGTGTATTCCACATGAGGAGTAGAAGAATGTAATGGGATATTTAAGGAAATCAAAATTATCAGATCTTAATTATGTATGTCAAAACATGAGACAAATGGATAGGTTAGAAGGTTTATATCAAACAGGTAAAGACCCAGAAGATGCTTTACGTTTATGTTATTTGTTTGGTGAAAAAGTCTTAACAATAGCTGGTGACAAAGATCAACCTATGGGGTTATGTGGAGTAATAAAAGGTGGTTGTATATGGATGATATGTACAGATGAATTGTTTTCTAATAAAAAATATAAAATACAACTTATAAGAAAAGGTCGGGAATGGGTAGATAGTTTGTTGAAATCTTATAAAGTCCTATATAATTTTGTATATGCAGAGAATGATTCTGCTATAAAGTGGTTAGAAGCACTTGGTTTTGTTTTTATAAAGTATCACGCAAAGTATGGACAACATGAAAAACCATTTTATGAATTTCTGAGGATTGCCTAAATGTGTTCAATTCCAGCAGCTATTAGTGGAGGTTTATCTGCATTTCAAGGTCTTGCCATGCAAGGTGCTGCAAAAGATAAAGCCAAACAAACTTATCAACAAGAAGTAGAAGGTACACAATCTGCTGAAGATAACAAAAGAAACAAACAATTAGCTTTATCTGAAGGTAAACAAGAAAAAACTGTAGCTGCTAGACAAGATCAATTTGCTAAAAGAATTGATACTTTAAGAGCTACTTCTGCTTTATTAGCATCAGGACAATCTGGTAATACCACAAATTTATTAGTAATGGACGAAATAAGACAAGGTGCAAACGTCAATGAAAAGATAAGACAAAGCATTAAATCTATGGACAGACAATATTTGTTTGATATAAAATCAACTGAAGCAGAAAAACAAGGTATTGTAAATAGATTAAGAAGTAATACTATTAATGCTTATAATGCAATACCTTCAACAGCTTCAATTCTTTTAGGTGCTGTTTCAAGTTCCTTTAATACTGAACTTAGTAGACCAGAAGGAGCTTTTAGTAGTTAATTATGTCATCAAGTTTTCAAAGCACATCAGGCGAAAGTTTTAGAAGACCAGTTAATACTTTTGTGCAACCTGTTACTGCTACACAAAAAAGTAGTATGGCAGATGTAGCAGAAATCTTATCAGTTGTTAATCCAGTATTAACAAAATATGTAGTAAAAAAAGACGATCAAAGAAATGAAAGAAAATTGGTAGAAGGTCAAGAATTTATATTGCAAGCAGATGATGAAGAATTAAAAAATGCAATGAAAATAATAAATGAAAGAGAAGGTAGTAGAGCTAAAAAAGATTTTTTAGGTAATAATAAATTTTTTCAGATAGGTGCAGAAAGGCAAATAGCAATTAACTTAGGTAATGCTGCGGAATTAAACACAGAAAAGTTTTTTAAAAATCACATGGTTGAAGTGCCAAATAAATCTGGTGGTGTTGATTATGTACCTTTATCAGACTTTGATGTAAACTCTGCTGTTTTTGATAACGCATTATCGAAATTTAATAGAACTTCATTAATAAATACAAAGGGAATAAGACCATCAATTTTAAATAAATTTTTCTTACCAAAGCAAAATGCAGCTTTAGAAAAAGTTTTTGATAGACAAATTAGCAAATCAGCAGATAAAAATATTGCTAAATATGCAAGCATACTTTCATCAACTTCTTTACAAAATTTTCGTAATATAAAAAAATACGATAAAAATATAGAACTTAATATTATTGATAATGATGGATTTATAACTGGTTATGATCATGCTGTAAATTTAACGCAAGAAGATATAAATTATGCTGTTAAATTAGGTTTATCAGGAGTTGTTTCGCCTACAGCTTTAGTAGAAACAATTAAAAACAATGCTTACACAATATTGAATGAGTTTGAAGAAGGTAATATATCTTGGGTTGAAGCACAAGAAGAGTTAGATGATTATATAGATTTTATGAGTGATCTCAAGGTAGGACCAAAAGGTAGAACTAAAGAAGGAGTAGAGGTACAAAAAACATTAGGAGAATTTTTAGAAAAAGATGATTCAATTTTAAATTTAAAAAAAGATATATACAAACAAATTAATGATTTAAATAAAGAAGAATCAGATCTCATTGAAGCAGATAAAAAAAAGGATATACAAGAAACTTTTAAGACTATTAATTATTCAATCTCTCCTTCTGACAAGAATTATTCTAAAGTATTAAAACAAAATGTTGCTACTCTTAAGAATTTAACTAAAAGATATCCAAACCTTAGAAAGTATATTGTTCAAGAATATAATTTAAGAAATGATAATATAGATCTTTGGTGGGATAGATTTACAAGAGACTATAACAATGGCAAATTTGGAGATAGAGATAATGCAATAACAAAAATAAATAGTTTTATGGCTGTGTTAGGTTCAACTGCAAGTAACGAAGACAGAAAAAGATATGACAAAGCCTTAACTTTAATTAACAAAGAAAACCCACAAGGAGTATTTGCTAGTCACCCTCAATTCAAAACAACTCTTACACAAGTAAAAGAAGCTTTAAGAGAAGATAATAATTCTGGATATACAGTCGTTAAGTTTAGCTATATAAATGCTTTTAATGATTTGTCAAATAGATATAGAAATAAAATTGATGATTGGGCTGTAAAAGATTATCCAAATGAAAATGCAAAAGAAGAAGCAAAAAATCTAATTCTTAATTTTCTAAAAGAAGAAGGATTAAAAATAGTAAATGGTGAGTATCAATTTGAAGATAAGTTGCTTGAAGAATTTTATAAGAGAGCAAATCAACCAAGGAAAACTTCAAAAAAATTAAAAGATCTTAAAGGGTTAGCAGAAGGTGGACCTGTTAAAAAAGATGAGCCTGTAATTGTAGGTGAAGAAGGACCAGAATTAATCGTACCTAAAACTGATGGTTTAGTTATACCTAATGACGTTTTAGAAAATACAACACAAATAGTAAATGACGTTGTTCAATCAATGAATGGTGTTGAAGAAGAGCCAGAACAAATAACTATTGTAGGAAAAGAAGAAACAAATGGTATAAAAAGATTTGAAGCTAACTTCCCAATTTTTTACAAATTAGCAAAAGAAGCAGGTCATAAATTTCCAGAGATAACAGCAGCACAAGTTATGTTAGAAACAAGTAATGGTGCTGATCCTTCTGCTGTAAATAATTTTCTAGGTCTAAAAGCAACAACAAGCGAAACAGAAAGAGGAGAGTCAACTTTACAGAACACTACAGAAAATGAAGGTGATAAAGTTATTTCTATTCAAGATAATTTTAAAAACTTTGAAAGTTTGCCAGATATGATGAGTCAATACAAAACAGAATGGAATGATGACTTTATGGATAGAAAAGGTATTGTTAATGTAAATACTGCTGAAGAAGCAGCTAAGTTGCTACAAGCAAATGTGTATGCAACTGATCCTGATTATGCTACAAAGCTTATGCAAATAATCAAAGATGCAAAACGTAATCCTCCATTATTTTAAACATGACAAGTTCAACTCCAAACATAGGTTTTGAAGAAGAAAAGCCTACTGAAAATATAGGTCTTGGTCAAGAGTCTGCTACTGAAGATATAGGATTTACTGAAGAACCTATTACTGATATAGGATTTGGTGATGTTACCAATACTGACAGATCAAAAATAAATCAACAAGAAGAACCACAAGTTGAATTTACTAATAATTTTGATAACAAAAAAATATTTAGTATGGATAAGAGTTGGTTGGATTGGGATACAGAATATGATTTTAGTGATTACACAAATACTTTTTTACAAGATGGTGAAGAACCATTTGATTTATATGCAGAGCCAAATGATAAGACAAGAAACATCTTTAATAAAACTATAGACTTTTCAAGTGGAGAAGATACAGTACCAAATCTTGAATCACGTTTAAAGTTTTTAAGTGTTTATGATTTTATAAAAGGTAATCAATTTACTAACTTAGGTTTTAATAACAAACCACTTAGTCGCCCAAATGACAGAAGAGATTTTTTTAAATTAATAAAAAAAGAAACAGGATTTACAGGTGAAGATTTTTTAGGAAACAAAATATCTAGAGAAGATGTAGAGAGTGAAGAGTTCCAAAATGGTCTTGCAAATGTAATGAAACATTATGAAGACAAAGGTTTTACTATTAATATGCTTGAAGCTGATGACGAGTCGCAACTAAATAAATTAGCAAAAGGTATGGGTATAGAAATAGGTGTAGGTATGACAGCAGATTATGTCTTTGCACCTTTGCTTTTAGGTAATAATTGGGCTAAAGCTCTATATGCTCTTGGTCAATTTACAGTAGGTTATACAGCAGACATAGAATCACAAAAACAACAATTAAAAACAGAAGACAGAGTAAATTTTAAACCTGACCAAAGAAGAGCTATTGCATCAGGTGTAACACAAATAATACCTTTTGGTAATACTATCAAAGGTTGGAAAGGTGTAGTTGCGTCAGGTGCTTATGGTGGTACTATTGCCACCTCTGAAACTTTTATTAGAGATTTGCTTGGAGATGACGTTACTTTAGATGAATACTTTGCAAATGCAGGGTTAGGTATTGGATTTGGTGCTACTTTAAAAAGTTCTATAGAAGCGTTAGATGGTGTCATAAAAAAATATAAAAATTTTAGATATGACAAAATAAACAACATATTTAATTTAAAGAAAAAAGATGTACAAGTTGTAGAAGAAGCAAATGAAAATATAAATAAAGCAACTAAAGTTTTAAAGAATGATATACAAAGTAAAGGAGAAGACTACAACAATATTGGTGAAAAGTTAAAAAACGAAGGGTCTGGTACAAGTAGTCAAACAAATACAAAACCTATAGATGGTTCTGTAAGAACATATATAATGCCTAATCAATTCAAAAGAGATAAACCTAGATATGGAGATGCACCAATAGTCTTTCAATCTGATTTTGATAAGATGTCTTGGTACTTGAGATACAAAAAAACAAAATATTCAAAAAATGCAGATAAAATTTTAGAAAGTTTTATCACTCAAGGTTTTACTGAACAAGAAATAAGACAACATGGAACTAATTTGCATGAAAAAATTAAACAAATAGTTACTGATAAAACAGGATCAGCACAAGCAGGTCGAGGTAACACAGTAGGACTAACAATAGAAGTGCCAGCAGATGCTAAGTACTCTCAAGAAGTGCAGACAAGTATTACTGGCAAGAAACAAAACTTAGGAGATCTTACAAAAAATCCTCAATCAGTTAAATTTATTAAAGAATTTAAACCAAGACAGCAAGAGTTAGTAGAAGCAATAATTAGACAGTTAAAAGATGAAAATATTTTTGTAGGTTCTAAGAGTCAAATACAGACAAGACTTGAAGGTTTAGGAATGTTTGATGAAGGAGTTGTTAAATTATCTAACACAACTGCAATAAAAGAATATGCAGAGATGTATGCAAAACTCTATAACTTAGTTCCTAGTGATTCATTAAACTTTGCAGTTTCACAAGTCATAACACTAGCAACAGAAAATGTAGCTAATAAAAATCAAATTATGATGGATCTAATTAAGACAAAAGATTCCACACAAATTAGTAAAGCTATAGATGATTTGTTTGAGTCATTAACAGATGTAGAAGAATGGTTAACACTAGGTCTGCCACTAAGAACACAAGCAGGTAGAACTGTTAAGTCCTTTGGTATGAAGCCAGAACAAGGTATAGAAGGTAAGACTGTAGAAGAAATCACAGGTATGACAGCAGCAGAAAAAGCTGCTGCTACTGCCAAAGTACCTGAGTTACAAATAGATATTGATGATGCAATATCAAGAAATCAATTATTAAAAACTAGACTTACAGAAGCTTTAGAAGAAGCTACAAAAACAGGAGATTATTCAAAGTTAAATCAAGCAGCAGTTACTTTAAAAGCAGCAAGTGGTGATCCTAGAAAACTTGTTGCAATACAAAATCAAGATGCTATATCTACCTCACTTATAAAAGGATTAGATAAAGGTGCAAGGATTTTAAATGAAATTGGTATTAACGCTGTTTTATCTGGTCCCAATACACAAGCAATAAATTTATATTCTGGTGCAATGATGACGTTTATGAAAGCAATGAATAATTTTGCAGGTGCTAGTAGTGCGATTGAATTAAGAGCAGCACAACAATATATGTCTTATTTATTTTATAACTTAGATTTTGGTGTACAAGCTTGGAAAAGATCATGGGATATGGAAGACAACTTTATAAATGTTGGAAGTATAAAAGGAGATACAGGTCAACGATTTATTATATCTTCGGATTCTAGTTTTTGGCCTTTAAGGGCTTATGACGAATTTGGAAGGGTTATAAGATTACCTAGTAGGTTGATGACAGCAAATGACGCTTTAGTACAAGCACCTAATATTATTGCTGCTACTGCGTTTGAAGCTTTTTATGAAGGTATTGGTAGAAATTTAGAAGGAGAAGATTTAACAAAATATATAAAAGGAACTGTAGATGGTGTTATATCTTATTTATTAAAAGGGCAAGAAGGACAGCTAGGAAGAATAGAAGATGGAGTCCTTCAACCAACTGACGCAGTAATACAAAGAATACTTACAAGAGCAAAAAATGTTGGCAAGACTATTACCTTTACTCAAGACATAAGAACAGATAGTTATTTTGGTCAAGGTGCAAAGTTTATAAATGATGCAGCTATAAACAATCCAGCAGTTAGATTTTATTTTAAATTTACAAGAACTCCAACTAATATGTTTTTAGAAACTGCAAGATACTTGCCAATAGTAAATATGCCAATACAAGTAAATTTACCAAATGGAAAGAGAGTAAACATAAATCAAGTTAATCAACACCTTTTGCCTGATATGGTTGCTGACTTGAATAGTCCAGACCCTTATGTACGTCAACAAGCAAATGGTCAAATAAGAATGGGTGCTGCACTTGGCACTTTGATGTTGTTTATGACTAATAAACAATTTGAAGATGGAGATGACGAATATAAAAAAGAGTTTTTAACAGGTGGTGGTCCTAATTTTTATACCAAAGAAGGTGCTGTACAATGGATTTCTATGTATAAAAATGGTTGGCGACCTTATAGTAAAGCTGTTTTACAGTATGACGAGAATGGCGATCCTAAATTAAAAAATGGTAAACCTGTATATATTTATAAGAGTCTTGAATTTATACCTGATCCACTAGCTTCTTTAGTAAGAACTTGGTTAGATTTTGCAGAGATGCAACCTTGGTTATACGAAGGCGAACTTGATGCTCAAGGAGTAGCAGAATATGTAGGAACTTGGTTTGCTTTTGTTGGTCGTAATATGTTTGGTAAAACATACACAAGTCAAATATCAGAGTTATTGAAAATACTTTCAGCAGGTGGACGAATAAGTGAACAAGGTATAGATGAAGGTTTAAAATATCAAGACAAAAAATTT
>Ga0163179_10003349_pt1 | contig 10898 bp, 13 predicted proteins | sample AtlANTMetagenome_FD_109643 | JGI IMG/M metagenome (GOLD analysis project Ga0163179, IMG submission 109643) | Marine eukaryotic phytoplankton communities from the Atlantic Ocean - Atlantic ANT 2 Metagenome | ecosystem: Environmental > Aquatic > Marine > Oceanic | place: North Atlantic Ocean... | reverse complement strand
GAAACAAGAACCAAGAGTAAGCAAATTGAACCGGTCGCAAACGGAAGGACTGAGGAAATCCTGACCATCACTGACATTGCTCATCCTCCCATGACAATTTGTAGTGCAAAAGCCCCAATCATGATTCCCGGAGCAACATACAACAGAATATTCCAGCGCTTACGTTGCCGCTCTCGATTTGCATATTCATCGATGCATTTTTGCTCACCACAAATGGGTGGGTCTCGATTTAATGAGATGGGACATTGACAGATTGTACAATGTCGATGGGGTGCGACGTAGGAATTTGAGCTGGCAGATTTTGGCAACCCTGTCTTTCCGCCTTTGCGTTTTTTCCCTTCTTTTTTGGCCATTTCCGCATTTGCACGAATTTGGTCTGCAAGCTTCTCTTTACTGGCCATTCAGTCCACCTCAACCAGTGTACCAATGAAGGAGTTGCCGGCCAGAGCGTCGGCTATACGTTCAATTTCTCGACCATCTAGGACCGCCAGAGGTAGTTTGTGATCTATTGCGGCCTGAACGCCGATCGGATCGATGACGCCCGAACCTCCTGCTTGTCCATGAGTCGGTGGCCCGACAATATTCTGTAGTTCCAAGAGACTCATCGATTCTATAGAGTATGCATCTGGATTACCCCTGGGGTCTGAAGAATAGACGTGACTAACATTGGTCGCAATTAGACAACGGGTGGCTCCAACTTCGATTGCCAAACGAATGGCGACATTGTCGGTAGTGTGACCAGGGCGTGTGCCCCCCATCACAACAACTCGATGATTTTTGAGTGCACTTGCGGCTGAAGAAACATCGGAAGGAATCGCAATGCAGACATCAATGCCTGTGCCTTGCAATACCTGCGCCACAATGGCAGCATTAAGTCGCGTAGCCGCAATTCCAATTTCATCTAAGGATGCCACGTCATCGATGACCGGCTTTGCCAATTCGATAGCTTCGCGAGCAGGTGCACCCCCCCCGACGACGATCCCTAGTGGGACTTCACACTGCTGAATCAGGTCAGCGAGAGCCGAAAGCCAAGCATGTCGATTACTTTCTTCAGGCCGAAGTAAACTCCCGCCTAAGGCCAAGACAACAGGGGCTGCCATTGCGCCTTCGTACAACTGGCGATTCATGACACCTTCCCTTCTTGGCGGCTACGCCGCCGGAAGGATTGATGAAGTCCAAGTATCCGCCGGGGTTGAGGAAGCGCAATGTCCGACGATCTCGAGATGCAGCAGCGCCGCCTCAAAGCGAAGAATGCGATGGAAGATTTATCCGGTATGAGAGGCATGGGTACCGAACTTGTGACCCTCATCATTCCACCAGACAAAGCCATCCATGACGTTCGTCAGCAATTGGCTCAAGAAATTGGTCAAGCTTCCAATATCAAATCTAAGCAAACTAAGAAACACGTTTCAGATGCAATTGAATCAGCCGCCTCTGCGATCAACAATATGCGTGCGACTCCAGAGCATGGTATTGCCATCTTCACGGGTCACGTCATTATCGGTAACAACAAAACTCGAATGACGACCATTGTACTTGATGACCCTCCTGAACCTTTTCGATCATTCCGATATCGCTGTGATAGTACGTTTGAAGTGACACAATTGGAGGACATGCTAATCGACAAAACCTGCTATGGGATTTTTGTCATTGATCGGGGTGAAGCAGCTTACGGATTGGCCAGTGGGAAGTCAGTTCATTGCCAAGAGGAAATGCAGTCTAACATCATGGGGAAACATCGCCAAGGTGGTCAATCAGCTCAACGTTTCGAGCGCTTAATTGAGGAGCACGCCCACAAATTTTTCAAGCGAGCAGCCGAGCATGCAAGTGATTACTGGCTTGGCATGTTTGAGAATATGGAAGGCATCATTATCGGTGGTCCTGGGGCCACAAAAGATCAAGTCTTAAAGGGTGAATTCTTCCATCATGAAATCGCTAAATTGGTACGTAAACCAACCTTTGATGTTGGATATTCAAATGAGTCTGGTTTGCGGGAATTGGTTCAACGTGCTGGGGGATTAATGCATGAAATCGAACTGGATGCGGAGCGGCAATTGGTTGACCAATTCTTGGCTGAAATCATGAAGCAACATCCCAAGGCAACCTATGGAGAGATGATGATTCGGAGCGCACTTGAACAAGGTGCTGTTGATACACTTCTCTTGTCCGAGGGTTTGCGAAAGGTTCGCCAAAGCTATGTTTGCAGACAATGCCAGCATCAATGGCAAGTCACAACCGATCGAATGGTTGAGGTCCCATCTTGCCCATCATGTAATGCAGCCGCTGATCAAGTCCGCGAAGATTCAGAAAACACGATTACACTGATGGATGAATTGACCATACTTGCTGGCCATTCCTCCAGCAAAGTCAAGCTCATTTCAATGGACACCGAAGAAGGAGCTACTTTGATGGAGGCATTTGCGGGACTCGGCGCACTGTTGCGCTATCCGTGGAGTTGATTTGATGCAGGCCATGATTGACGCAGTGATGCCTTCAATGGAAAAGGCGATGCTGGAGGTTGGAATTCAGGGTGATTTCTGGCGTAACATGCTTTCAAGATCCAAAGAGGCAACTCAAGGAGATCTCGCTCTGCCTTGCTTCCCATTCGCCAAACAACTGGGTTGTTCTCCGAATGAAGTTGCACAGAAAATCGTTGATTCTCTTGAATTGGATATTGGTGAAGCCGTCGCAGTGGGCCCGTATGTGAACATCCGTGCTTCTCTTACCTGGCTCGCCAATCAAATAAATCAGAAACCTGAGCCTAAGGGTTCGATTCTAATCGAACATACTTCTGCCAACCCGAATGGTCCGTTTCACGTTGGTCGTGCAAGGAACGCCGTATTGGGTGATACCTTCGTACGGATGCACAGGGCCGCAGGATACGATGTAACCGCTGAATACTATGTCGACGACATGGGCAAGCAGGTTGGCATTCTTTGTTGGGCACTAGAGAACTTAGATGAGGGTCGCGTCCATTCTCTTCTCGATGAAGGCGGCATCACATCGGAACCCTCCCCACATTCTGAAAAACATGACCATGCCCGTGTGTTGTGGTATCAAGCTGCGAATTTACTCAAGGCTCAGGATGCATCAGTGGATGCCGGTGTGACCGAATTGGTGCAGTTAAGTGAAGAGGCAGATGAGGACGTACTCAATCGATTTGAATCAGCATATCAACCCGTTTTGGACGGAATGCTGGAAACCTTGGGTCGTATGGGGATTCACTTTGATTCATTCACCAAAGAATCCCGCTTCATCGTTGACGGAAGCGTTGAGACAATGATGGAAAAATTGGAGTCTTCTGAATTACATGGGGTAGCTGAGAATGGGGCACATTTTCTTGAACTGGAAAGCAAGGGGGTGAAAGGAAAATCGACGCAATTCTTCTACCGAAGAGGCGACGGAAGTAGCTTGTATGCAACTCGTGATTTGGCCTATCACCAGTACAAATGGACCCAGTCAGGGCGTTTGATGAACATTCTTGGTGAAGACCATAAATTGCAATCTAAACAAGTTGGAATCGCCTTGGAAGAATTGAATATTCAGCCTCCAGAAGTTGTATTTTATGCATTCACCAAGTTGGCCGATGGCAAGATGAGTACACGTCGAGGCAATGTTGTGTACATGGACGATCTTCTGGATGAGGCTCAGTCTCGTGCGCTTAAAACAGTTCGAGAAAACAAGCCCGATTTACCAGAGGAAAAGTTGATTCAAATCGCTGAAGCAGTAGGTATTAGCGCCACTAGATTCAACATCGCTAGAATATCTCCTGAGAAGGGTATCACATTCCGTTGGTCTGATGCTCTCAGTCTCGAATCAGATAGCGCACCCTTCATCATGTACAGTTATGCGCGGGCTTGCTCCATTCAAAGAAAAGCAGGTGAAGTTGACCCTGCCTTCGTGCTAGATCCCGAATCATTGGATGGATCAGCAGCGGATTTAATTCGGCGTTTGGCTTACATGAATGATGAATTACAAACCGCAATCGATTCCTGTGCCCCTCAATATTTGTGTGCCTGGTTGAGTGCCCTGGCTGTAGATTACAATCGATTTTATCGGGACAATTATGTGATTGATGATGATGGCGTGAATACTCAAAATCTGTACATTAGTGAATTGGCTCGTGAGCATCTACGCCGTGGATGTGAAGCAGTGGGGATTATCCCTATCGAAGAAATGTAATCGAATTCTTTTTGTGATACACATGATAAATCAGTCACTCTTCTTCTAAGATTTCCTCGACAGCCTCACCAGCGCCAAATAGTGAAGCAATTAGGGCGGAAATCCAACCTGCCATCAAATCACTCTACAGTTTCGTCTGCCATTGAGTCTAGTTTTTTCTGATGAATTGTCCGTCTCTCCGTTTCCTGTTTGTTCAACCATTCATCTCGTGATGGCATCTGCCTACTATTTCCTGCTGAATTCGCACTGCCACGCATGGCGACCAATCCTTGGTAGGCTTGCTTGTAATCTTCGGCCCGCTTGTTCCAGTTTGCCGCTGGCCATCCACAATCCCAACGACTTGGATCGTAGGCGTTCTGTTCAATCCATGCACCGCATCTTGGGTTGTAGCATCGTGCTTTCTCATTGTCTCCCTCTATCCAGAAGGCCAACTCATCACAAATAGGGCAGTTGTTACGATCAAAGGAAGCAAGGATGAATGAGCCTTCTTCGCCGACAAAATCAATTTCCCACGCAGTAATATTGCCATGGACAACATCGGTCGCTCCGGCTTTGGTGAGAAAGGCACGCATGACATCCCATGCATCCTGCTCGGAGGAGAAGACACCGAGTTGAGTTTTTTCCCCACCTGGTGTGGCTACGGTCGGCACGTAGACCTGCTTTAGTGGCTCCTCCATGACCCTCGTCTCATTTGAGGACCAATGAAGGCATCGCTGAATTCTCAAGCCGAGAGGACATCTTCAATCCGTTCTCGAGTCGCCGCACGCACCACATGTTTGAGTTTACCATCTGCAAAAATCCCTGCAAAAGGGAGGATGTCTACGGAGGCTGCGAAAAGAGGAAATTCCGCATACAAATCATGTGCATTTTTCTTGTCGATCCACACCATTGAGCAGCTAAATGGTCGTTCACTCAGAATCGCACGGAGTTCGACACAGTGTAAGCAATCCTCAGCGCGAATGATGACGATTCCCAACTCGGAATCAACAATCTCCTTCCACGCCATGTCAAATGGCAGGGGGCGCATGTTCTTAGCGTGGTCGCCGTCAGCGAGCGTCATGGTGAACGTTGGAGACAAGGCCCCTGATTTTACATTGAAAGCACATGACAAGAGTGAGGTCACACTGTCCTCATATTCGGGTAGCAAAGTGATTTTGTCATTTTATCCTGCTGCATTTACCGGTGTGTGTCAAAATCAGGCATGTGCGATCAACAATCAATCTGATACCCTGTCTTCCGCAAACTGTCAGGTACTGGGTATTTCTGTGGATTCCCCATTCGCAAACAACGCATTCCGGGATGCCAATGGAATCGAATATCCATTGCTTTGTGATGTACATCGCGAAGTAATTTCAGCCTACGGTGTTACTTTCGAGAACTTTGCAATCGATGGATACACTGTGGCCCAGCGTTCGGTCTTCGTGGTCGAAGAAGATGGAACCATTGGATATGCATGGTATGCGGAGAATCCAGGAATTGAACCAGATTATGATGCGCTTTTCGCACACATTGGGGCCTGATTAGAAGGTTCTCCCTTCTGGCCAAGTTCGCTCAACTACAGCGAGTCCGCTATTATGTGGCATCGGAGCTTGTGGCTTCTCGATTCGGATTTTGACTGATGCGACATTTACATGTCCAGATACAATTTCAATGATTTTGTCACAGAGTGTTTCCATCATGTGAACGGATTCCCCACGTGAAATAACATCGTGCACCGTACGTTGCAAGAATGCATAATCGACTCCGGTCTCAATTTCATCATTTGTTGCCGGTTCTTTGAGTAGTGCCCAGATACTGATGACAAAGGGCTGTTCCTTTTCGCGTTCGTAATCAAATACACCGTGCTTTCCTTTGACTTTGAATTCCTCAACAGCAACGATGGTACTCATCAACTCACCTCATTCCTCTCGTTCATGCACCCAAATCAAATGATATCCAAATTCAGTTTTGACAAATCGGTCGACTTCCTGAACTGGTTGTTCAAAACAAGTAGCACTGAATTCACGCACCATCTGTCTCTCATCAAACCAACCGAGATCTCCACCACGTTGCCCACTCGGGCATTTGCTATGCTTCTTGGCCATTTTTTGGAAAAACTTCAGTGGTTTCTTTGCTTCCTGAATCTCTGAAAGAAGCCGGACAGCATCTGATTTCTGTCGAAGTAAGATGTGACTTGCATGTGCTCTTCGACCCATACAATCATCCCCAAGACAGCCAGGAGGCGTAAGAGCCGTAAATGATTCCACTCACAGCTAAGGAATCCGCATTGAAGCGATCCATGGTATCCTTGTACGTATGGTACTCCCATGATCCAGAGCCGTAGCAAAGTAAAGCTCGTCCCGGTTCATCTCCTTCTTCCTGCTGGAGGTCATAGACAAATGGAGCATGATCGGAATTGTATGGCATGGCATTGCTTGATCCCTGTTCACCATCCAATGTATTGGTGTGAATGACATATTTATTCGCCAGACCCATAGGATTTTCTTGTTCGAATAGGTCGACAATTTGCTCAATATAGTTCATGTCTCGAGCATCGTTACCAATCATCCACAAGCCATTTCCACGGTTTTCTAAATCAATGTCGACATGGTTCATGTCTAGGTTTACGTAGAGTCTGAGATTTTCTTTCAATTGCCCCATGTATGCGGCTACAAAGGCCTTGGAACCATGCAAACCTTCCTCTTCACCTCCCCAAGTACAGAACTTCAGAGTGTAGTACGGTTCACCTTTGGTCTCAGCCATGTTGGCAAATTGACGAGCAAGTTCCAGAACAGTGGCGGTGCCTGCGGTATCATCAACGGCTCCTGCAGCATTGTACACGGTATCATGATGTGCACCGAAAATAATCAGTTGGTCGGTTTTACCGGGAAGGATTCCACAGGGCGCTTTGACATCTCTCTCACCCTGATTATCAACTTGAATATTCATGGCGATTCGCCCCTCTCCGTTGACGACCTGATCTCGTATGAGTTGGCCGACTTCATTGTCGACCATCAAGAAAGGAATTCCAGGCGGTAAACTTTCGAATTGACTGGTGTCAACTGACTTGAAGAATGGGACACAACGTCCATTTTCTCCTGAGAGCCTGCAATTATTGGGTGGATTCTCTCCACCTGTTGAGTCCCATGTGACAATGATGAGCCCATACAAATCACTCTGCTGAGCCTTGAGGAATAGTTGGGTATTGCTTGAAACACCACCTTGTCCGAAGACGAGGCCGATGCTAGCAGATGCGTTTTCCCAAGCACCTTCATCACTGGCATTGCCCAAATCGACAACAGGAATATTGTCTTGGAACTGATAATCTGCAGAGCCAGAATATCCCTGGATGACAAATTCTTCTCGGTGAATGATATTGATTTCTTGCCGATTTGCATCTGCAATACTACAAGGGGCAAATCCATTAATGATTGGGATTGAACCGGGTAGGCAAATTCGCAATTGGGGTTCATCCTGAATTTCAAACATGGGCACAGCATATGAGTTGTCCTCTGCAGCCAATCCAAATGCAGTAAAATTGTCAAGATTGGACTGAGCAGTCGCGTGCTCCTCAGCAGTTCCGCTCATTCTCCCCTCCCAGACTGGATGCCCCAATTCCAGTAATCCCTCGGTAAAGGCTCGTGCTTGCGCGGGGTCAAAACCGATCAAATCACCATCAAATTCGTCGTCAGAGAATAGCCCTAAAATCGAATCTCCGAATAGAAGCGCAGTTATGCTTCCTGCAACCACTAGCATGACTACTGCTGCTACAACGGGTACAGACGCCCAAGATGGTAGAGCGGATTCAGCGCGAGACATGAACGATGTACTTGCATCTGCTTCTTCGAGAGCAACAATGCGCTCACTTTTGGTTCGCGGGACTTCCATCCCACGTTCTTTCAGCAAATTTCCTAACTCAGCATGAGTTTGGTCTTCGTATCCCATCGCGACCACTCCTTACAGTTCGCCATGCAAGGCCGCCATTCTTCAAGGCACGGGTCTATTGGACCTCTTCACCGGTCCAACGCTGACTCAAATTGTGCTCGACATCCATTTGGTCGAGAATTCGAGCTACAACGAAATCTACCAAGTCCTCAATTGTCCTAGGTTTATGGTAAAATCCTGGGCTTGCAGGAAGTACAACAACGCCCCAAGTTGATAGTTTTGTCATGTTTTCAAGATGCACAGTCGCAAAGGGTGCTTCACGAGGTACAACGATGAGCGGACGCCTTTCTTTGAGGGCGACCAATGCTGAACGAGTGGCCAAATTATCAGAGATGCCTGCAGCAATCTTACCGATCGTAGTCCCACTTGCAGGGCAGATGATGTAGTGGTCAATTTTTGCCGAACCCGATGCGGAACGGGCCGCCAGATTGTTGTTGTCTTCAAGGGTAACACCGGGCAATTGCGCCAGTTCTTCAGCACTCACACCGAGTTCCAAGTCGAGATTAATCGCCCCTTCGCGTGTGATAATCAGTAGGATATCCCATCCAGAATCAGAAAGTACACGAACCAATCTCTCTGCGTACAAGGCCCCTGAGGCCCCTGAAATAGCAACAACTGCTTCAGGCATGGGTAGGCGTCATGCATTTCCTTCTTGAATGCTTGTCAAGAACTGTGAAAGTACGGGCATGGCTGCTTCAAACGATTCAGCACTCCCTCCCCATGCGATTCTGAGGTATTGCTTGAGGTCAGCATGGAACATCCCACCAGGGGTGGCCAGCAAGCCCAATGGCTTGCCAAAGCGATCCATTGCTTCCACAGCATCGATACCAATTGGGAAAGCACCGAAGATACCGAATGGAGGGGGTGTCCAGTCTATCCCATGTGTTTTCAAAACTTTGACCAATTTGGGTAAATTTCGCTCTCTGGAGTCCCAAATCCCCTCCAATGCTTCATCTAATCGTGAGAATACAGATTCAGCAATAGACACGGTTGGGGCACTGGCCAGACCCTGCATGTTTTGGAAGGCATTCTTGGCATTTTGAATTAAATCTGGTGACCCAATCATCCAACCAAATCTGATGGGTCCCAACCCATAGGTCTTGGTCAGCGAGTTTATTGAAATTGAATTTTTAGAATATCTGTACATTGGTCTATAGAATTCAGTTCCCTTGGCAGCATCCAAATAGACTTCGTCCGAGACAATATTGACTCCTGCTGCTTTGGTGACTTCAATGAGCCACTGCTGGTCGTCTTCGGAGATCATCTCGCCTGTGGGATTCATGACTGGCGTCATTGCCAAAACACCAACTTTCGGTAAAATCTCTAATACCTCTTGGCGATTTAGTTTCCAAGGTCCTTCAGTCGGACCCCTGTGGTAAGGAATCACCTCACATCCAAGCAAACGGGCACTTTGTGAGACCACAGCAAAGGATGGCATCTCAACACCCACAACACGTGGACCATTTTCAGGCAATGCAGCAAGAATTGCCAGGGAAATCGATTGGCATGCCCCATGAGCAATACAGACTTGATTTACATCGACATCGTATCTGTTGGCAACCCACTGAGCTGGATCTTGACCTGATGTCCAAAAATTAAGCATATCTTCCGCATTCGCTTCAACTCCCCAATCATATGCAAATCCAGATTGTGAAAGGTCATGTGGTCTTTGTTCTTTCAACCGAGGCACATACCAAGAGAGATAGTCAACGGGAGGGATGGCGTGACCAGCCACTGGTCCGCCGAGCCTGGGTTCCAAGGACTCACCTTCGAGATTGTATTTTAGCTAGTAATCGTAGCATTTCAAGGTAAATCCATACTAGAGTTACAAGCAGACCGAAGACTGCGCGCCATTCGTAACTCTTGGGTGCTCCATTTTCCACACCGTGTTCAATGAAATCAAAGTCACAAGCTAGGCAGTATGCACCCAAGCCGATCACGAAGACAGAAAATAAGATTCCAATCGGTCCACTACCATGGATGTAAGGGATATTAATGCCAGCAAAACTGAGAATAAAAGTCAGCATGTAAATGATGAAAACACCACCCATTGCACTGAACACAATAATCCGAGTATTGTCATTTACCGGAATTAATCCCATTCTGTAAGTGACCAGCATTGTTCCGAAAACACCTGCGGTTAATACGAACGCTTGAATGGCAATTCCTGGATAAAATGCTTCAAACATTGTCGTCAAGCCACCGAGAAACAATCCCTGTAAAGCAGCATAAGTGAGTACGGCAACGGGATTATCCGACAATCCGGTAAAGATCATCACGAAGAAGAAAATCAATCCCACGGCCCAACCTACAATACTCAACATCATAGCCAATTCGAGATTTCCAGTAACAAATAGGCCGAAAACAGACAATCCGGTGATCAACATGACGCCTAGGGTAATGAATCCCTTTTCGGCGACGCCTTGGATCGTCATTTTCTCTTGAACGAGGTCCTGTATTGTAAACGTCGAATCGTTCAGGGCGGGGTTGCTTGTGCGATACATGGAACTACGCAATACCTGCAGGTTCTCAAGACTTCGCATCATTTCTCCCAATAATCGTCGGCATTGTATCGAGTAAAGCCTGTACCAAATCATCTCTCGCGATTTCGTATCCTAAGCGATCCAATGATGTTGTAGTCCCTGCACTTAATCCACATCCGTCCAATCTTTCAACACGCCCTTTCGGTGTCGAAAAATTCACCGTAAAACCATGTCTTGAGACCCAACGCATGAAGGCTAGACCCACGGAACCAATCTTTGAATTGTCAACCCAAACTCCTTGCATGCGCG
>Ga0163179_10003348_pt1 | contig 10901 bp, 10 predicted proteins | sample AtlANTMetagenome_FD_109643 | JGI IMG/M metagenome (GOLD analysis project Ga0163179, IMG submission 109643) | Marine eukaryotic phytoplankton communities from the Atlantic Ocean - Atlantic ANT 2 Metagenome | ecosystem: Environmental > Aquatic > Marine > Oceanic | place: North Atlantic Ocean... | reverse complement strand
GCTTTTCCACGGTGTGCTAGCTGGCGGTGTACCAGGTCACTTCGCGACCCTTGGTGGACCAGAAGAGGTTGTGGATTGCTTCAATCGCTTCCATCAACTCATCGGCGTGCTGGGCGCTCACTTCCACTTTGACTGCGCTGCAAAGTTTGGCGGCTTTCCAGAAGATCTCATGAATGTTGGGGTTTGCCTCAAGGTGATGCGGCTTGAAGTAGTCTGTCCAGAGGACCAGGAGCTCTTCTTTGGCCAAATGCGCTTGCTCTTCTTTGATGGCGACGTAGCGTGCAACGGTGTTGAGGTAGCCGATCGAGCCGTCGTTTTCGAGTGCGATTAGCTTCTTCGTCATGGAGACAGCAGCTTCTGCAGCAATGCGTGCCGAAGAGGGGTCGTACACACCACAGGGGCCGTCACAGTGGGCCTCTGCCACAGGTGCGGCTTTTTGACGATTGGCAAGGTTGGCGATTTTATCGAGCATCGGAAACTCCTTGAGGTCGAAAATACTGGGGAAGCTCGGTGTACCTTGCATAGCTATCGTTGGGATGGCCACTGTCAAGGCGTCGCATGTGTGGGGAACGTGAGATCCTGCTTGGGTCTGGAGCTTCGTACACTGTAGACTCTTAGGTTCAGGAAACTCGAGGAAGGAAAGATGACGTTTCGAATAGGTTTTTTTGGGATTGTGTGTTTGGCGTGTACGGGAAGTGGCAATGACGCATCGCCGTCTGATAGCGCAGAGACGGCTGTTGAGGACGTGGACACCGATGGGGACGGACTCTTGGATTCTGAGGAGCTCGATTTGGGTACTGACCCGACGCAGCCGGATAGTGATGGAGATGGTTATTCCGATGGGGATGAGGTGGTAGAAGGCAGTGATCCGTTGGATTCCGAGAGTGGAATCTATGCTGGAGGTTGGCCGTATAATCCCGACAAATCGCAGTACGCGGATGGTGATTGGGCTGTGGCTCCCGAGCTCGGTGTGCGTGTTCCACCTTACGTGGCAGTAGATCAGTTCGGAGATTTAGTCCGCCTCCATGATTTTGGAGGTCAAGGGGCACCGGTTGTGTTGGATATGGGAACCAAGTGGTGTAGCCCTTGCAAGAGTATGGCGGCCTATTTGTCGACTGGCGACGTCAGCCATGTGGAGGAATGGGCGTGGTGGAAGAGTGACTATGAAGGGCTCTTCGAGATGGTTCAAAATGGAGAGCTATTGTGGCTCACCGTCTTGTTTTCCAATGGGGATGCAGGACCCTCCACCGAAGAAGACGCTGCGGAATGGGATGCAGCCTATCCCAATGAACATGTTCCGGTGCTCGCGGATTCGGAATTGATGATGTACACCTGGCTGGACATTCAGTCGTATCCGGCGCTGAGTATGTTGGACTCGGAAATGCGCCTGGTCGAATATTCCAATACCGGTCCCTATGCTGTCTTGGGAGCGATTGGCGAGATGTTAGCGGAGTAGTGCTTAGTGCTTGGTCAGGTCGCCGCGCCCGAAGTCTTCTTCGGTCAGGTCAAAGCCTTGGGACCGCGCGGAGTCGAAGAAACTGGGTAGGTTGCCTGTAGCTTCAAGCTGGCAATCCAGTTCTCCGTTTCCTCGGGACTGTATTTTGAGCTCAAACAAGGGATTGGTGAGGTAGTTGCCGTTGGCATCGAGCGAAGATTTTATCTCGGTGATTTCCACTACACGTCGTGAACCATCACGAAGTCGAGACATCTGGATGACCATGTCCACGGCATTGGAGATTTGGCTCCGAATGGCTCGCTGAGGGAGTTCTTCACCGGCAAATAGAACGAGTGTCTCGAGCTTTGCTAAGGCGTTGGAGGCTGAGTTGGCATGTAGACTGCACATGGTGCCGCCGTGTCCGGAATTGAGCGCGTTGAGCAAATCCAGTGCTTCTCCACCGCGGACTTCACCAATTAAAATGCGGTCCGGGCGCATTCGGAGACAGGACTCCAAGAGATCGCGGGTGTTGATTTCGCCTCGTCCGTGCGCATCGGGTGGGCGAGTTTGCAGTTTGACTTGGTGGGGCTGCTGGAGTTTGAGTTCGCGAACGTCTTCGATACTAATGATCCGGTCGTCTGCGGGGATATAGCCTGACAAGGCATTTAGGAAGGTTGTCTTGCCAGAACCGGTCCCGCCGCTCACGAGAATGCTCTGCTTCATTTCTACAGCGACACGCAGTACGTGGGCCGAATCCGAGTCGAGGGCACCGGAATCGATCAACTCCTCCATGGCCATGCGATGGGATTGGAAGCGTCGAATACTGAGGCAGATGGAAGGTGCCAGTGGGGGAATGATGATGTGCACCCTTGAACCGTCTGGGAGTAGACCGTCGATTCGGGGTCTGTCGGCTGAAAGAACATTGCCGGTGAACTGAGCCACATTCGTGCAGGCGGCCATCAACTCCATTTCGCCGGGAAAAGCGAGGTCGGTCACGAGTGAGAGCTTGCCGTTCTTTTCAATGTAGATCTCGTTGGGTCCATTGATCATGATTTCGGTGATATCGGCATCTTCGAACAATGCTGCGACGGAACCGAAGTGGTACGCCAATGTATTTTGGAACAACTCGGACATGCATGCAGCCTACGCAAGGGGGGCTTGGGTTTCAAGTGCTAGGTGACGTGTGGGAAAAAGTTGCCTACATTGAACGGCAAGACGAGGAGGGATTTTGAGGTTGAGGTTCGCCAGCTTTGTTGCGCTTTGTGTGCCTGCCGTATCGTGGGCGCATGATGTGTTGATCTTTGACGTCACACCTGAGGACGACTGGTGCACGGTGGTCAACGAAGAAGCTCAGCCAGGCGACGTCATTCGTCTGGCGCCGGGAGACTATCCAGGGCCTTGCTTTATCGATCGCACGCCGCCGGAGGAGCAAGACGAGTACACAATGGTGATGTCACTGGATCCGGAGAACCCAGCACGGATTCTGCATGACGGTGAGAGCGATAGTTTCATCAAGGTGCGTGGTGATCAGGTGATGGTCATGGCCTTGGTCTTTGAGGACATTCCTGCCGGAGTAGCGGCCATCGAAGTCGTTGGAGAACGCGAGATTTGGATCCGCTACAACCAATTTTTTGGTGAGGGTGCTACGGGTGTGGTGGTGCAAGGTGCTGTGGACGGACTGCACTTGATCGACAACCGATTCGATGGAATAGACGTCGGCTTCTCCATGGATTTTGGAGATGGGCAGTCCGTGGTTGATTTGGGTGATAATCTGATGACCAACGTGACGTATGCCGCTCAAATTCAGGGCAATTGGGAAGGCTGGATCCGAGACAATATTGTTCTCGATGTAGCGCATGGTTTTCAGTTGGGTGCGGGGGAATACGCTAGTCCATTGGTGGTGCACGGCAATTGGATACGTTCCACGACGCAGGCATTCTCGATCGAGACTGGGCCTTTGGTAATGAGCAACAACATTGTTCAGGGAGAGGGGTCAGTCTGGAACCTCGCGGCGTCTGAGACTGGACTGGGCGAGGTCACTGTCACGGGAAATAGCTTTCTGATTCAGGGTGAAGACGCGTTCCAGCAGACGACTTTGTCTGGACTGAAGGCCTACAATAATCTCAGTGCTGCAGATTTTCCGGTCTTTGAAGATACACAGCCAGGCAGTAATCTGGTGTGCGATCGACCGAGTGCGTGTTGGGTGGATCCGGATTCAGGTCTTTTTTACCCTGTGGATCCGGTTCTCGGTGTTCCGGTTGATGGCGTTGTGAGTGAGGTAGGCCTCGACTTCTGCGGCAAAGAGCGGGCAAGCAAGCCAACGTATGGAGCGCTGGAGCCCTATTGTGATGGGGAGCCTGAGCCCTTCACGGAAGACTTTAAGTCGAACTACTTCTGCACCTACCCCGTGTTGGGGAGAGAAGCCGCGTGCGAGGAAAGCTCGGACACGGGAGATCTTGTGGACCCCATCGAAGAGGGCGGGTGCTCCTGTTCGAGTCGAGGGCCCCTGCGGACAGGTTGGTCGATGAGCTGGTTTGTGATGGGTCTTATAGGGCTGGTCACGCTGCGCCGCAGAAACCCCAAGGTCTAACGATCAGCCACGGGCGAGTAGGGCGTCGACGAGCTGTACGTACTGGGAGCGCGCATCTTCAGCGCTGAGCCCTTGATAGCCCGCCCAGGCATCGAATTTAGCCCGAGCTACCATGTTGAGTGCACCGGGCCTTTTACCGCTCGCATCACCTTTGCTGGCCTGTTTGTAGAGCCCGTAGAGTTGGAGCATTTCATCGTTGCTCGGGCGGGCGGTAAGGGTCTTGATGCGGACAGACGCGTCCTGAAATTCAGCTTCGGTAGCCATGGCTTCTCCTGAGTACAGGAACAGTCATAGCCAGACCGTGTCAACCTGCCAGGCCAAGGCTCTTTTTGGGGGTGAAGTTGCGCTCGATGGTGTCCAACATCTTCCGCACACGTTGTTGGATTGAATGGTCCTCACAGACCCGTTGACGTCCCGCTTCAGCAATGGCCCGAGCGGCCTCAGGGTTCTCGAGAAAGTAGAGAACTTTGTTGTGGAGATCTTCGAGGTTTTTCCAGCAGACAATCTCTTGATCGACTTGAAATAGCTCTTCGATGGCATCGTTGTGTTCTGCGATCACAAATCCGCCACACGCCAAGATATCAAAGATTCGCATCGGGATGATGTCAGACTGATACACACGACCGATGTCAATATTGATGTCACTCGCACAATAAATGCGACTTAATTCCTTGAAGTGGCCTGCGTATCCCCTGTGTTTGGCGCCGTATCGCTCCAAGTGTTTCCAGCCGTCGTCTCCCCAGACGTGGAGTCCGAGGTGGCCAAGGTTTGCGGCAATGTTGAGGCGTTTTTCCGATGCCGCCATTTCGCCAAGGAGGATGTTTGGGTTTTCAAGTCCCAAGACACGACATGCTTCTTGGAAGCCAGGTGCTCGTTCTTCGAGCAGCTCCGGAATGCACCACTCATTCAGGTTTTGACGCTGAAGGTCCAGTAGTTCTTGACGGAGTGCATCGGCCGTCTCCGTGCTGGCGTCGGGATAGCAGTGTAGTACTTGTTCTGAGAAGTTGCGCTCGAAGCGGAGGGCTGTTTTCACCATGCTCGCTCCGACAAAGCTGAGCTTGGCGCCATAGTGGGCTTGTTCGTTGGGTGTCAGTGCGATGGGGCTGCGCCGCGTGGTGTTCGCTGCAAGCGGTAAGTATGTCGCGCGTGGAAAGCCTGCTTCTTGGAACTGCTGTACTCGCTCTTTTCGATAGGTAAAGACAAAGCTCTCGTGGGCGTCAGATCTTGCCGCCGGCAGAAAGTTGGTGTTGGGATCAATTTCCCAGATTGCCAATGGAAGATCGAAGTCTCTACAGGCGTCAGCAAGTCCCTCTGTAAAGTTGATGGCGAATGCGGCATGAGGCTGGAAAATATGGACGGTGCGTTCCAGCTCTTCTACCGAGAGTTCTTGGATAGCCCACGTGTATACGGAATAGCCCTCGTCCTCTAATGCTGCGGCAAGGTCTCGGACGAAGAGTTCCCCAGCACAAATGAGGGCGCGTTTATTTTGTACCGGCCGACGCAGTAGAGAAATTTCAATATCGTAGATACTTTCTAAGACAGGGTGAGCCCAAATCGTCTGAAGTGCGGCTTGAGGAATCAGGACGCAATCGATGCCCAAATAGAGCTTGAGTCGGCCTGAGGCGATTTCTCCGCTCCAGTCCCATGCGCTGAGTGCGAGACAGAGAAGTACGGGGTCCCGCTCCCACGCATGGATAAGCCCATTATTGCCTTCCAGGGCGATATTGACCGGTTCACCTAAGCCCACTCCTGCGACGATCAACTCTTGGCTCTTCGTGGTACCCAATGGGCCCTGCCGCAAGCTTTGGTGGCATAGATTGAGTGGGCGAGGAACGCGGCCATAGTGAAGAAGAATGTCTTTTTCGCCACCCACGCTGACGTGATCGTCGACCACAGGCAGCAGCAGCCGCTTGGCCAACTCAGGATTGACCTGCTTTAGCGCTGTCAGATTTCTCTGCAGGCGTTTGGATGCGTTTGATTCAGGCATTTTTTGACCGGTTCGCTGTCCTTATCGGTTGGCACTGTCCATTTCTGTAGGTGAAGACACGTTGTTTGTGAAACAACGCGTTAGAGCGCTGGTCATGTTGAAGAAACGATTGGCTTTGCTTGCGCTTATTACTGCGTTTTTTGCGACGTGTGGCTCACCGTCTGTTGAGCCGGTCGAAGCGAGTGTCTGGCAGTCTGTAGATGAAACCGATGCTGTGCTTCCGGTCTGGATAGAGGGAGGGCACCAACTCGAAACGGCAAAGGCGACAAATCGTGCCGCGCGTGGAGACCAGGTTGGGGTTGAGCTGCGTATGCGCTGGGATTCAGAACCGATTCCTGACCAGCTTGAATTGGCTTTGTGGCGAGCTGGCGCGGGGGAGCCGAGCTTTAGCGGATCCTGGCATTTGGATAGTGCGAGAGCTGGAGAACTCCAAGAGGCAAGATTCGAATTGACCGTTCCCCAAGAGATGAAATCGGGGCGGTACTGGTGGATGTTGTCCTTCAAGGATGAGAAGCTTGAGAAGATCGATATTCCGTCGTTCCCTGGTGATATGGCCGTTTTAGGTCTCTTGGTCTTGTTCGATCCGGGCATGAATGAAGCTCCCACACCTATCCCCGCTCCGGCACTTGGTGCGGATGTGGAGCGTATTCGTCTGGTCGTGGGTGGAGATGTCAACCTTGGCCGCCGGCAAAATGGAATCTCAGGCAGCCGTGGGAGCAAGGATGCTTTGGGAGCGTTGACCCTCCTAAAGAACGCCGATTTGTCCTATGTGAACCTGGAGTCTGTGCTGAGTGATGTAGGCGATGTTGGGGTCAATAAAGGTGAGCAGGCACCGTTTTACTACCGAGGGCGTCCAGAGCAGGCCAATGTACTGACGGAAGCCGGAATCGATTTGGTGGGTGCTGCGAACAATCACTCTGGTGATTACGGTCCAGTCGCTTTGAAGAGGCAGACTGAGCTGCTTCGAAGTGCTGGTGTTCTTCAGGTGGGTGCCGGCGCCAATCTGGAGGCGGCCTGTGGGCCCAGACTCCTTCGTGTTGGGACACTGGCAGTGGCTTTTGTGACCGTGGATATGACGCAGCCTCGTTTTCATGCGACGGCGGATGCGTGGGGCTCATGCGGTGTCGTTGTAGCGGATGGGGTGAAGAAGGGGTTGGGGGTATTGTCTCGGTCGTTGCGGCGTGCGCGGGCGAGTGCCGATGTGGTGGTCGTCGGAGTGCATTGGGGCAACAACAACAAATCTCGACCGGGAATGCCACAGCGTGAGTTCGCGCGCTGGCTGGTAGGGCACGGTGTGGATGCGGTTGTAGGAAGTTCGGCACATCGGTTGCAAGGCGTCGAGATCCTTCAGGGGCGTCCCGTATTGTACGACACTGGGAATCTGCTCTTTGATTCCCACCTCGATGGCGAGTCGTCACGTTCTGCCCTGTTCGAGTTGGAGTTGACCGCAAAGGGCGTTCACTCGATACAGATCCATCCAGTAGATGTGGACTATGGACGCGCTAAGCCCGCGTCGGGTAACTCTGCATCCCGTACCCTACGGCGGTTCACGGTGTTGTCTGCAGAGTTGGGTACACCCGTGGAGATAGAGGATGGGGTTGGCCGTATCGGCTTGCCCTATGTGCGGGATCGAAGCGCCCCTCAAGCGCTTACGATTCCCGAGAAGCCTGCGGGAGTGCCGCTTGAGCCATTGACCTCTCCACCAGACGGGTGTGTCGTGGAGAGTGTGCCGTCGGAATTGGCGTTGGAAGCGCCTGTTCCCATTGGACCTTTCGAGTTGTTGGGCGTTGGATTGACTCCGCGGACGCTTGGTAAGCGGGGTCTTGTTTGGATGGAATCCTATTGGCGTATTCGGGCGCCTATTGCGGATCATTGGGTGGCGACACGTCTGGTGGCAGAAGATCTCGAGCCGAGCAAAATGTGGTGGGCAGATCATGAGCTTTGCGATTGGTTGTGGCCATCCTCACGATGGACGCCGGGGCAGATTTACCGGGACGTGTATTCCTTGAGACCCCCTCGGAAACTCCCTACTGGTCGCTATCAGTTGGTCATGGCCGCGATGCAAGAAGGGGAGGACCCAAGTGGTTTCGCTTGGCGAGGTCCGACAGTAGAAGTGAAATAGTGTGATTTTAGTGACTTGCCGGAACGCCTTGTCGGATTAAACTGCTTGTAGGCTCATGGGCACAGCGGGCGCCCCACAACGCTCTACGTCAGAAGACCAGTCAACACCATGGACGCTATGGAAGTTCAAGCGCAACGCCCTACCGCAACCGGATTGCACGCAGGTGCGCCTCGGTCGTATCGAGTTCCAGCCATGCAGGTCTTTGCTGTGGTGGGCGAGGAGTTGGAGCAGTCGGAGATCGAACTGCATGCGTTGTTGGGGCAGACGATTCCCGCGGTAGCGGCGATCGGACAGTATCTGGCTGAGGCTGGTGGAAAGCGTTTGCGTCCTTTACTCACAGCCCTGGGGGCTCGCGCTGCGGGGAACCATGGGGATGTGAAAAGACTCATGTGCGTCGGGGAGATGCTTCATCTTGGCTCGCTACTGCACGATGATGTGGTGGATGAGGGGGAAGAGCGCCGTGGCCGTCCGGCTGCGCAGCATGTCTTTGGGAATGCATCGGTGATCTTAACCGGCGATTTCTGCGTTTCGCGTGCCTTAGCCATTGCCGCTGAGGAAGCGGGTTTGATCGCGGTGACCCGGTTGGCCCAGACGGTGGCGGAAATGTCGGAGGGGGAGGTGACGCAGTTGCTGAACTCTGGAAACACCGGGATGACGCGTTCAATCTATTTCGATGTGGTCGATAAAAAGTCGGCCTCGCTGATGGCGTGGTGTGTCGCGGCGGGCGCTTGGGCTGTGGATGACATCCGGAAGGCGGATGCGCTTGCACGTTTCGGTAGGCATGTAGGAACTGCCTTCCAGATCACTGATGACGTGCTGGACTACACCGGAGATAGACAATCAACCGGTAAGAAGCCAGGACGTGACTTGGCGCAAGGCAAGCTGACTTTGCCTCTGTTGATGGCCATCGAGAAGCGACCAGCCCTCGTGGAGTTGATCTCCGAGGAAATGAGTGAGGAATGTATCGAGGCCGTGTTTGAAGAGGTGTGTGCATCTGGTGCGCCGGAGGATGCGCTTGAGCTTGCACGTGAGCATGTTGCAGAAGGTATTTCCGCTCTGGCGAATGTGGAAGAGAGTCCAGCAAAAGAAGCGTTGATTCGACTCGCACACCACCTTGTGGAGCGTGTGGTATGAGCGAAGTTTCAAGGGCTGCAAATCCGACACCTGGGGCGCTGGATAGAGCAGATGACGTTCGGCTGATGTTTGACCAGATTGCGCCGAAATACGATCGTGCGAATCGGGTACTTTCCTTGGGGCTGGATCAAGGTTGGCGCCGTCAAGCGATTCGCCTTTTGGGGGAGAAGGCGCAGGGGGATGTACTGGACCTTTGTGCTGGAACACTGGATCTGACCGAGATGTTGATTGATCGCGGTGCAAAAAGTGTGGTTTCCGTTGATTTTTCGGAACAAATGCTGGATGTCGGCGCACAAAAATTGGATCCGGAAGCACCATTTCGATGTGTGGTGGCCGATGCGCGATGCTTGCCCTTGGAGGACAACAGCGTGGATGCGATCCTGTGTGCATTTGGTTTGCGGAATGTGCCAGAGGTGGAGAAGGCGATTGCGGAATGTGCGCGGGTATTGCGGCCCGGAGGGCGGATGGTTGTGTTGGATTTCTTCCAACCGACGACCTTTCTGTCGCGGCTCCTGCAGGGGACGTACAATCGCTTTGTGGTGCCTATCGTGGGTGGCTTTATCACTGGATTTCGAGAGGCCTATGCCTACCTGACGGGCTCCATTGATGCATTTATGACGCGTGCTGATTTTGAAGCCTTGTTGGCGGAGCACGATTTTGAAGTCAATGGGAAGGAGTTGTTTCCGCCGGTGGCTTCACGGGTGTTTGCGGTGAAAGGAAGCCAGGCATGACGCAACTGCAATCCGTTACAGCACTTCGGGATGCGGTGGATCGGCTGGATGGCCGGCCTGCACAGGAGCGTGTGCTCCGGTTTTTCTTTGATTTGCCGATTTCTAATGCATGGAATTTGCTGAATGCTTTGCGGGATGAGCCTACCCGCCTTGCTGCGTGGAGTAGTGAGGAAGATGGGTGCTTTGTGGCGGGCGGAGTTGCTTGGGAGCAATGCTTTCAGGGCGACGGACGTTTTTTAGAAGCTACGGCTGCACTTGGCATGTTGGAACGTGCTCGGTGTGATTTAGAATCCAATACCTCGGATATGGCGCTGCCTTTTGTGCTGAGCGGATTTGCATTTCGTAGTCAGTCCGACCCGTCCACTGACTGGGAGGGTTGGGGAGATGGCCGTTTGTGGCTCCCTGAATGGGTTGTCGCTGAGGTCGATGGTGTGGTTCGCGTGGTCATGAATGCCTTTCTCGGGAAAAAAGAGTCTCCGGATCGGACCATCGAAGATTTGATTTCAAGAATGCAATGGCTGTATCAGTTGGCGGGTAAATCACGTGAGTTAGACCCGCTCAATCTCGTCGGATTGACGGAACCCACCGTGGCGGTACAAGATGCTGCTAAGGCAGCCTGGGGTCGTCGGGTGTGTGAGGCCCAAAGCGCATTGGAGCAGGGCAGTGTCCGTAAGGTTGTGCTCGCCAGATCGGAGCGCTTTTCCGCTACAGACGGTTCCTTTGATGCGGTCGATACGGCATTCCGCATGCGCGAACAGCAGAAAGGATGCACAGTGTTTTTTGTGCGTCGTCGGGGAGGGCAAGCCTTTGTGGGCGCAACCCCTGAAGAGTTGATTCGTCGTACAGGCAATGATGTCGCGACCATGTCTCTTGCTGGTACACGTCGACGAGAGGACAGCGAG